>OZSS01000886.1_pt1 | contig 14289 bp, 16 predicted proteins | sample 1779911 | NCBI WGS metagenome assembly OZSS01 (sample SAMEA2603589, study PRJEB24840) | metagenome | biome: Water; feature: Photic zone; material: Seawater sample | place: Mediterranean Sea | collected 2013-11-12 | depth 10 m | reverse complement strand
TGGATCCCAATACTGCAATCCTAGCGTCAAGGAATGGATCTCCCAGTCCGAACTGCCATTATAGAGACGGAAGACCAACTCACTACCGAGATCCTGCAACAGTTCACCGTTCAGTTGGTTAAGCGCTTGGTTGGGTAGGATCCCTGGCTTGCTTTGAGTAGGCAGTCCGGCTCCTCCGTTGGCATTTGGAAACTTGCTACGACAAGCATCCAGAATCGCCTGGGCTGCAATGTCGCTCTGTACTCCCTTCATGTTGTTAAGGATGCAGTCCTCGTAATTCTGTTGGCCAGCGTTGCCCAGAATTCCAGCCATAGGAAGCAATTGTGCCCTGGCTGGAGAGCTGAAGCCCAAACAGCTTATAACAGCGAGTATGCCGAGTAGTACCAGCTGGATAGGAAGCGTACTCATCTGATTACTAAAACGAAGCATAATTCAGAGCAGCGCTTCCAGAGCCTGGATCAGTTCCGAATCGCTCGGAGTTGTTCCTGGGGCAAAGCGTTGGTGTACCTCCCCTTCTCGGTTTACTAGGAATTTCTCGAAGTTCCAGGTGATCTTTCCTGGAAATGCAGCGGTTGGCCCGGTCAAAAGTGCATAGAGTGGGTGTTGGTTTGTTCCATTGACCTCTAGCTTGGCAAAGATGGGAAACGTCACTCCATAATTAAGCTTACAAAACTGTCGGATTTCTTGGGCAGTTCCTGGTTCTTGCCGTCCAAACTGATTGCAAGGAAAACCCATCACGCTGAAACCCTGTTCTTGATAGCGCTGGTGCAACTCTTCGAGTCCCTTGTATTGTGGGGTCTTACCACAGTGACTTGCCACATTAACCAGCAGCAAAACCTTGCCGGCGTAGTCTGAGAGAGAGCGTTCTTTACCTTCTAGATCAGTAAGTTGTAGTGCGTGGAACTCGGACATTTATAATTCCTTCGGAAAAAAAGTAAATCAGTTTGGAAGATTGGTTTCTTAACATATCTCTCTATTTTGCGATAAGCGTTGAGCATAGGCAACTCTTGGGATGCAGAAGACCAATGATTTTTTAGTTGGTCAGTACGGTAAGCCTTCGCCAATCAAATCAGCAATCGTAAGTGGATTTGTTGGAGCGTGCTTGCAACTACAGAGTAACTTCGTAAGCTGAATGTTCTTCACAAATCTTTGATTCACCTCATGCTGTGGTTCATCCATGCTCTATCATACGATGGTCGCCGTTCACGTGACCGCTGTTTGTCTCGTCGTTGGAACTCTGTTCGTACAGTCTCTTGCGGTAGTTTTTCGTTTTCGGATGACTGAAGATGCCCAGATTGCCGGAGCCCAGTGGATTCAGCATCGAATCTACAAGTTCATCTACTACCCAATCTTGGGGATTGCCGTGGCAACGGGTCTATACCTAGCAACGATCACAGGAGCCTTCAGCAATGGGCTCTGGTTGCACTACAAACTGGTTGGCTTGTTACTGCTGATTGTTTTCGGATTTCTGAATGGAATGCAGATTCTCAAACGTGACCTACCTAAGCCAATGGCAATGTTTGTCCACATTGGCATCTTCTGTACCTCCGCCTTTATGATCTACATGGCTTCTGCCAAGCCGTTCTGATGAGATGTCTGTAATCTCTGGGTCAATGATGCTGCTGAGATTCTTTTGCTAACGCGAGATTTGCTGCGATTCCGTAGTCGTAAGGGAAAAATCTATCCTCAATTTTTGGATCCAGATGATGCTTCTTTACAGAGAGCCGCGGAAGCCCTCGTAGAAGTTTTTCGGCAGGCTTCCGCAGCCGGCTCGACGCGTCAAGAACTCACCGAAGAAACCTCACTCCAATTACAAAGCCAGCAACTCGATAATCCAATTGGACGCGGATTAGAAAAGCTGCTGCTGGATCGATCCGAATTTGACACTGGAGACCCAGCAGAACAGCAACGTTTCCGAGAGTCGATCTTCATTCAGGCGCGTCAAGCTTTGCGTGAAGAAGCCAAAGCCTTGAATCCCAATCTCAAAGAGTTTTGGAAACGTGTTGAGATTCTGCAAAGTCAGCCAGTTGCACAGATTCAGGAAGCCCTTTACGCAGACCTACCGGTTCAGCAGCGCTTATTGCAATTCTCGCCCATTGGAGCAGAGGCTCTACTCCATCGCTACAACTGTGGACAGGTACAAGGGCTCCTGCTGAATTCAGAGGCTCTGGAACTGCGCTTGGAACACCCAGACCCTGGACCGTTGCGCCAGCTCTGCAAGTACCTGCGCTTTCACCAATTGCTGGCCCAGATCACAACGGATGAACAGGGCATCTTTCAGCTTCGGATTGATGGTCCACTGAGCCTGTTCTACAAAACTCAGAAGTACGGACTGCAATTAGCCAATTTCTTCCCCGCAATCCTGCAACAGAAGAATTGGCAGTTGCGAGCTACGGTCTGCTTCCGACAGAAACCACCGCTTCAGTTGCAGCTGGATCCGAGTTGTGGAATCCGTTCGCACTACCAACAATTCCACGATTATGTACCTCCAGAATTTCAACAGATTAGTGACCGCTTAAAGGAGCGTCAACCAGAGTGGCAGTTGGAGCTTGCCGGCAGCTTTGTGCCGTTGCCAGGGGATCGCTACTGCTTTCCAGATTTTGTCCTGCAGCATCAGACAGGAGCTTCGGTTGCTCTTGAACTCTTTCATGGTTGGCACGCAGGCCCGCTTAGACAGCGACTGCAGCAATTGGAGGAGGTTCAAGGCGTTCCCTTGTTGTTAGGCGTCAGCAATAGCCTCTCGAAGAATCCGGAGCTCGGTGTTGCCTTGGAGACTTCCAGTTACTTCAAGACCTTTGGTTTTTCCTTCCGAGAGCTGCCAACTGTCGATAAGCTCACCAAAGTGTTGCAATCCTGGTGGGCTGCAACTCAGCAGTAGGCAACAAGCCCTCTTTCTCTGTCAGGAAGTAGTTCAGGGCTGATAGATTCGACCAACCGGACTGACTCGTACTTGGCGTGTCCAATCCTCCAACTGTAGGGTCAAGGTCCCTCCGACCGCAAAGCCACTAGCACTGAAAGACGGCCAGCGAGTGGCCGTAACCGATACGCCTTCTGGTAGTACTTCCCAAAGTTGCTCTGCTTGCCATCGAGAGGATTGTTTGCTCTCCAACCAGACTTCCTGCTGCTCCAGTTGTACTCGGTAGGAACGCAGGTTCCGCAGAGCCCGAATTTTTGCTTCTTCAAGAGCGCTCTGCAGATAACTGGTAGCGGTATCAAGGTGGGATTGGGCAACAAGCGGGGAAAGGGAAACGATGCCAAGACCAAGAAGGATGCCCAGCAACGCTAACGCCAGCAGCAGTTCAATCAGGGTGAATCCTGCTCGCTCAATAGGCGTTCGGATCAACAAAGCCCCTGAAGATGGTGAGGAAGAGAATCTTGATGTCAAACCAGAGTGACCATCGCTCGATGTAATAGAGATCGAATTCGATGCGTTTTTCCAGTGAAGTGTTGCCACGCCAGCCATTGATCTGCGCCCAACCGGTAATGCCAGCCTTGACCTTGTGCCGCAGCATGTAGTCTGGGATCTGTTTTTTAAACTGCTCAATAAAGACCGGCCTCTCTGGACGGGGACCAACCAGGCTCATCTCGCCTCGCAGTACATTGAAGAGCTGGGGTAGTTCATCAAGACTAACTTTGCGGATGAATCTTCCGATGGGAGTGCAACGATCGTCATCCTTACTGGCCCAGACGGCTCCGGTACGTTGCTCGGCATCCAAGCGCATCGAACGGAATTTCAAGGCATTGAAGGTTCGGCCATCCAGGCCCATTCGTTCCTGACGATAGAAGATGGGGCCGGGCGAACTCAGACGGACTAGCCCAGCAATCAGCAACATTATTGGCCCAAAAATCAGCAGTGCAGCAGCAGCTCCTACCATATCCAGTCCACGCTTGAGCAGTCGGTTCCAACCGAATAGAGGACTGCGTACAATGGTTACGACCGGCATCCCCTCAAAATTTTCTGTCTCGGTGTGCAATGTGCGAAAGCTACCAAGATTGGGGACGATGTGCAGATCCACCCAGAGTTCAGCAAACTGTTCTTTCAATTGAGGGAGGTGCGTTTGCTCCGTGGGCGAGAGAGCGAGAAAGACTTGATCAATCTCCTGTCGCTGAATACGGTGCACCAGTTCTTCTAGGTCATTGAACTGCGGCAGGCTGGTGGGTAAGCTTGTTCCAGATTGCAGACTGAGTACTCCCTTCAGGAGGATTCCAGTTCGTTGATAACCAGCCAGTCGTTGGGCAAAGTTCAGGGCGGTCTCACCGGAGCCAATCACAGCAATTTTGCGGAGGTGGTAGCCATGCCGATGCAGCCACTTCATGCCCTTGCGAGCCAGGTAACGAGAGAGCACCAGCAGGATGAGCAGGAATACCAGAAAATAGAGCGTATGTACGCGAGAGTAAGAGAATTCCCGGTAGTAGAAGGCAACTCCGATCAAAGTGAGGAACAAATATAACCCTCCACGAAGCAGGTAGAGGAAATCCTGGCGGGGACGAATGAAGGACTGGGTGCGATAGACGTTAGCAAGAGAAAAGGTGAGTGCCGTCAACAGGGCCGCAGCAAAAGCAGCCTTGAGGTATTCGACATGATCCGGAATGTAGTTAGCAATGGGCCAGTTCAGCCAGAAAAAACGAGCTCGGTAGGCAAACTCCCAGGCCAGAAAAGCCAGCACGACATCCAGTCCTCGCAGGGCCCCAAGTAGGACCTGATTGTGAGTTTTCAGCACAGACGTAACTTGAAATAACAGGAATGAGTAAATGAAAACGGCCGACTTCCATCCGGCACGAGTTCAGACATTGGTCTTTGATCTTGATAGTCTGACAGGTGAATTCAGTCAGGAACAGTGGGAAAATTTTCGTGAACTCCTACGGGTACTGCAGGAACGTGATTTTCACTTGGTGTTACTGGGAGAAGAAATCTCTCCCAACGACTGGCAGCAATTCTTGGGAATTTCCATTGTTTCTGGATCTCCCGAAAGCAGTGGTCGTCGCAATCCTCAATTGGGCCAAGCCGATCATTTCTGGGTCACGGATCGCGCCAATCTTCACGCTTGGTTACAGGATCAGTCTGCCCATTTCGCTAGTCGGCAACCGGTCCTTGTTCCCAATGGGTTCTGTTGTCCCCGTATTGAAGACCTGCTGCAAATTTTTCATCCCAGCCGCAACACGACTCTAGAGATAGCGGAACAACTGCTGAAAAGCAAACAGGAGGCCCCCTAGCAAGCCACTACTGGTTGGCATTGGTGGCCCAGATGACTGTGGACATGCATATTTTGTGGGAGAATTGCTGGAAGCTCTGGAAGAACAGGGGATATTGGTTGGCGGTTTTGATTTGCTGGAGTTGCTGAGCCCTGAGCACAAGAATTCAACGGCAGCCGATTATTGGCGAGCGCCCCGGGAACGAGAATGGATTCTTGATACACTGCTGCGTCCTTATGCCGCTGGGGAGACTGTGACTGTGATTGATGAACCCGATTTTCTGCAAGGCTGTGAAACATCATCGTACCCACTGTTTTGGGCTCCAGAGATGGTGGTATTGCTCTGGGGAACGACGATCTTTGTACCTGGAATACAGGAACTACTGGACATAAAGATCGTACTGGATCTCACTCCCAAGGCGGCAGCGGCGCGATTATTCGAACTGGATGAGCGCAGCGATTTCAATCCAGATTTCGTGAAGACTTATCTCAAGGGGGAAGGAAGACTCTATGGTGAATATCTGGAAGTCAATCAAATCCAGCAGCAAGCGGACTTTCTCGTACAGTTCGATAATTTCCACGCATTTAAATTAGTGACTAATTTAAAGTAATATCAGTGATTGAGATAATGATGAGAGCAAGTTTTTTTAACGTGAATACATGCCAGATCAATAAAGTGAAATAGAAGCATCAGTTCCTGCAGCAGAAGCTTGTTGAATTAAATCATCTCATTCTAAAATGTCTTTTAGAAATTTCTCTCCCCAAGTCGAGCTAGACACACAGCTTTGGGGTGATGAAAGTCAAAGAATTCTTCTTCTTTACATCCAAATATTTCAGGTTTATAAGAACCAATGATTTTTATTCCAAGTTCTTTTCCTATTTCTAAAACGATAGCTTCAGTCTTTTCCATGGGTATAATAATCACCATCGGCATAATGGTGTGGTCCATCAACCTCAATGTTTACAAGTCTATTTTTAATAATTATTAAAAAATCCATTTTCTGAGCTACTAAAGAATACTCACTGTTTAGCTCTTTTAGGGAAGTAGTGAGCCATTGATAGTATGCTTGAGGAATAAGTGCGGGTAATTCGTAATTGTAATCATGTAACACCGAAAAATAAGTTTCCATTAAGATCTTTTCACAATTAGAACCGACGCTAGATATGAGTCGTTCTTTCAATGCTTCCCATTGTTTTCGCCATATTTCATCTGGAATTGGCCGTTGGGTGTAGGCAGATTGAGTTGTGACCCACCATTCCTGAAGATCTCTACACATTAAACCATTTTCCCCAATTTTTTCTTTAAAGAGTAGGTGATCCCCGCCTCTTTCCACAATCTCTAAACCTTCAAGAGATAAAAAATTCTTAAAAACAATAGCTGGTTTAGGATCTTTCGCAGCGAAAATTAAGAATTTTAAATCAATCTCTTGCCTTTTTTGATTTAGAAATTGCTTTAATCTGCTTATGTGTTCAATTTGATTTGGTGGTCCATCTGCATCAATTTGATCACCAAATCTATTTAGTATTTCTTCGCAAAATATAATCAGATCTTTCTCCTTTTCATCTTCATTTAATTTACTTAATTTACCGAAAAAACATGATCTTTTACCTCTACCACCATCTGAGGCCCAGTCGACATCTTCTTTATATTCTTTTATCTTAAGATTAAGTAGTTTTTTTCACTGCAAAAATCCACTAACTCTCTTCCACTAAAGTTGTCTCTAAGTAGAATCGCTATGTTTTCCTTTATTTCGGATAATATAGTCTCTCAATTTAAAACTAAGCTATAGCCACAACTGGCCACAATCGCTTTTCCGCTCTTCTCCACGATCTGCTGTAGGTCGGCTTGTAGCGTGGCTCGCAGTTGAGGAAAACCACGAACCCGTCGTTGTCGCTACTGTTGCTTGATCGCCGCCCACAGCTTTTCGATCGGATTCATCTGAGGTGAATACGGTGGCAAAAACAAAATCCGGATCGGATGCTCGGCCAAGTACTCTCGCACTTTGCGGGCATGATGTGGCCGAGCATTGTCGAGGATCAGCACGTGATTTTCGTGCAACTGCGGCCGCAATTGTTGCAACCACTGCAGCATCCTGTCGCTCTCCAGCGAGCCTTCAAAACACCAGGGAGCAAAGACCTTTTCAGCACTCATCGCCGCGATGAGAGTTTGTTTCCTGGGTTGAGTTCGCTGATGGTTGAAGTTCTCCACCGGTTGTCCCACGGGAGCTCGTGCCCTGTGGCGAATCCAGTCATCGTAGAGAGCCGTTTCGTCACCCCAGAGGAACTCTACCTTGGGTTCCTGCAGCAATTGGGTCAACTCCGCGATAAAGTGCTGCCACTGTTGCTGCCAGCGCTCCGAGAGGGATTCCGGAGAGATGGGTCTGTTTTTTTGAGCGTCCATTTGAGTTTTCTGAGGTGCACACTGACCGCTTGCTCTGTGACGCGCACCCCGCAGATCCTCTCGATTTCGTCGGCATATTCGCGCAGAAAAGCATCGGGGTATTGTTGGGCATATTCGGCGATGCACTGGCGTTCGCGCTCATGAATCTTGCCAGGATTGCCGCTGCCGGCACGACGGCCGAGATCGTCCTTGGAGCGCTTGAGAATCCGTTTCACCGTGCTGAGGGCGACCTGAAAATCCTCCGCCAGTTGGCGCTGAGAGACAGACTGCCGCTCATAGCGTTCATGGATGCGCTGCCGGGCTTCTAGAGATAGCTGCATACCTTGCTCAATGAGAGATTGTGATGCGAGAGGAGAATGGATCAAATTTAAGTTTATAGACTATAATTAGTATCCAAGAATTTATCATCTCCTCATAATTCCACCCTTCATTCTTTTTCTCATCCAGTTTTAATTGCAACCCCGGGGCACGCGTAATATACGACTAGTTGTCCAGAGAAGTACTAATCCAGAGATTTTTTTTCAAACCAATTTTCTCACGTTGTCCGGGTTTTTCTCAATCGCACTAAGCAACGGTGCCGTATGATAGTGGTTGAAGATTTTTTGTTAATTGTCTAGCTGATTCAGTGCTTTGGTGATGTCTGATAGTTATCAGCTTTCAGTAATCTCTCTTTGGACCTCTTACTTTAAAACATAAAGAACGTCAGCTTCTTTTTTATTGATCGTATTTTTTCTATAAGTATAAAAACTTCTTTAAGTTGATTAAGCTCTTCTTTTATATCACAATTTACCTTCAAAACATTCTTATTAAGAATGTTTTTTCAATTTACGATGCCTTGTTATTTGACAATTTAACTATATTTTTTCAATAGTAAATGCAATTTAGTTGCAATGTCAATAAACGCTCAGTTTTCCTTTGGGTTACAGAGTTGCAATAAAAATATTCATGAGTTACTATCTTTTATTGCAATTAATTGTAAACATTATGCTGTCATAACTCAGTTGAGCTTTTGCCACAGTAAATGCAATTTAGTTGCAATTTAAACAATCTCTTAATCTAATGAGGAATTTATGGCAAATATGGATGTAAAATCATTTGCGAATGCAGATGAAGTAAAAAATCCAGATAAAACTTTGGCCCAAATAATCAATTTTGGAGATGTAAAAATTACAAAACTAGAATTGGAACCTGGTTGGAAATGGTCTGAGTGTATCAAACCTGTAGTTGGTACTGAATCCTGCCAGGCCGGTCATGTTGGGGTCGTGACTCATGGGAAAATGAAAGCAATTCACAATGACGGAACAGAGATCGAATATGCAGCAGGCGATGCTTACTTTATTGCGCCTGGACATGATGGATGGGTAGTTGGAGATGAAAAATTGATTGGGTATGAATTTACAGTAGGTAGTAAGGATTTTGGTCCTTGGACCTCCAAATAAGGTTTGCACCCAACACTTAGGTAAATTTGATTTGGGATCCAAGTAATTTTTGGGGATCCCAGATCATTCAAATATTTATTGCAGTAGTGGCCAATGTTTCTTAAATAATAGAGGTAAAATTTGTGACATAAAAAGTGATAATCAAATTATCAATATTCATTAATTAAAGAAGATTTCAGTAGGGTGAAGATCCAAACACAAGCAGCTTACTCCAAAGAATTCAACATCTCTTCGTAGTCCCACTCTCCCTTCTATTTATCAACAGCCTCGTCTTTAAATTCAAAGCACGGATGACTTACGAACAGTTGCCTAGTGAGGTGCTAATCCACAGAAACTGATCGACCAACTTTTCTAATTTATGTAGGTTTTTCTCAACTGCTTCCGGCAATGGGAATACATGATCGTGCTCGAAGATTTTCAAATCAGAGGCAGGAAGGTTGTTTCCTTCAAGTAATACTTGGAATCTCTTGACTGTAACCACCACTGGATTGATAAGTTTGAATTTCAGCTACCATTCAACGAATTTTTAAGGAGGCCTTATGGCTGTTGTGGAACGCTATTATTGGGAACCTAATGATCTCGAGGAATTCTTGAGCCTTCACAGAGAAATCTATGATCAACATCTTCGCAAAGCTGGGGCATCAGATATGACCCTTTGGCAGGATCGCTCAAATTGGAAGTTGTATGTTGCGGAGGTATGGTTTGAAAACTTTGCGGCTTTAGACAACTGGGAAGCCTATTTCAAAACAGAAGAAGGGAAAGACATTGGTGCTCGAGTTAATGCTGCAGCTCAGATCATTGAGCGTTTGCAGTATACAAGCGTTGATTACTAATCCGTATTTTTGATTGCTCCAGACACATTAGTAAATTGATCTGACTAAGGGGGTTCATGACGAAGAATTTGGATGATCGCTATTTGGAAGAATGGCTGGATCAGGAAGATCCAGAAGACGTATTGGATCTTGAATTACCAATTGTTGACCCCCACCATCATCTTTGGGATCTTCGCAAAATCACCTTCCAACCACACAAAGATTTTTTACAGAAGGTGTATCTGACTGAAGAATTTGCCAATGAAATCCAGAGATCTGGCCATAAAATCACCCACACGGTGTTTGCGCAGTGTACTGCTTTCTACAGAAAAGAAGGACCGGAAGAGTTGAAAGCTGTTGGTGAGGTTGAATTTGCGAATGGCGTTGCGGCAATGAGTGCTTCTGGACTCTACGGGGATACTCAGATCTGTGCTGGAATTTTCAGTTATGCTGATTTGAGTTTGGGTAAAACAGTCAAAAGTGTCCTGGAATCTTTACAAAACGCTTCTCCAAACTTCCGAGGTATCCGAAGTCCATTCCCAAGTGATTTGCATTCAGAATTTCTTGAAGGTTTCAAAATCCTTGGGGAAATGGGGCTCACTTATGACAATTACTCACCCGATTATACAAGGCTGCCCAAATTGGCTGAATTGGCAGCGATGCATCCAGAAGTGAACGTTATTGTGAATCACTTGGGTGGCCGGATTAATCTGAATGAGCAAGAGTGGAGGGAATGTCTCGAGAAAGTCTCTAAACAAAAAAATGTCTATCTGAAGCTTGGAGGGGCTCAACAAAGAGTGAATGATTGGGAACCTGCTTTTCACAGAAATCAGCGACCCCAACCGATTAGTTCCGACGAACTCTGTGAGCGGTTGGGGAAATACTACGTGAAAGCAATTGAATTATTTGGACCTGAAAGATGCATGTTTGAAAGCAATTTCCCTGTTGATAAAGAATGTGTTTCCTACAGAACGCTGTGGAATTTTTTCAAGAAGATTTCCAATGAGATAAACCTGAGTAAGGCCGATAAAGATTCAGTTTTTAGCGAGACAGCAAAACTTGTATATCGTCTCTAATGACCTTCAATTACTTTTAAAGATTATCTTTAGATTAACTTGTTCAACGCTGTCATCAGTTATGAAATCGTCTCTGCTTTGGGACATGCGGTAGTTCCCGATAAACTGTTCTTGGATAAACTGTAAGATTGATGGGAGTGTAGCGGTTTTGTTGCATCCTTGCTTCACGCTGGTCCCGAATCGGTTTTGGCTGCTTGTTCGTTTGTTGAGATAGAAGAATTATTTCCTGAATTCTTCGCTGTTTGTCTCGGAGTTGCTGTTCAGTCAGATCCAGGGTGCCTCTCTCAACACCAAGTAAAAATATAGAAACGATAATTACTAGTAGAACTCTTAATTGATTTTTCATGGCAACTTATTCTGATCTGTATGGATTACTGATTGAGAATATCTGCGTCAGCTAACATGGAATTATTTTCATGATTGAAACTCACTATTGAATCGGAGTCCTTGGATGTCAAGCTATCTTGATTACCAACAGTCGATTATCGAAGAAGGTGTTTTGGGAGCTGCTAAGCGAATCGGACTGAATCCCACGATATTTGATAGTGAGGTGATGTCTCAACACTATGCAGGTCATCAATGGATTGTTTTTGAGAATTCAGTTGAAGATCGAAGGATGTGCTGTGAGGTTGGAAGAATGTCTCAAAAACTACTGAAGAGGCTGGAAAGTAATTTGCCAATCCCTGTAGCAGAAAGCTTAATGCGATGTTCCTGTCTGACGGAAAGCGATCAAGATTCCAGTCATGACCAAAGTACCTCCAGTTAATTCAAAAGCACTCAACATGCGACCGAAGATCAGAAATTCGAAAATCAGCGTCAAGACTGGGCTAAAGGTGATCGCGGTCATTGCTTTGGCAATCGTAAAATAACGAAGGGAATAAGTGTAAGTAATCCGTCCTAGAAATGGCCCAAAAAAAGCTGCCATTCCCAGCCAAGTCCAGCCCTCTAAAGTGAGCATACTGACCTCCACAGCTAGCCCCGGTAAAGTCAGTAAGATCAGAACAGCCAAGCTCAGTCGGAGCACGTTGAGTACTTGTGGATCTACCTCGTGAATGATTGACTTCGAGAGAACCTGGATTGAAGCGAAACAGCCAGCAGTACACAATGCCCAGAGGACGGCCTCCCAATCTTCTAAATTGATCGTGAGGGTGTCACCGCGCATTAGCACAATACCGCTTAACACAACCGCTACTGCCATCCAGATACGGAGCCCCACAGGTTCATGCAGAAAGACCCAGCCTAGAATCATCGCGATGATGATTTCAACTCTCGAAATGACATTGAACATTGTTGCTGAACTGCCTGCAATTGCTTGACAGATGGAGTAATTCGCCATCACTCCTAGGAGAGCCACAGCAATAATCACAATGATGTTTTTCGGTCGGAAATTCGCTTTTCTACGTAAGTGCCAGGCACCAGGGATTGAGAAGAACAGCGCCCAGCAGAAGATACCTACAACGGCTACCATCGGTGTGATCGACTGCATTGCCTTGGCGTAAGGCAATGGGAAGCAACCTGTAGCAAAAATCGCCACCAACAGAAAAAACATCCCTCGGCTTCGGGGATCAGCTTGCAGTGCTAGCACATTCACACAGCCTCAGATTTACTAAGTCGACGTTCCAACCAGCGAACCCCCATTGAAACCAAAACAATCAATACAAAGTACTCAAGCACCAAAAATGTGTAGATTTCTAGAGGTCGGTACTGACTCACTACCAATTCATTTGCACGTCGTGTCAGTTCCGTCATGCCGATCACAGAGACCAATGAAGACATCTTGATCATGTACACAAATTGATTGCCAATTGCCGGTAGCACTCTTCGCAAGGCTTGAGGCAAAATGATGAGGCGCATTTTTGAACTGTAGCGCAGCCCCAAGGACTCAGCAGCGTCGTGTTGTCCTTTCTCGATTGATTGAATCCCAGCTCGAAAGATTTCAGCTTCAAAAGCGCTATCACAGAAAGCGAGCGCTAGCATGCCTGCCCAGAAAGTATTGAGTGAGATGCCACTCATTACCGGCAGTCCGTAGTAGACCCAAAGAATCATTACCAGTACCGGAACTGAACGTAGAGCTTCAACATAGGTGCGATTAATCGCTCGAGCCCAGGGACGTTTTGAGAGTCCTGGCAAAACAACGATCAAGCCCAGTACAATCGACAAAACAATGGAACTGATAGCCAACAGCATCGTGTCCGCAAGGCCACTCAGTAAAAAAAGCAAGTTGGTCTGTCCTTGAGGATGAGTAGGCGAGATGACATACCAAGCCCAGGTGTAGCTACCACTACATCCAGCTAGGTTGAGCAGAACGATGCCCAACAACCCTAAAAAAATAATTCGTTTCACAATCAGACGATTTCCTAAGAAGAGGAATAAATTATCAGGAGGGAATTCACTGCGATTTGACCTTGTGGGATCGAACTTCTAGAGTGAAATGGTCGTTGCAGAGAGGCTGTATCGACACATCAATACTTTAGCTGTCAATTGCGGAGACCTGCAAGCCGCAGAGACCTTACCTGGAGAGATCGGATGAAGAAACATATTTTCAGAGCACTAATTGCCCTGAGTTGTCTGTTCCTGTTGGCTTCGCCACTGCAGGCACAACAGTCACGCCTGGATAGCATCAAGGCAGACGGAGTTCTTCGTGTGGGAACACCTGGGAATTGGAAGCCAATGAGTTTCCGGGATCCTGCTTCGAATCAATACGTGGGATTTGATGTGGATTTGGTGACCAAGTTGGCCGAGGACATGGGTGTCAAAGTAGAATTTGTACCCACAGACTGGAAAAGCATCGCAATCGCCGTAGCTGACAAATACGATATTTCTACAAGTGCTTCGCTCAGCCCAGCGCGCGCCTTGGTTGCTGGTTACACGAATCCTTACTTCCGTGTCGCGGATGTTCCCTTGGTCAGTCAGCAGAACGGGGACAAGTTCAAGGATTGGGATGATCTCAATAAAGCAGGTGTGACGATTGCGGTAACGTTAGGCACCGTTCAGGAACAACGTGCTGCAGCACTCTTTCCCAATGCGACCATTCGCAAGATCGAAGAGCCTGCCCGAGACTGGCAAGAGGTTATCTCAGGCCGAGCCGACGCTTCCATGACGAGCAATACAGAAGCCGGCAACTTGGCTTCACAATATCCTGAGTTACGTGTAGTACCTGTTACAACGGCAAAGAACCCAACCCCAATCGCTATGTTGGTTCCTCGTGGCGATCAACAGTGGATTAACTTTGTCAATCACTGGATTCGACTGCAAAGTGAACGCGGCTTTTTTGAGGAACTGAAAGCCAAGTGGTCCTTGGTCGATTGACACCCCTCGCCTCAACTGGAAGCACGGTTTGTACTGTGCTTCCTGTCCCATATCCTTCTC
>OZSS01000885.1_pt1 | contig 14290 bp, 12 predicted proteins | sample 1779911 | NCBI WGS metagenome assembly OZSS01 (sample SAMEA2603589, study PRJEB24840) | metagenome | biome: Water; feature: Photic zone; material: Seawater sample | place: Mediterranean Sea | collected 2013-11-12 | depth 10 m | reverse complement strand
GAGCTACTCCACTTGAAGGCAAAGTTGAGAAAAGATTAATGGTTCGAACTACAGTAGCAGGAGAAAAGTCAACTATTAATGAAAGCTTTTAAAAAATTATTATGCAAAATTATGATTATATAGTTGTTGGTTCTGGTTCTTCTGGTTCAGTAATCACAAACCGATTATCTGAAATAAGTAATATTAGTGTTTGTGTTATTGAAGCAGGTGGAACTAATCAACACCCATACATCAAAATGCCTGCAGGTTTTATTAAAACTATAAATGACAAAAGGTTTAATTGGTGTTTTAAAACTGAAAAAAACAAGAATGTAAACAACAGAGAAATTTTGTTTCCAAGAGGAAAAGGTTTTGGTGGTTCCAGTTCTATCAATGGGCATTTATATGTTAGAGGTCAGCCTGATGATTATAATCAATGGTCACAATTAGGAAATTATGGGTGGTCATACGATGATATACTGCCTTATTTCAAGAAATCAGAATTTAAAGAAAATGGTAGTGCTGACACAAGAGGAAAAGACGGCCCTTTATTTGTATCCGATATTGTTGAAAAACATCCTATCTGCGAGGAGTTCATTAAGGGATCTCGTGAGTTAGGCATCAAAATTCAAGAGGATTATAATTCCGGTGATCAAGAAGGTATTTTTTATTATCAAAGAACAATTAAAAATGGAGCACGATACAGTGCGTATGACGCTTTTTTGAAAACTGCGATTAAAAGAAAAAATGTAGATGTTAAAAAAAATACAATGGTATTAAAAATTATATTTGAAGGTAAAAAGGCTGTTGGTTTAGTTTGTGAAAAGAATAACAAAATTTTTCAAATTCATGCTAATAAGGAAATAATTTTATGTGCTGGTGCTATTGGCACACCGCACTTGCTCCAGGTGTCAGGCATTGGTAATTTCGAACATTTAAATGAGATAGGTGTTAAACCCGTTCATGAGAATAAAAATGTTGGTGAAGGGTTGCAGGATCACTATGCTGTCAGAGTTGCTAACAAAATTAATTTGCCAAATTCGTTAAACGAAAAAGCTAGTGGTTACAAATTAGCTTTAGAAATTATAAAATGGTTTATGTTTAGAAAAGGTTTAATATCATATAGCCCTGCCCATGTGGGAGCTTTTTTAAAATCTTCACCAGAGATAGATTTCCCAGATTTACAATTTGTATTTACGCCAGCCTCGTATACTGAGGGAATGATAGGAAAGCTTCAAGATCATCCAGGTATAACTTGTGGAGTATGGCAATCCAGGCCTCAAAGTAGAGGTTATATCAGAGCCACTTCCAATAACATTAAAATTGATCCAATAATCCAACCTAACTATCTAAAAGAAAAAATTGATCAAGATATTTTAATCGAGGGAGTTAAAATGTGTAGAAAGCTTTTAAAAACTTCTAATATTGAAAAAATTTCAGTTAATGAAACTTTACCAGGCGAACATGTAAAAACTAATAATGAAATTTTAAATTTTGTAAGAAATAATGGAGCAACCGTATATCATGCTATTGGCAGTTGTAAAATGGGAGTTGATCAATCTGCGGTTGTAAACCCATCACTTAAAATTTTAGGACTTGAAAATATAAGAGTAGCAGATGCTTCTATAATGCCAACTATGCCCTCCGGAAATACAAATGCTGCCACTTTAATGATAGCAGAGAAAGCATCAGATCTAATAAAAAAAGATTTAAATTAAATTTTTTTTAAGTGTTTGGAAATTGCAATCATTTCGCTATCTACGATATTTAACTCTGATAAGCTTTGTAGTGTATTGCTAAAATATTCCTCACAGGTACCTAAAAAACCGTGAGCATTTGAAATCATAGTAGCTTTAGTTCGAATAGCTTTGTTTTGAAAATAGTTTTTATGTTTTTTATCAACTGTAAAGGCTAGTGACATAACTTTTCTTCCATCTTCTAAGATAGTTTTCAATAACTTAGGTTTATATGCTCCAGTTACCATCTCTCTTCTAAATAAAATATCTATATTTTTTATAGCTTCTGATTTTTTTAACTTTAATGCAGATCCTCGACAGGAACCACCTCTGTCGAGACCTAACATTAACCCTGGCTTTTTAAAAGAACCTCTTCCCAATTTGGTTTTCATACAGAAACTTCTATGAAAACCATAGATCTTAGCCAAACACTCTTCTTCATAATCTACTGTCGGGTTCCACAATAAAGATCCATATGCAAAAATATAAATATCTTCCCCAATTCCTTTATCAGGAATAATATTTCTTCTCGCATTAAGAAGTTCTTTTGTTGTTAATACCTTGTCACTTCCACTGATGCTTTTTATTTTATCGCCTAACTGACCTTTACTAATATTTTCTTTTGTGAGTTTAATAAAGCCATCATTAATTTTTTTGGTAGTAGCCATTTTAAAAATTTATGATGAAATAACTCTGTGAGGATACGGGATTTGAATGCCAGCTTCGTCCAAGGCAGGTTTGAGTTTCCTCATCAAATCAGTGTAAACAGCATACCAATCTTTTGTATGTGAATATAGTCTTAGTCTGACAACGATTGCGCTATCATCGTACTTCATTACTAAAAATTGAGGCTTTTTAGGTTTATCTAAAACCCTTTCATCTTCGGCTAATTTTAGTAAAACTTCAGATGCCAAATCAAGATTAGTGTCGTAATGTATCCCAATGTCAACGTCAATACGTCTAGTTTCATAATGTGAGTGATTAGTTATTGTACTATTCCATATACTTGAATTTGGTATAGAAACATAAACGTTATCAAATGTATCAATAATAGTGGTGAAAAGGCCAACCTCTCTGATTGTACCAGAAACGCTTCCAGTTTCTACCCAATCACCAGTTGTAAACGGCCTTAATAACAATAACATCACACCAGCTGCTACATTGGACAAAGTACCTTGTAATGCTAATCCAATTGCTAATCCTGCCGCTCCTAGAACAGCTATTATGGAAGTGGTTTGAACTCCAAATTGCCCAAGAACGGCAATAAGAGTTATTATTATTATACCATATCTTATTATGTTTCCAATAATAGGAACAATAAGGGGGTCAATTTTATTAAAAATACCTAATTTTGTTCTAGCCAATTTACTTAACTTGCCAGCAAAATAGAAGCCAATTATTAGTATAATTGTTGCCCCTAATACTTGGCCGGCATAGGAAATTATAACTCGAATTGAACTATTAATAAGATTGGAAATTATTTCAAAGTTGACATCTATTTTATTAGTCAAAGAGTTAATCTCCATTTGGTTTTACAAACGATTTAGTATAAACCCTATTCCAGATATTTAACCATTTATAGCAAAAACATGATTAAAAAATCTATGTTAACAAATACATATCAACTTGAGTTTAAATTCTTATTGTGGTTATAACATTTCTATGAAAATTATAAAATGGAAAATTGGAGACAATCCTGCAGAAATTGAAACAAACATAGCCATCGCCATTGGAAATTTTGATGGTATTCATAAAGGTCACGTTAAATTATTAGAAGCAGTAAAGGAAAGATCAAAAGAAAATAATTTGGCTTTTGCTGTTGTTACTTTTGATCCACATCCAAGAGATTTTTTTAAAAACAATAATGCATCTTTTAAACTTTTAGATATTCAAGAAAAGCAAAAGTTACTCAATCAAATTGGTGTTGAGTACCTTATTATAATTCAATTTAACGAGAATTTAAAAAATTGTAGTCCTAATGATTTTTTGTCAGAGATATTAATTAAAAATTTTAAAGTTTCTAAAATGTATGCTGGTTCAAATTTTAAATTTGGTAAAAACCGGAAAGGTTCTATTGAAACTGCCAAGGAGTTTGCTCTAAGTAAAGGGTTGGAAATTGCATCAATAGATTTGAAAAAAACTAATTTTAAGCCAGAAAAAGGTTCTGAAGTAATTAGCTCTCAGACTATAAGAAAATTATTACAAACAGGAAAATTAGAAATTGCCAATTCATTACTTGGAAGAAATTGGTGCATAACAGGTGTTGTAGAAAAAGGCAAACAAAAGGGTAGGGAAATTGGTTTCCCAACAGCTAATGTTGATATCAGAAATTTTTTATTACCTCCTCTTGGGGTTTATATCACAAGACTAAGAGTAGAAAGCCATAAAAGTAATGAACTAAAAAATCATTGGTTGCCTTCTATTTCTAATATAGGTACAAAACCTACGGTTTCTGGAGAAAATATAAATTTAGAAACCCACATAATTAATATAAATAATGAAACGTCAGAATTAAACTTATATGGAAAAAGAGTAAAAGTTGAGCTGATTAAATTTTTAAGACCTGAAAAAAAATTCAATTCTTTATCGGAACTTCAAAAACAAATCGAGGTCGATACTAAAAAAGCATTTGAATTTCATAAATAACAAAATAAGACATTAATAATTTGATTTATATAGAGACAATTTAATGACTGATTACAAAGATACCGTTTATTTACCAAAAACTGATTTTTCAATGAGAGCTGGTCTTCCAACTAAAGAACCACAAATATTAAAATTATGGGAAGAAATAAATCTTTTTAAAAAATTGAGAGAGCAAAGAAAAAATTCTGAGCCTTTTATACTTCATGATGGACCTCCATATGCAAATGGAAATTTGCACATAGGCCATGCTTTAAACAAAATAATTAAAGATGTAATAAATAGATCTCAATCAATGCTTGGTAAGAATGCAAACTATGTTCCTGGATGGGATTGTCATGGATTGCCGATTGAGTGGAAAATTGAAGAAAATTATAGAAAAAAGAAAAAAAATAAAGACGATGTTCCAATTGTAGAATTTAGAAAAGAATGTCGAGATTTTGCTGCAAAATGGATGGATGTTCAATCTGAAGAATTTCAGAGATTAGGCGTTTATGGTGATTGGGAAAATCCATATTCGACTATGAAGTATGAATCAGAGGCTATAATAATGTCAGAAATAGGAAAATTTCTAATGAATGGCAGCCTCTACAGAGGAATTAAGCCTGTAATGTGGTCTCCTGTTGAAAAAACTGCACTCGCAGAAGCTGAGATTGAATATCATGATCATATAAGCACTACTATTTTTGCAAGGTTTCCAATTATCAAAACATCATTGGATATTATAAGTGATTTTGAAATCATAATTTGGACAACAACACCTTGGACAATGCCAGGTAATAGAGCGGTAGCATATGGCAAGGATATTGATTATTCACTTATAGAAGTAACTAATGTAGGTGAGAATTCTTTAGCAAAAATTGGTGATAAAATTATTATAGCTAAAGAATTGGTTGAAGATGTAATGAAAGAAATTTCTGTCTTAAGTTTTAATTCTTCTAATACTTTTAAGGGCAGTGATTTTGCAGGAACAATTTTAGCTCATCCACTTAACAATAATGGTTATGAACATGAGGTTCTTCTTCTAGAAGCTGACTTTGTAACAACTGATCAGGGAACAGGTTTTGTTCATATTGCTCCGGGTCATGGCGCAGATGATTTCGAACTTGGAAGACAAAATAATTTACCAATACCGGAAACTGTTTCAGATAATGGAATATTAAATAGCGATTTACCTTTGTTAGGTGGGCTTCGTGTTTTAAAGGATAATGAAATTATTGCTGATATTATGTCTGAACATGACGCCTTAATAGGGCGAGGAAAATTAAATCACTCATATCCCCATAGTTGGAGATCAAAAGCCCCTCTTGTTTTTAGAACAACACCTCAATGGTTTATTTCGATGACAACTAACAACTTAAGAGACACCTCTCTAAAAGCCTTGTCACAAACAATTTTTTATCCTCCTCAGGGTCAAAATCGTTTAACTAAAATGATAGAAGATAGGCCTGACTGGTGCATATCTCGGCAAAGAGCATGGGGCGTACCCCTTGCAATATTTGTAAATAAAAAAACTCAAGAGCCACTTAGAGATCAAGAAGTAATAGATAGAATTGTTGAAGTTTTTAAAACTGATGGAGCAGATGCTTGGTTTGAAAAACCTTCTTCCTTTTATCTTGGTTCAAAATATAATCCAGACGATTATGAAGCAGTAACGGATATTGCAGATGTTTGGTTTGACTCTGGCTCCACTCATTCATTTGTATTGGAGGAGAGGGATGATTTATTCTGGCCAGCTTCATTGTATCTTGAAGGAACAGATCAACATAGAGGATGGTTTCACTCTTCTTTACTAGAAAGTTGTGGCACAAGAGGGCGTGCCCCATATGACGCAGTTTTAACTCATGGTTTTGTTTTAGATCAACAAGGTAGGAAGATGTCAAAATCTCTTGGCAATATTACTGCCCCCCAAAAAGTAATTAATGAGTTTGGCGCTGATATTCTTCGTTTATGGGTGGTAGGCTCTGATTACTATGATGATCTTAGAATTGGAAAAGAAATTTTAATTAGACATTCTGATCATTACAGAAGACTGAGAAACACCCTTAGATATTTACTAGGTGCATTGAACGACTTTAGTGAAAATGAAAGAATAAATTTTACTGAAATGCCTGAACTAGAACAATGGGTTCTCCATAGAGTTTATGAACTAAGTGAAAAAATACAAGAGAACACAGAAAAGTTTAACCTTCACGATATTTACTTAGATATTCATAATTTTTGTACTATTGATTTATCAGCTTTTTACTTTGATATAAGAAAAGATACTTTATACTGTGAAAATCCAAGTAGTGCTGAAAGAAAATCTTGTAGAACTGTCATGGATATTTTATTTCAATCATTAACTACGTGGCTAGCTCCAATCATTTGCTTTACCGCGGAAGAGGCTTGGCAGAGTAGATATGGAGATAAAGAAAATTCAGTTCATCTACAAACGTATTTTAAAGCAAATAAAGAATGGGAAAATTCTCAAATTGGCAAAAAATGGTCTGAAATAAGAGAATTAAGATCTGTCGTTACATCATCTATTGAAGAGAAAAGAAAAGAAGGAATGTTAGGATCTAGCCTTCAAGCTAAGGTTATAATAGATGCAAATGAAGATTCTTATAATGTGCTTCAAGACATAAATCTTCCAGATATTTTTATTTGTTCTGATGTGCAAATGGATTTAAACCAAAATTTATCTGAAACAAAAATTAAGGTAAAAGTAGACTTAGCTTCTGGTAGAAAATGCATGAGGTGCTGGAAAATAGTTCCAGAAGTCAAAGATGATATTGAACTTTGTAATAGATGTAAAAGCGTGCTTGAATTAAATTAAATGAAAAAAAATTTTGGTATTTTTAATCTTCTTTTGATTTTTATTATCTTTATATATTTTGACTATGTTTCAAAATTATGGGCTATTGAAAATTTGTTTATTAATTATCAATCTATAAAAATAACATCTTTTCTATCAATGACACCAGTTTGGAATAGTGGAATTTCTTTTGGCTTCTTTCAAGATTCAGGTGAAATAGGTAGATATGGTTTCACTATTTTTGCTTTTCTAGTGAGTAGTTGGTTAATTTATTCTTCTTTTAAATTACCTAGATATTCATCCCTTGGATTTATTCTTATTGCGAGTGGGGCAATTGGCAATGCAATTGATAGAATTATTTATGGAAAGGTAGTAGATTTCATAGACTTTCACATTGAAGATTTTCACTGGCCAGCATTTAATCTTGCTGATACAATAATCTTTATAGGTGCAACTTTGTTTCTTTTTAATCAATTTTTTACCATTGAGAGAACTTACTATGAAAAATAAATTTCTTCTAATGTTTGTTTTTTTGATACCTATGGGGATTTTATCAAGTTGTTCAGATTTCAGAAAAGCTGTTGGCAAAGAAGTAGTTATTCCTGATGAATTTTCTGTAGCAGTAACACCTTCTCTTTTAATTCCTCCAGGTTACGAAATCGATCCACAGGTTTTTAAAAATAATGATCTGGATAAGACTAATGATAATTTTAATCTAAATGAAGAGATTGATATCAAAGATAATAAAGATGCAATAAACTTTGGGGAATTATTTGATACAAAAAATGTTCCAAAAGATATAAGAAAATTAGTTGATGAAGAAACGCTTGGCATTTCATTAGGTGAAAGAACAGGAATAGACATTTTATTTGGAAACGTACCCAAAACAGGTGTAGTAATTGATCAAAAAAAAGAAGCCTTAAGAATCAAAAAAAACAAATTATCAAAACAAGATATTAATTCAAACCCCTCTCCAGCAGTTGATGTTAACTCCGGTAAGCCCTTGCTAATTAAATAATTAGGTTAAATATATGGAAATTAGAAGGCTTCCACAAAATCTTATTAATCAAATAGCAGCTGGTGAAGTTGTAGAAAGGCCCGCATCTGCTCTAAAAGAATTAATTGAAAATTCTTTAGATGCAAACGCTACCCAAATAGATATTATTTTAGAAAATGGCGGAAAAAATCTAATTTCAGTATCTGACAATGGTATTGGAATTCAGAGAGACCACATTCCCTTAGCCATTGAAAGGCATGCAACATCAAAATTGCCTGACAACACTCTTAATAAGATAGAATACTTAGGTTTTAGAGGGGAAGCACTTCCTTCAATTGCTGCTGTTAGTGAATTAAATCTACAGTCAAAATATATTGATTCAAATCAAGCTTGGTGTTTAGATGTTTTTGCAGGGGACTTTAACGAGGTTTATCCTTCCACACTTGAAATAGGTTCAAAGATATCCATAAAAAAACTTTTTTTTGCTACTCCTGCTAGGTTGAAATTTTTAAAATCTGCTCAAGTTGAAAAAAGCTATTGTCATCAGATTGTCCTAAAGATGGCATTGGTAAATCCACTTGTTGGCTTTAGTTTTAGAGCTGATGGTCGTGAATTGTTGAACATTAAACCTGAAAATGAAGCAGATGCATCATATGTAAATAGGATTAGAAACTTAATGGGGACAAGTTTTGCTAATGAAGCAATAAAAATTGAAAATTCAAAGCAAATAACAGATACAAAATTTTTAAAATTACATGGTTTAATTGGTCTTCCAACTTTAAATAAATCAAACTATAGTCAACAACACTTATTTATAAATGGAAGATCTATTCAAGATAGAAACCTATCGGGCGCAATAAGATCAGCTTATAGAGACACTCTTCCAAAGGGAAGGTTCCCAATTTTTTGTTTATTTGTTGACGTGCCAACTGATTTTATTGACGTCAATGTTCACCCTGGAAAAACGGAAGTGAGATTTCAAGATAGTGCTTTAGTTAGAAGTTTATTAGTAGGGTCAATAAGCCAACAGTTTAATTCTAATTTTTTTCAAACGACAAGTGATATTTCTAAAGAAGCGATTGGAAAATTTACTTTGAATGAAAGAGTGGACCTTTATAAAGATTATGGGTCTAATGACAATCAAAACAAAAAACAATCAATTTTTAGTAATATTGAAGTTAAACCTTTAAAAAAAGCTTTAAAACAAGATGATTTTGAAAATAACTCAATACAGACTATAGATAATAAGAGCTTTCCCTTAGGCGCTGCATTAGGACAATTTAATAAAAATTATATTATATCTCAAAATTCCAATGGTATTGTGATAATTGATCAACATGCTGCTCATGAAAGATTAACATTAGAAAAAATGAAATTTGCAAGACAGAATAAATCAATAGAAAGACAAATTTTGTTACTCCCAGAAGTTATAAATCTTGAGCCAGTTCCATTAGAAATTATAAAAGAAAATATTGAATTGTTAGAAGACATAGGTTTTGTTATAGAACTTTTTGGGGAGGGTGCGGTTGTTGTAAGAGAAATCCCTGCTTTGTTGGGAGATGCTGATATTAAACAAATCATTATTGATTTAGGAGATGATTTGTCAGAATTGGGACTTCCATCATCCTATCTTGCTAAAATTGATCTTATATTAGGTAATATTGCGTGTCATAGATCAGTAAGATCAGGTCGTAACCTAAACGCATCTGAAATGAACCAGTTACTTAGAGAAATGGAAAAAACACCAAATTCTGGACAATGTAATCATGGAAGGCCTACATCTATTAGTATATCACTGAAGGATATTGAGAAATTATTTAATAGAACTTGAATTAAATAATCTTAAGATAGTTAATTTAGAGTTTCCAAAAATTTTTATATCCAAAATCTCATAACCATCATGATTGAAGTCTTCTGTTTTACTACTCTCAGTAAAAATATAACTATCTTGATTTATTAAATTTTGTTTCTTCAAATTAAATAAACATTTTTCTGTTATATTTGAATTGTATGGCGGATCTATTAAAACTATTTGGAAAACTTCATTTATATTTTTAAGTGCTTTTTTTGCCTCATCTTTAATAATTTTAATTTTATTTTCAAATTTAATATCAATCTTTAATTTTGAAATATTTTTATAAATTAAATTTATTGATTTATGGTCTTTATCCACAAAATAGACTGCATTAGCTCCCCTAGAAAAGGATTCAATTCCTAAGGATCCAGTTCCGCTACAAATATCAAGAACGTTACAATTATCAATATTTATTTGATATCTATTTGAGGTAATAATTGAAAAAAGAGCTTCTTTTAATCTATCAGATGTAGGTCTAATTTTGGTGTCATCTGGTGTTAGAAGCTTTAAACCTTTATATTTACCACCTATTATTCTCATAACACAATCTTAAATTTTAAAACTATTTTCTATTTTTATTCTTTGGCTTTGAAAACCCTAATTGATCTTTAAGTATTTTGCTTTTTACTTCTTCTATCTCTCCAGAAGATAGATTTTTAATTTGAAATGGCCCAAAGGATATTCTAATTAAACGATTAACATTATATCCAAGATGGCTCATAACTTTTCTAACTTCTCTGTTTTTTCCCTCTCTTATACCCAAGGTGAGCCATGCATTGCTGCCTTGTTGTTTATCTAATTTAGCCTCTATTTTACCATATCTAATGCCATCTACAGTGACCCCATTTTTAAGCAACTCTAGATCTTTTTTAATTACATATCCATGTACTCTAACTCTGTATTTTCGAAGCCACCCTGTCGATGGTAATTCAAGTTTTCTTGCTAAATCACCGTCATTAGTAAGCAATAACAAACCTTCTGAGTCCATATCTAGACGACCAACAGATATAAACCTAGTATTTAGTTTTTCCTTTAATTGATCAAAAATCGTAGGCCTGCCCTCTGGATCATTATTTGTTACTAAATATCCTCTTTGTTTATTGAAAAGCCATAACTTAGTTGCAACTTTTGAAGGTAAAGGCTGATTATTTACTTCAATTTGATCTTTTGAAGTTACATTTACTCCGCATTCTAACAATATTTTGTCATTAACTTTTACATTACCGCTTATAATTAAACGTTCAGCTTCTCTTCTAGAACATAAACCTGATCTTGCAATGACCTTCGCTATCCTATTGGTCTTTGTATAAGATGATTTAATTTCTGGGTTCAGGTTTTTATATAGTTTTGGATTATTTTTTTTGCGAGCTATTTTCATAGTTCTGTATTATAGGTTTTAATAAGTATTAGCAACATTACTTACAATAAGGAAAAAGAATTTGATTTATAAAATTGATTATATGGAATTAGCAATAAATGAAGCTATTAAAGCGAGAGAAAAACAAGAAGTTCCTGTTGGTGCTATAATAGTTGATAAAAATGGTAATGTGATAGCTAAAGCACATAATTTAGTAGAAACTAGAAATGATGCAACAAGCCACGCAGAAAAACTAGTAATAGAAAAAGCTCTTAAAATCACAGGAAACAGATATTTAAATAATTATGATATTTGGGTTACGTTAGAACCTTGCATAATGTGTGCAAGTATTATTAAGCAAACAAGAATAAGGCGTATATATTATGGCGCAGAAGATAAAAAGGGTGGAGCTATTGATAATGGAGTTAGAATGTTTTCAAATTGTAGATATAAAGCCAAATTAGAAGTTTATTCAGGATTTTCTGCAAAGAAGTCAGAAAAATTAATAAAAGAATTTTTTAAAGAATTAAGATAATTTTAGAGTTTACCAATATCTTTTCTATAAAAACCTTGTTCCCAGTTTATAGCTTCTACAACATCATATGCTTTTTGCCTGCAATCTTTAACATTATCTCCAATAGATGTTATTGATAAAACTCTTCCTCCATTTGAAATAAGGTTTTCATTTTTATCTTTAGAAGTGCCTGAATGGAATACAGATATTTCATTTCTGTCATTAAAATTTTTAAGTGATGGTAATAAAACACCTTTTTCAAATTCACCAGGATACCCCTTACTTGCAATTACGACAGTAATTGCGTTTTGGGGAATTAAATCAACAGTCATATTCTTAAGACTTTTCTTAATTGTTTTTTGAATAATACTTACTAAGTCTGTATTTAAACGAGGAAGCACGACCTGAGTTTCAGGATCTCCAAATCTGCAATTAAATTCAATTACTTTGGGTCCTTTTTTTGTAATCATTACTCCAGCATATAAAATCCCCTCATAAGGATATCCTTCTAATTTCATCCCATTAATTGTAGGTGAAATAATATTATCAAATATTTCTTTATTTAAATTTTGATTTAATGCAGGAGCAGGAGAAATAGCTCCCATGCCACCAGTATTTGGTCCCTCGTCATTATCATAGGCCCTTTTGTGATCTTGAGCCGTTCCAATTAAAACCGCATTATTTCCATCTGAAACTGCAAAAACACTTGCTTCGATGCCATTTATTCTTTCTTCTATTAAAATTGACTTTCCCGCATCACCAAATTTATTTTTTTCTAACATTTCTCTTGATGCAATTGTTGCTTGATCCACTGTGTCACATACAACAACGCCTTTGCCAGCGGCAAGGCCATCAGCTTTAACAACGCAATATCCATTTAAAAGCTCAATTTGCTTTTTTGCAGTATCTATATCTGTACAAAATTTAAATTCTGGTTGTGGAATATTATGTCTTTTACAAAAATTTCTAGAAAAAGTTTTTGAACCCTCTAATTGAGCTGCTTTTTTTGAAGGTCCAAACGCATTAATTCCTAATTTTGATAATTCATCTTTTAAACCTAGGACCAAAGGTGTTTCAGGACCTATAAAAACAATATCTGCTTTAATATCTTTTGCTAACTTGCATTGCCCAAGTATATCTTCAGCGGCTATTGGATAGCATTCAGCAAATGTTTCAATCCCAGGATTACCTGGAGCAACAATAAGTTTTGTTGTTAAAGGCGATTTTGACAAAGTTGCAGCAATAGCATGTTCTCTACCACCTCCACCTACTACTAAAATATTCATTAATTAATTACTCCAAAAGGCTTTAGATTTTATAAAATATGCCATACTATTAATGCATGATAAATAGAAATTTTTATGCAATCCTATGATTACTAACACAAATAATCCTGTGTATTCTGTAAGTGAATTTTCACATGTAATTAAAAAATTAGTTGAAACAAACTTTAGCTATGTTCGTATTAGGGGTGAAATTTCTCGCCCTTCATTCCCAGGGTCAGGACATGTTTATTTTACCCTAAAAGACGCAGATGGTACAATTGCTGCAATAATTTGGAAATATACTTTACCAAAGTTATCAATAAAGCCAGAAGAGGGTATGGAAGTAATTTGCACTGGGAAAGTAACTACTTTTGCAGGGCAATCTAAATATCAAATTATTGTAGAAACTATGGAAGTGGCAGGAGAAGGTGCGCTTCTAAAAATGCTTGAAGAAAGAAGAAAAAAACTTCTTAAAGAAGGATTGTTTGATCAAGAAATTAAAAAGCCAATACCTTATCTTCCAAAAATCATAGGTGTTATTACCAGTCCATCAGGCGCGGTAATAAAAGATATCCTTCACAGATTATCTGATCGATTTCCTTCTCATGTTTATTTGTGGCCAGTTGCTGTCCAAGGTGAAGATTCTGCACGCCAGATTTCAAATGCAATTGATAAATTTAATCAATTAACAGATGATACAAGTATTAAGAAGCCAGATTTGCTTATAGTTGCTAGAGGTGGTGGTAGCTTAGAAGATTTATGGTCATTTAATGAAGAGATTGTAGTTAGATCAGTATATAAAAGTTCTATACCAGTAATTTCTGCTGTAGGTCATGAAACAGATACAACACTGATTGATTTTGTATCTGACTTAAGAGCTCCAACGCCAACAGCAGCTGCAGAAAAAGCAGTTCCAGTAAGAGATGAATTAATATCAAGAATTGACGAATTAAATTTAAGGATCAAGTTATCCTTCAATAATAAGTTATATGGTAATAAAGATCGTATTAATTACCTTATTAAGTTGTTAGGTAAGCCAGAACAAATTTTTGAGAATAAAACTCAAAAGGTAGACTTCATATACAAAGATTTTGAAAATTTATTTAAAGATATTTTTGTAGAGAAAAAAAACAAAATTACTCAATAT
>OZSS01000884.1_pt1 | contig 14300 bp, 13 predicted proteins | sample 1779911 | NCBI WGS metagenome assembly OZSS01 (sample SAMEA2603589, study PRJEB24840) | metagenome | biome: Water; feature: Photic zone; material: Seawater sample | place: Mediterranean Sea | collected 2013-11-12 | depth 10 m | reverse complement strand
CCTCAGGGGGACACCCCCTAAAATCCCCAACCACTAGTATAACTTAAAAGCATGTAGTGTTGATTAAAAGCTTGTATTGGCACCGATTGTTTCACTTGATGAAATAGAAGGGTTATTGAATATTAAAGGTGCCAAAAATTTCGTGCTTTGCAGAAAATTAAAAATTTAGCTGTTAAACCTATTCTTTGCGTAATCACGCAAAACAAAATGCCTAGTGACCATTTTCCGGACAAACGGTTACGCGTATGTAGAGATTAATCGTGCTAAAAAACTCGCACAAAACGGATTAAATTCATAAAGTCTACAGCAAAATGCTGTCTTTACGTGGCTTAACAAAACAATCAAACCCAATCCAACCAAATATAGAACAAACGTATTTTCACCAATTTTTGAAGCTAAAAGTAATGCCAAAAAAAGATAGATTAACGTTAACAGGAAGCCAAAAGCTTTAGTCAGGGAAATGCTTATCATTACGATAATCCTATGTTTAAATGCAGTAGCTTTTTTATGGATCTTCCGTCTACGCTATTTTTTCCACCCATCTGTCACGTAACACAATTAGATGATTTGTGGGGTTGTGGATATAAAAGACAATTAAAGGAAATAGTGTTTCATGGGTATGGCGGAGGAGGAGGGATTCGAACCCTCGATGGGCTCTCACCCATGCCGGTTTTCAAGACCGGTGCATTCAACCGCTCTGCCACCTCTCCGTCGGGTTGTGATTATGGAAAACCGCCGCGTCTGTCAATATGCTTAACCCATGCTTTTGGTGTTTTTTCTATTTTTATGATTTTAACCATCCAGTTTGTTGTTGAAGGGGCATGATAATACAATATGATGCGTAGGCCGCGGCAGCCGGCATGTTTCGATGGGACGGCCGTGGCCGGCGGTTGCCAACTTTTGTTGTCACGCAACCGATCGGCAGTTTGGATATTTTTTTGGGAGTATGTTGTGACCGCGGCAAAGTCATTCGGCAGATTTGCGACACCGCCAATGGAGCGCGCATCAAAGCCCGGGAGCCGGTTTTCCGTGTCAGGGGCTGTTGGGCTATGCTTAGCCTTATGTTGCATCTGCCTGTCTGGCACCGCCGCATTGGCGCAGACAAATGGCAAGCCTAAGGCAGCAAAGGTTGCCGTTAACGCGGTTAGAACAGAGATTATTGCCGATTTTGCCGAGCTTCAGGGGCGTCTTGTTGCCGGTGCGACTGAATCGGTGACGGCGGTGGTCAATGCGGAAATTGAAATTTTTGATTTGCGGCTTGGTGATATGGTGTCGAGCGGGCAGGGCATTGCCCAGCAGAACCATGATGATCTGTCGCTGGATCTTGTGCTGCTGCAAGCACAGCTCGCCGAGACCAAACTTAAAAATATCGACATCAATGCCGAGATTGAAAGTGACTTTCAGTTGCTTGATTTGGCCGAGCAACAGGCGGCGCTGCGTGCGCGCAAAGCGGCGCGTGCCGAAGAATTGGTCGCCAATAATGCGTTGCCGGCTGAAGCGGCCGAAACAGCCCTGAGCAACAGTCTCGCGGCACGCCAAAACCTGCTGGTGCAGAGAACTGGACTTGCCCGCAAAAAAGCGCAACTGGCGCTGAATAAAGTGCAGGAGGATCGGTTGCGCGCGCAGATCAAGCAGCTGGATGCGAATATCGCATCAACGACATTGCGCGCCCGGTCCGATGGCCAGCTGGTGTTTATATTTGACGATAAGCGCGGCTTTGCACGCGAGGGTGATGTCATTGCACGGCTGATCAACCTGTCAGTTTTTGAGGTGGAGGTCGAAGTGCCGGTTCTACAACTCACCCATTTGCAAGAGACAACAAAAATTCAGGCGCGGACATTGGATAATTATCCGCTGACATTGGCCCCACGTGTTGTTCTGCCGGTGCAAAATACCCGCACCGCCACCCGCATTGTGCGATTTGATTTGGTCACGCCTGCTGATGCTTCGGTGCTGGCGGAAAATGCGGTGGTGAATGTGCAACTGCCGGTAACCAGCCCGTCACCCGTATTGGTTGTGCCGAAGGATGCGGTGATACCGGTGGCTGGTGGACATATTGTGTATCTGGCGGACAATGACCGGGCTAAGCGTCAATTGATCCGGCTTGGTGCGGCCGTGGCGTCGGGCTTTATCGTGCGTTCCGGGTTGAAGGACGGGGATATCGTCGTGACCCGTGGGAATGAGCAATTGTCTGACGGCAAACTGATCGATTATACCGGGTCTGATGTGCAACCAGAAAAAAAAGTAGATAGCTGATGAGACGTATAATCAGGCTGGCAATTGAATGGCCGGTCGCTGTTATGGCGATGATCCTGATGACTGTGGTTTTTGGCGTGGTGGCATTGCAGACCATCCCCATTCAGATGAGTCCGGACATTGACAAACCTGTTCTGGATGTAAGGGTGCGCTGGCGCGGCGCGGCACCTGTTGATGTTGATCGTGAAATCGTCGGCCGTTTGGAACGTGAACTGGCAGCATTGAGTGGCGTTGAGGAAATCACCGCGCGTTCGACCCGCGGTTATGCCCGAGTCACGCTGACCTATAATGTGGCGCAGGATATGGATAAAGCGCTGTTGATGTTGTTAAGCAAATTATCAGCCGTCAATGGGCTGCCTGATGATGCTGACACACCGCTGGTTCGCACTTCAAATTCGGAAGACAGCCCGATAGCCCGGCTGGCGTTGGTGGCGGGTAAGGGCGCCGATGTTAATCTTGAAACACTTGGTCAATATCTTGATAGCAACATTGTCGAGCCGCTGAGCCGAACCGCAGGCATTTCTGAGGTCGCCTATCGCGGTGGCGGCAAATATGAAATGCGGGTCATCATTGATCCGGACAAACTGGTTCAGTATCAGCTGACATTGTCTGAAGTTATTGAGGCATTGCGGACATCATCATCAATGATGAGTGTTGGTATGGTGACCGAGGGGAAACGTTCCTATGCGGTGCGCACCGAGGCTGTCAATTACACACCCGAAACCGCCGGTCGGATTGTCTTGCGTACCGATATTTCACCGGCTGGTACAGTTATCCCACTGCTGCTTGAGGATATCGCGAGGATCAATTTAAAGGTGCAGAAACGCACCAGCTTTCGACGGCTGAATGGCGAGCCAGCGATTATTCTGAATGCCATTCGCGAAAGTGGCAGCAATGTCGTCGCCACCATGTTGCGGCTGCGGCAGGCGGCGGACCGGCTGAATGAAACCGAGCTTAATGACCGCGGGCTGCGCTTGCAGGTGGTTTATGACGAAACCAAATATATTGCCTCGGCGATTGACCTTGTGCAGCAAAACATCTGGATTGGCGGGGTTCTTGCCTTTTCTATTTTGTTGCTGTTTTTCCGTACTGTTATGCCGACGATTATTGTCTTTGCGGCAATCCCGGTTTCGGTGATTGGCACATTTGTGGCGATTGCCGGGTTTGGCCTGTCGATCAATGTCATTTCGCTTGCCGGACTGGCCTTTGCCGTTGGCATGGTTGTTGATGCGTCCATTGTGTCGCTGGAAAATATCTTTCGGCTGCGACAGAGGGGGATGGACGCACCGCATGCCGCGTTTTATGGCGCCCGCCAGGTCTGGGCACCGATTTTGGGATCTGCCCTGACAACGGTGATTGTGTTTATACCGGTGCTGCTATTGGATCTTCCAGTGGGCCAGCTTTTCCGCGACATTGGCATTGCCATTTCCGTATCGGTGCTGATTTCGGTGTTGGTGTCCGTTACCGTTATCCCAACGCTGGCGGCGCGCCTATTGGCCGGCGCGTCAGACCGCTTCACATCATTGCCCAGCATTTCTCTCGTTGATAAACCGGCGCGGCTTTTTGCCGGTCAGATTTTGCGTTATGCGTGGTTTGCCGTTAGCCATCAACGGCGCGGCTTGCTGGTGGTGGCGACGATCCTAGTTCTTGCCGGGGCTTTTTGCGCACGCTTTATGCCGCAGCTTGATTATCTGCCTGACGGCAATGCTAATTTTGCCTTTGGGCGCATCAGTGTGCCGGCTGGCTATTCGATGGATGAAACCCTGCGTATTGCCGAGCGTATGGAACAAGCCGCAAGGCCGTTATGGGAGGGCAAAACCAAACCAGATGGCCCGCCGGAAATTGAGAGGTTTTTCTTTGTTGCTTATTCGGGTGGGGCGTTTGCCGGTGCCGCAGCGAAAGATCCGTCGCGGGTAGGTGAATTGAAAATGGTGTTGGCAAAGCCGGTATTTGCCGAACCTGGCGCCCGCGCTTTTGTGCAGCAGGCATCTTTATTTGGACGGTCGGTTGGCGGCTCGCGATCAATCAGACTGGATATTGTCGGGCCAAACCGTGATGATATTTTGCCGGTCGCGGTGCAGGTCAACAATGCGCTTGAGGCACGGTTTGCGCGGCGTGATGGTAACCAGATACGGGCCTTGCCATCATTGGATTCAGGGGCGCCGCAAATTCGTATCACACCAGATCTGCCGGCGCTGGCGCGTGCTGGTTTGTCGGTGCGCGATTTATCGACGGCTGTTGATGTTTTTAATGATGGTGCGAATGTGATTCAGGTGCCGATTGACGGGCAGCTGATTGATATGGTGTTGTCCGGTTCCGACGCCGAAAACCTGACAGCCGGGGCGTTGCAGAATATCCCGATCATTACCCGTGGCGGGCTTGTGTTGCGGTTAAACCAACTGGCCCAAATCGATGTTGTTAGGGCGCCTGAACAGGTGCGGCGTCTGGGTGGTCGGCAGTCCATTTCATTACAATTGCGGCCAAATGAAACGCTGGCTCTGGAAGATGTGGTGGACATAATTGACAGCGAAATTTTGCCGGAAATCCGAAGCGAAGCGATATCGCAAGGCGTATCGATCAATCTCGAAGGGGCGGCTAGCGCGCTTGACCAAACCTGGCGTGCCATGCAAAGCAACGTGCTGACAGCGATTTTTGTTATTTTCCTGTTAATGGTGATATTGCTGCGCAGCTTTCTGCTGCCTTTTATCATTTTATTGACGATCCCGGTTGCCGGGGCTGGTGGCATTGCCGGACTTGCCATTTTGAATATTTTTATCAGACAACCCCTCGATATGCTGACAATGCTTGGTTTTGTGATTTTGACCGGGGTCGTGGTGAATAATGCGATTTTGATGATCGAGCAAACTATGTTGCATCTGCGGGATGACGGGCTGACGGCGAATGCAGCGATTATCGAAGCGACAAAGAATCGTATCCGACCCATTTTCATGTCCACTTTGACCTCATTATTTGGGCTGGTTCCGTTGGTGATATTTCCCGGTGCCGGATCTGAATTATACCGGGGGATCGGTGTGGTGGTTTTTGGCGGGCTTGGATTGTCGATGCTGGCAACTTTGATCATTGTGCCACCGCTGCTTGGCATTGTCCTGAACAGCCGGTTTGGTGGGCGTATGCAGCAAGCGACGACGCTGTCAGACAATCTGTAAGAGCCGGCTTTTCTGGCGAGCCAGAAATTATTTTGATCAACGCACGGAAATAACAAACGAAAATAGCAGTTTTAATCATTTTGATGGTTGCCCCGCAGCCAGCATCCGCTTTACCATTACAAGGTGAATGGCCGGCTGTTTTGTGTTTTTGGCCTGATTGCAAGCGAACGATTTAAATTTCCCGAGGGGGGCTTTATGGCGCGGCTATTTTCACTTACCACAACTGCGTTTACCGTATTGGCGTTTATGATGATGGCTATTGCGCCACATAGTGCGCATGCTAACGATTTTCAGCAGTGGTTAGCTGAATTACGTGTTGATGCGCAGAAACGCGGCATATCAGATGAGATTTTTGATGCGGCATTAAATAATGCCAAGCCGATCAAGCGGGTGATCGAGCTTGACCGCAGACAGCCTGAATTCACCATGACCTTTGACGAATATCTGAACAAGATTGTGTCAAAGACCCGCGCAAAAAAAGCCGCACAAAAGCTTGTTGAACATGATGAGATCCTGTCAAAAATTGCCAAAAAATATGGCGTTCAAAAACGCTTTATCGTGACGTTTTGGGGGGTTGAAACCAATTTTGGCCAATATCTGGGGTCGTTCAATGTGCCGCACGCGCTGGCAACATTGGCGCATGATGGACGCCGCAGCGCCTATTTTCGTAAAGAACTGCTGAACGCGCTGCAGATTTTGCAAGAAGGGCATATCGCGCCAGCAAATATGAAAGGTTCATGGGCTGGGGCAATGGGGCAGAGCCAATTCATGCCATCGAGTTTTTTGTCCTATGCGGTGGATTATGATGGTGATGGCAAACGCGACATCTGGGGCACCAAGCCGGATGTGTTTGCCTCGACCGCCTATTATCTGAAAAAAGCCGGGTGGAATGACCAGCTGACGTGGGGGCGGCGGGTATCACTGCCGCAAAATTTCAGCCTTGATGGCAAAGATGCGATGAGCCTCGCTGATGACAAACTGCGCAAAAATTTGCAAAGCTGGGCTGCCGCCGGGGTGCGCTCAGCAGACGGTGGGCCGTTACCAAAGGCGGATCCGGTTGCCAGATTGGTGATGCCGTCAGGGGCTGATGGGCCCGCCTTTCTGGTGTATAGCAATTTTGATTCAATTTTGGATTGGAACCGGTCAAATTACTATGCATTAGCCATTGGTCATTTGTCGGATATGTTGAAATAGAGGCTGGCAAATGATTAACATGCAACATGTGGCAAAAGCGCTTGGCATTGTGCTGTCCGTGCTGATTTTGCAGGGCTGTTCATCAGCCGAACTGGCGATTGATTTTTACAAGAAGCATAAACGCAGCAGCCAGAATAACACAGGTGTTGTGGCGACGCCTCATTACAAGATTGGAAACCCTTACAAAGAGTTTGGCGTTTGGTATTACCCTAAGCGGGATTTGACATATGACGAAACCGGAATTGCATCTTGGTATGGAGAAGAAACTGCTATTTTGGGGCGCCCTACGGCGAATGGTGAGGTCTTTGATCCGAAAATTGCAACCGCAGCTCACAAGACGCTTCCATTACCATCAGTTGTTCGCGTAACTAATCTGGATAATGGTAAATCACTGGTTGTTCGCGTAAATGATCGTGGGCCATTTGCAAAAGGACGTATTATTGACTTGTCGCATGAGGGGGCCAGGATGCTTGGCTTTGTCAAACAGGGCACTGCACGCGTTCGGGTGCAGGTGCTGGCCGAGCAATCTTTACGGCTTGAAAAACTGGCAAAAGATGGTCAGTTTCCATCGGTTGATGGTGCGTCGGTAGAGGCGATGCCTAAAATTGAAGCCGCCGCCAAACCGTCGGTAAATTTGACAGCAAAGTCAAACACCGGCAGGTCGGGCTACAGCTCGGATAACGGCCAGTCGGCGCTTGAATTATTATCGCAGTCGCAGGTTGGTGAGGTGATCACTGTTGCGCCTGTATCAACACAGATTTGGGTGCAGGTCGGGGCGTTTCACTCTGAGAGCAGCGCCGCTTCGGTATTGGCCCAGCTGGCAAATGTGGGCAATGGTGAAGTGTCAGCTGTTTCAAAGGGTGGACAGACATTGCACCGGGTCAGATTAGGCCCTGTACAAAATGTGAGTGCAGCCGATAAATTATTGGACGGTGTGGTAAAAACCGGATTTTCTGGCGCCCGCATTATTGTCGATTAGCAGCCATTTTTGATTGCTGATTTTGCGCTTTGTAATAAAAACAACATGCCATTCAAAAGCATAAGAGGACTTTTAAGTGATCGGAAAATTTTTAACACGATTAGCATGCCTAGCCGCAGTGACCAGTTTTGCGTGGAGTGCCTCTGCTGCCGAAATTCTGACGCCTGCACCTTATGTCCATATCACTGATTTTGAAAGCGGCAAGGTGCTGTTTGCAAAAGATGCAGAAGCGCCGATGAAACCTGCATCGATGGCGAAAATCATGACTGTATTTATCGTGTTTCAGCGTATTGCCGATGGCTCGCTTCGACTTGATGATAGCTTTCTTGTGTCTGAAAAGGCCTGGCGGAAAGGTGGCTCGCGCAGCTTTGTTGAAGTCGGTTCACGCGTCAGCGTGTCTGACTTGCTGCATGGGGTGATCGTGCAGTCGGGGAATGACGCAGCGATTGTATTGGCAGAGGGGATTGCCGGCACTGAAGATGCTTTTGCCGAAGAAATGAATTATTGGGCAGAAAAGCTGGGGATGAAGCAAACCAATTTCAGAAATGCCACCGGCTGGCCTGATCCGGATCTCACAACAACTGCGATGGATCTGAATATCCTGGCAACCGAATTGATCAAACGCTTTCCAGTGGCTGAATATCCTGAACTTTACCCGATGTTCGCCAAGAAGGAATTTACCTATAATAATATCACCCAGCCAAACCGTAACCCTTTGGTGTATGGAACCGCCGGTGCCGATGGTTTGAAAACCGGTCATACAGAAGAATCCGGTTATGGGTTGGTTGGTTCAGCCGTCCGCAATGGCCAGCGTTTTGTTATGGTATTGAATGGCATGGACAGCATGAAACAACGATCAACCGAGTCGCGCCGGTTGATGGATTTGATGTTTCGAGAGTACCAAACCTATGAATTTTTTAAAAAAGACCAGCCCGTCGATCAGGCGAATGTCTGGCTTGGCACCGCGCCAAAAGTCGATTTAATCTTGGACGCGCCGCTGAAAATGTTGTTGTCGCGCAAGCAACGACAGGCATTAGAAATATCGGTGCAATGGCTCGATCCAGTGCCGGCGCCAATCCGCGCCGGGGATCAGATTGGCACTTTGGTGATCAATCTTCCTGACGAGGTAACAAAACTGCCATTACGCGCTGCCTATAATGTGGATAGCCTTGGCTTATTCAACCGTATTGGTGCAGCGGTGAAATTTCTTGTTTTTGGGGCGCCAACTCTTCAAAAGATTGTCCAGTAACATGCTGTCTTCTGGGTTCTTCATCACATTTGAAGGCGGTGAGGGGAGTGGAAAAACAACTCAAATTCAATGCCTTGCCGATAGTCTTGTGCAGATTATTCCAGCCGGTTCACTGATCGTCACGCGTGAGCCGGGTGGTGTGCCAGCGGCCGAATCAATCCGTGATCTTCTGGTCAATGGCGATGCAGAAAAATGGCAGCCGCTGACCGAGGCGTTTTTGATGTCGGCGGCGCGACATGAACATGTCGAACAGATTATCCGGCCGGCGCTGATGCAAAATAAGCTGGTGATTTCGGATCGCTTTACCGATTCTACAATTATCTATCAGGGCGTTGTTGGCGGGGTGGTAAGCCAGAATATTGACGCCATGAACAAGATTTCCTGTGGCGATATTGCGCCCAATCTGACGATTATTTTAGATATGGACAGCCATACCGGGCTTGCGCGGGCAGGTTCGCGCGGCGTTGGCGAGGATCGGTTTGAGGCTAAAGGCCCCGCATTTCACGAAAAAGTGCGGGCGGGTTTTATCGATTTGGCGCATACGGATCCAGAGCGCTGCGTCATCATTGATGCCAGCCGTAGTGCCGACGCGATCGCCGATGATGTCTTACAACTTGTGCTGGCCCGGCTGACCGCTGTTGGCATGATCGCGCATGACTAGCCAGTCGGTGACAGGGGATGCGCCAGACAATTTGCCCAAAATTCGGGGGCATGACGGGTTTCTGGCCGATATTGCCAGATCACATGCGTCCGGGCGTATGCACCATGCCTGGTTGATGAGCGGGCCTGTTGGTATTGGTAAAGCTGCCATTGCCAGATTGGCGGCAGCCTGGCTCTTGTCGGAAACGCGGCAAGCCGAAGCGCTGCTTGATTGCGACAGCCCGGCGGCTGTAATTGATGCAGAGGATGCCGGCGCCAAGCTTGTTCTAAACGGCGCGCATCCGGATTATCTAGCCATCACTCCGCAGCTGGAAGATAATAAGTCCGGTCAGATCAAGGTTGATCAAATCCGCAAATTGATACCCTTTATGATGCATAAGCCGGCGCGTGGAGGCTGGCGGGTTGCGATTATTGACTCAATGGACGAGGTCAATCGAAATGGTGCTAACGCCATGCTTAAATTATTGGAAGAGCCGCCGCCACAATCGGTGATTTTTTTAATTGCCTCGCGCATTGGCCAGTTGCCGCCGACGATCAGGTCACGCTGTCGGCTGGTGCGGATGAATGCTTTGGCGGATGATGACTGTTTTGCGGCCCTTGGTCAGATTTGGCCGGATGCGGATTCCGACCAGCTTGAAATTCTGGCGCGATTGTCACAAGGCGCCCCCGGTCAGGCGGTCAAACTTGCCGAAAGTGGTGCTGCTGACCTCTATCAGCTTGTTTGTTCGCTTCTTCATGCACCGCAGCTGGATGCCGCGGCGCTTACCGGTGTGTGCGCGAAATGGGGGCGCGGCACGGCGACTGGCCGGGATGTCAGGGCAGGGGCGGTATTTTGTATGGATCGATTGCTGCGGAATGCGGCGTTGCAGGCAAGCGGTGTGCAGCCGGACCGGCTATGCCGCTTTGAAACGCCGGTTGTGGCGCATCTTGCCAGCCGCCATACCGCCGCACAACTGGCCGGTTTTCATCAGGCATTTCTGTCAGAAGCGGCAAAGGCCGAAGGCCTGTATCTTGATTTTGCGCGGTTTTTGGAACGGCATTTGTCAAAAATATATGAGAAAACCTTGCCCTGATGCTGTGTCTGGGCTACCTCAATGGCTGGCCTATTCATATTAGCACGCGGCGAGCAGTCGGAAAAGCAAGATGGCGCAGAACTATTATATTACGACTCCAATCTATTATGTGAATGATAAGCCACATATCGGGCATGCCTATACAACTCTGGCCTGTGATGTGTTGGCGCGGTTTAAGCGGTTAGACGGTTTTGATGTGACCTTTCTGACCGGTACCGATGAACATGGTCAAAAAGTCGAGATTGCTGCTCAAGATAAAGCTGTGTCGCCGCAGTCTTTTACCGATGAGGTCAGTCAGAACTTCCGTGACTTGACCGGTCAGATGAATTTTTCGAATGATGATTTCATTCGTACCACCGAACCGCGTCACAAACTTGCCTGTCAGGAAATCTGGCGCCGGTTGCAGGAACGCGGGCATATCCGGCTTGGTAATTACGCGGGTTGGTATTCGGTTCGCGATGAGGCTTTTTTCACCGAGACTGAGGTTGTTGACGGCAAAGCACCGACCGGCGCGCCGGTGGAATGGTTAGAGGAGCCGTCCTATTTTTTCAATTTGTCGCACTGGCAGCAACCGCTTCTCGATTTCTATGCCGAAAACCCGGATTTTGTTGGCCCGGAAAGCCGTTTTAATGAGGTGAAAAGCTTTGTCAAAGGGGGGTTGCGCGATCTATCAGTGAGCCGGGCCAGCTTTAAATGGGGCATTCCCGTTCCGGGTGATCCGGATCATGTGATGTATGTATGGCTGGATGCGTTGACGAATTATCTGACCGCATCGGGATGGCCGGGCGATGGTGCGTCGGGTGATCAGAAGAAATATGAAACATTATGGCCAGCTGACCTGCATATGGTCGGAAAAGATATTTTGCGGTTCCATGCGGTCTATTGGCCAGCCTTTCTGATGGCCGCCGAGCTGCCGTTACCAAAGCGGGTTTACGCGCATGGCTGGTGGACCAATGAAGGCCAGAAAATATCAAAATCACTTGGCAATGTGATTGATCCGAATGTACTGACGGCGCAATATGGGCTTGATCAAACACGCTATTTTCTGATGCGTGAAGTGCCGTTTGGAAATGATGGAGATTTTTCGGCAACGGCCATGGTGCACCGCATGAATGGTGATTTGGCGAATGATTTTGGTAATTTATGCCAGCGCGTTTTGTCGATGATTTTCAAAAATTGTGATGCGGTTATGCCCGCTTTGCCAGAACAGCCGAGCGCAATCGATACAGAGTTGATGGCCGCGGCTGACAGGCTTTTGAATCAGGTCCGTGATATGCTCGACCGTCAGGCCTTTAACGAGGCGCTGCGTTGTATCTGGCAGGTTGTTGCCGATGCCAACCGCTATGTTGACACGACCGCGCCATGGGCGTTGAAAAAGACCGACCCGAAACGTATGGCCGAGGTGCTGGCGGTGCTAGCCGAAACCATTCGGCAGGTGGCTATTTTGGTTCAGCCGGTCATGCCGCAGTCAGCGGCCCTGGTGCTTGATCAGCTTGGGGTTGATAGCGCCGCGCGTGATTTTCGCTTTATTGCTGGTCAGCAGCGGCTTTCCGCTGGGAATGTGATCGAAAAACCGGTGCCTGTATTTCCGCGTTATCAGGAAGAGGGCAGCGTAGATGGCTGATATCGCCTTGATTGATAGCCATGCGCATCTGGATTATCCGCAGCTTGCCGATGATTTGCCGGCCGTGCTGGCGCGGGCCGATGCGGCAGGTGTGTCGCATGTGATCACTATTGGGGTGAAATTAAGCACGGCCGACGCACCAAAGAAAATTGCCGAATCTCATGATAATGTCTGGTGTTCGGTTGGGATCCACCCGCATGAAGCCGGCAATGAGCCGGATGCCTGTAATACAGAGGCCATCCGGGCGGCGGCTGATCATCCGAAATGCGTGGCGATTGGTGAAGCCGGGTTAGATTATTTTTATGATTATGGGCGGCCAGATCAACAAGCCGCCAGCTTTCGGGCACAAATTACCGTGGCGCGTGAACTGGGGCTGCCGATTATCGTGCACTCACGCGACGCTGATGAGGATATGGCCGATATTCTGGAAGATGAAATGCAGCGTGGCACCTTTACCGGCGTTATGCATTGTTTCAGTTCTGGCGCGGCACTTGCCGAACGCGCGCTGGCAGTTGGGTTTTATATCAGTTTTTCAGGCATTCTGACCTTTAAAAAATCGACCGATTTGCAAGCCATTGCGGCCGATGTGCCACTTGATCGCATTCTGGTGGAAACGGATTCGCCCTATCTGGCACCAACGCCGCATCGTGGCAAACCCAACGAGCCCGCCTTTACCGCATATACATTGGAAAAATTGGCCAAAATTCGTGGTCTGCCGGTTGCGGAAATGGCCGATGTTACCCGCAGAAACACGCAAAATCTGTTTTCCAAAATGGTGTTCTCATGAAAGTCACCATGCTTGGATGCGGCACTTCGGTCGGTGTTCCAGCGCTGGGTCATGCCGGTTGGGGCGCATGCGACCCGAATGATAGCCGCAACCGGCGTCAAAGATGCGCTGTTCTTGTCGAAGTCAATGACACCACAATTCTGGTCGATTCCGGCCCGGATATACGTAACCAGCTTTTGCCACATCAGCTCAAGAAAATTGATGCGGTTCTGATCACCCACACCCATTCTGATCATGTTGCCGGGCTCGATGATTTACGCGCGTTTTTCTGGCCGGAGCGCAATGATATAGACATCTATGCAACGCCGCATCACGGCAGGGATATTGTGACCCGGTTTCCGTATTTATTTACCAAAAACCCGGAATCACCTGCCTATTTTGTGCCGCCGATGGCGCTGCACCCGATTAATGCCGGTACACAGATAGACATTGGAGGCTGTAAAATCGATATTTTTCATCAAGACCATGGCAATACCACGTCGCTCGGTTTTCTGTTTAATGGCAAATTTGCCTATTCGACCGATGTAATCAGTATGAGTGACGCGGTTTTTGACAAATTGACCGGCGTTGACTTGTGGATTGTCGAAGCGTTGCGCGCCGAACCGCATTCATCGCATAGCCATTTTGCGCAAACCTTTGACTGGATTGAGCGGGTAAAGCCGGGGCGCGCCGTGTTAACCCATCTTGGTCTCGATGCTGATTACACAGCGCTGGCAAAATTATGCCCGGAAAATACCGAGCCGGGCGTCGATGGGCTGCAGTTTGAGTTGTAAGATGCTGGCTAAGAAGGTAGCGCAGTAAATGGCTCTTATATAACAATATTTACGACTGCGTTATACGCATAATATACATTATGCGACATTTGGGCATGTAACCCTCCACTGATAACAAATAGCTTTTGTACAACTCCCAAACGCTTTTCGCGAAAGTCTAGATGTACCGTCTGGTCAAACCAGTTGTCCCTTCACAGCCTCCAGATCTGTGTTTTAGTCTATGTTCCGCTCAACTTTTTTTTGAAACTCACAAATTATGTAATGCTCTTCGTTTTCACCTCCAAAAAATAAGTCCTTCGAAACTCCCTCAAGAAACTTACCATTAATGTTGCAATTCTGAGCTTTAAAGAAGTGTTTCATGTGAGCGATGGTTGTGTCATTGGAGCCTCGCCATATGGCTGTATCGCCATTTTTACAATTATGAGGTTCGTGAAAATTAAATGCGCCTTTCTCGACCCCAAACACACAAACACCAATATCTGCAGAGACCTGACTGGAAGTAGTAATAAAAAACATTAAGAAAAATGGCTCCGCTATT
>OZSS01000882.1_pt1 | contig 14331 bp, 4 predicted proteins | sample 1779911 | NCBI WGS metagenome assembly OZSS01 (sample SAMEA2603589, study PRJEB24840) | metagenome | biome: Water; feature: Photic zone; material: Seawater sample | place: Mediterranean Sea | collected 2013-11-12 | depth 10 m | reverse complement strand
ATATTATATTTTTAAATATGTTTTAAAATTGTACCATATGTTAGGGAGTTCGGGAAAAAACGACGACTCATAGGTTGTCGGTCGAGGTGTCAATCAAGGTTTTTTTTGTTTAGAAAGAAAGTTAGGGAAGATCTTACTATGATTGGTGATAAAATGATGGGCGATAGGACGCCGCTATACGTTGCCGGGGGGATAGCAGCATTTTCCTCTCTAGGTTTTTATCTCCTTGCTCGTCCTCAGGGTGCTATTCTGAGTGAGGAGGATGGCCAGAATCACTTTCGTCATCTTCCGAGTACAGTGGACACAGGCAGCCCAAGTAAAGGTTGGGTGGCTCCTCACCGTGTTAGATTGAGCAAGAAGAAGCTGACTGATGCCGGAGATGTCGATGTGGTCTTGGTTGGGAGTGGCTTGGGTTCGTTGACAGTTGCTTCTTTGTTGAGCCAGCGTGGTTACAAGGTGATGGTCTTGGAGCAGCACGATCAAGCTGGTGGGTGTCTTCATACTTTCGAGGAGAAGGGTTATGAGTTTGATGTTGGGCTCCACTATGTTGGGGGTCAAGTCGGGAATAAGTGGTCTCCTCTTCGCAAAATGTTTGATGCGGTGACTGGGGGACGTGTCGAGTGGTGTAAAATGAGTGACCCTTATGACAGTGGAGTCTGCACTGGGGAGAGCAAAACCGATGCCGCAGAGACTTTCGACTGGTGCAGCGATTATAATGCGACTGCAGACAAACTTATTGAGCGCTTTCCCGATGAGAAGCGTGCCATTCGTAAATTCTTCTCAAGTGCACATGGAGCGAGTATGGGACTTGGTGGTTGGGTACTTTGCAAGATGATGCCCCCGTTTCTTAGAAAAATTTTTGGTCGCCTTTTAATGTCGTCTTACGTTTTGAACACTACGACAAGCGAGCACCTCAAGAATATCGGTGTCAAATCAACGAAGCTTGCCGGGGTCCTCACGTACTTGTTCGGAGACTATGGTCTACACCCAGACCAGAGTTGTTGGGGCGTTCATGCGATTGTTTTTGATCATTGGCGAGGAGGAGCATTCTACCCATATGGTGGATCGAGCTCGTTGGCCATGGGAGCTTGCGAGGTCATCCGCAAGCGTGGCGGTCACGTCTTTGTAAATGCGAGGGTGGACGAGATCTTGGTCGAGAACGGCAGGGCTGTAGGTGTGAAGTTAGCTAAGGACGGACTGGTTGTCAAGGCCGGCATCGTCGTCAGTGACATTGGCGTAAGGAATACGATGCTGGGACTCGTCCAGGAAAAGGACAGGACCCTCCTAAATCAACCGTTCCTCAAGTCGCTCCAAGAGGGAGGAGACGCGACGAGGGAGGGGAAGGATTGCATCCCCGGCGGACTTGCTCCCTCTTGCACTCTCCTCAACCTCTTTGTTGGGTTATCGGCGAGTACGGAAGAGCTCGGGATTCCGGCAGCCAACGCCTGGGTCGTGCCCGGCTGGGATCACACCAAGAACCTTGACGCGTTTATGAAGGATCCCAAGAGCAACCCCTGTCCTGTCGTTTTCATCGGAAGTAACTCTGCCAAGGACGAAAGCTACGAGAGCAGGTTTGGGAAGAAAAGGGGAAGTATCATGGTCCTAGCGCCCGTATCTTATGCGTGGTTTAAAGAGTGGGAGGCGAAGAGAGTACACTCAAGGGGTGGAGAGTACGATCAGCTCAAGGAATTCTGGACAGAGAAGCTTCTGACAGCACTCTACAACCTCTACCCAGCCGTGAAGGGTAAGATAGCATTCACCGATCTCGGGACTCCTCTCAGCAACAACTTCTTCCTCGGAGTGAAGCACGGCGAAGTTTACGGCCTCACTCATTCGGTTGAAAGGATGACGAGCACGGAGTTGAGTTGTGAGACCAACATCAACAACCTGTATGTCACCGGTCAGGATGTGATGACGGCAGGGGTTAGTGCTGCGCTCCTTGCGGGATATCTTACGACGGCTGCAATCTCAAAGACAGCCATCCTAAGTCATATCCACAACATAATATAATGAGTGGCATGAGGATTAGGGTGGGTCGATGCTTCGCCATGAGAGCGTACGGAGGGCAGAAGGATGAAATCATAAGAGGTTTAAACGAGGTATTATTCAACCAAACAGATAAATTCTATCACACCATACATCTCTCTCAATTTCACCTTCTAGTTCCTTTCAGCAGCCCTGCAAGAGCAGCACCGATGAAGCCCACTCCCACGACGATATAATTCACCTCCTCGTAGCTTATGGTGGACGTTGAGATAATGTAGATCCCGATTGCGGTGATGCACCCAAAAGAAATAAAGACAACACCGTAGTTCGTTCCATGGTGAAGGGCACCAAAGATGTCGGCTGTTATGGTAGGAAAGAGACTGAAATTGCCGCCGTAGCACCAGAATAGTATTGCGACCGTGACGAAGTATGCGTTAGGGTTCGAAATCGAAACAGTGTACACAAAAAGGGTGGTGGGAAAGAGAACAGCCATAAGCACGAGAGTGTTGTAGACTCCAATCTTGTCAGCGAGGGCGCCCCAGAAGACTCTGCTCAAGCCATTGCATAAACTGCCTACGGATCCGACGGTGGCAAAGAATGAATCGGCCTGAGACTTCAGGTACTCTTCACCAAAGTTCTTATACGTGGCAGAGACGTACATCCCGCCAGTACCGCACATGAAAAAGCACGGAACTAGAATGTAAAATGTCGAGGTGCGAATCATCTCAGATGTTGTCATTGATGAATCGTTCTCCTTCTTCTTCTTCGCAGCAGCAGCCTCTGATCCCTCCTCCTCAGTGATGAGGGGCAACTTCTCCTCACGGGACTCCTCAACAGGATCCGTCATCATCAGCGAGCCAACTACCCCCAGCCCCAAGTAACACACAGCAAGAAGCCTATACATAGCAGGAACCTTATTAGTCACGTCCGAGTCTGTGGGATAGTAATCCTCTCCGTCTGGGAGCTTCTCATCATTGGGGTTGACATAGCCTGTGACTACAAAATTGAAGACAAAGGAACCCGCCCCAAAGCCAGCGACAATGATGCCGCTGACCAAACCCTTCGACGAGGGCAAGTGGCGGTACCCGCAAGATAGAGGCGGTATGTACCCAATGCCAATCCCGATCCCATAGAGAAATTGAGCGCATGATAGTTGGGCAGTTTTGGTGCATAAGGACGAAAGGTAGGTGCCTGCAAAGAGAATAAAGGAGGCGAAGACCCCAGTCCATCTTGGCCCCCACCTCTTCTCAAGGTGTCCGCCGACCGACATGAACAGAGCCTGGCCTATGAGGGCACAGCTGAAGACCTGGAGGGTATCGTGGCTGGTGACGTGCCCGTCGTGGACCCTCAGGTAGCTTGTCACGTAAACGCTGGAGTTCCCCCATGAATATATTGTGCCCAACGCGAGGTGAAGGAAGACGGCACCCACGAGGACCCTGGCCACTGTTAATGTCATATCGTATTTGTATTCCTTGGAAGGAAGAGAGAGGGATGAAGTCGGATGTCGGATGTCGGGCGATGTTTGTTTGTACTTGGCGAGAGTTAAGGTTTTGAGGAGAGGAGAGTGAGATGCGGTTTTGTGGAGAGGAGGAGACGAGATGTGGTGAAAAGTGAGAAGTGATTTGAGAAGGTGAGACGGTGGGACGGTGAGACGGTGGAGATGTGAGATTGGGAGGGGATGATATGAGGTGATATTTTCCATTCTTTGTGCAAGAACATATCAAGTTCTTGAAGACAATCCTCCTGACAGGGCCCAGGGAAGAAGAAGCTTCGACCAGTGTGAGTAGCAGGAAGAGCGGGGATGGATCCCGCCGCTCCTCTGCCTTGCTTTGTCCCCCACATTGCTATCCGCGCCCGAAAGTTCTGAAAAGGGATCAGTCCCCTGTCTCCCTCAACTTCATGACCCTCCTGCTGCCAGTTTCTTGCCGCCTGCCGTGCCCATCGCTCCCAATTTGAGCTTTTAGGCTCTAACCGTTACCCGCGCCTTTGATTAGCACCAATCAGTGACCTGAACTAACCACCATATCCCCCCTTTTGCAGTCCCACAGGTTACCACAAGACCCAGTCAATGTCGGATGATGACGACTCCCCGAGCTCTAGTGGGGAGGATAGATGGACCTGCGAGGCCTGTGGATGCAACACGAACGAGGAGGATTCCCCTCAGTGCAGCGTCTGCGGGACCTCGAGACAAAGTGAGTATCTAGCCCCCTTTGCAGTCAATTTAGTTTGTCCCGAGCTAACTCAAAATTTGCCATTTGGTCGGATACGCTATGGTTTTGGTGCACCTCATTGTCCCTTTCTCTCCCGTACAGGCGCCATCTCCTTTCTGAGACGGTCTACCTTCGGCGGCAGATCTGCCGCTGCCAGCCGCTCCTTCTCAACTCGCCCCCCTCAGCCCCCTTCTTCCTCTGAAGAAGGGTCTGCCCCATCCTCCCAGTCCCCTGAGGCCATTGAGAACGCCTCAAAGTTACTGAGTGCCGCCAAGGAGAGGGCCGATCCCTACTCACCGATTTGGTCCCCTACGCACGCCGGCGAGGGCATCCACATCTCGTCTCTGCCGGACCCTGCCGAGTCCCCCGGTGTCATTTCCGCACAAAAAGTTGCAGTCCTCGTGGATGGAGCTAGTGATGAAGGCTGTTGCGTGCGATCTCCCCTCCCCCTTCCGGTGGGTTCTGGATGCGTTGGGTGGCAAATTTTATTCAATCACCCCAGCCGCGATGCCGGTCGCTCCATGGGTGGGTGCTACCTCGTGGGCGTCACCACTGAGGCTTTCACTTCTTTCTCAGAGAGGTCCGGACTTCAGCAGTCACGGGCATTCTGGGGAATCGAGGACGGGGGGCGTGTATACGAAGGGAGAAGACATCAAGGCCGCCAACTGTCCCGCGCAGAGGCTCCCAGGAATCCTGAAGAGGTCCTCTTTGGGTCTGGCGACCTCCTCACTGTCGTCGCAGACATAGATAATCGCTCACTCACTTACTGGCGCAATGGCTTGCTGGTTGGGACGCTAGTGACGTCCCTTCCGAGAGGTGCTCTTTACCCCATCGCTGTTCCTTTCAATTCAGGCGTCACCTGCGTGATCTCCGGTCTTCACGAATCCCCACCCAAAATTCGCACAGACTTTTTTGCTCGCAAGAAGGTAGATCGCGAGCTTCAGCGCCAGCACAGAAAGAAGGAGCTCACAGACCAGAAGGAGCTACTAATCCTACCAATTGGCGGAATCACGCCTGCTCTCAAGCAGACGCTGACTGCCCTTTTCTCCTGGTATGGTGAGTCCCCTCTGTCGCCCACGGCAACTGCCCGTCTGTGGTATCGCTGCGGCTTCAGGCTTTCCAAGCTTTCCGAGCTCTCCCTTCACCCTCCCAATTCCGTTTCTTTGGAGAAATTTCTGAGTGTCATTGATACAATGGTGCTAGAGGAAGAAGAAAAGGAGGCTTCGTCAAATTCGAAATCAGGTGACGCTGAAAACCCGTCCTCAGATCCCATGGACGATGACACGCCTCCGAACCCCTCCTCATCCTCAATAACTTCCAGCGCCGATTTCCAGGTAGGCGACAAGGTCGAGCTATCGGAGGACTATCGTTCCTACGGCGACGCTATTTCTGGCCCTCTTCGTCCGTTCGACCGCGCTTCAGTCATTGAGATCCAGACAGGAGTCAGGTCAGGCGAGCCGCAGGTCAGGGTGAGCTTCAACTCGCGCAAGTGGTGGTACAACCCCAATGCGCTACGATCGGAGCGTGGTGGAATGATAGAGTCGGCATCTGTCATGCTGATAAAGGATATCCTTCGCGCTCATGGATTCAAGCCGGACCTATCGGAGATTTGGGGCCAACCTGTGACGAAGGCCTCGTGGAGGCCAGGGGATTGGGTCTTCAGTCCCTCCTCAACCACACCGACTTCGTCAAACTCCTCAGCGCCCAAGAAGAAATCCACCACCAAGCTCATTTCTCGCGTTGTTGCAGACGGTAGCCGCTCCCGAGATTCAGGCTATATCGCGATTGAGACCATTGATGGCATCAAGCGTCACCGGGCAAACCAGGAAGAATTCGAGCTTACGCACACTACATTCCACCATGGCGTACTTGGTGCTTCGACCGAGCCTGAATCCTCACCCTCACCCGAGCCAGAGCCTGAAGCGCCGGCCGTCAATGGCGATCTCGCCAACAAGGTCCGTCTGGTTTCCAAGCTTGATTCCAACACAATTTACCAGGTCATCAAGGAGATTTCAACTTCCATGTCTACTCTGGCGTCGTACTTCTCCTGTGGTCTCCCCAAGGCGATAAACAACGGACTAAAGATTGCGTGCTCGACTTCTCTGTCGATCCCCGAGTCGTCAGTATCCGCAATTTCGAAGCTCGCTCTTGCTGTCGTCCGTCAGCTGTACTCGGAAGAGTCCGCTACAGTGCCCCTCGCACCGCCACCACCTGTTCGTGCTTCAACATTCCCCATCACGAGAAGCACAGCTACCTCTCAGCTCCTTGCCCCACCCACGCTCTCAAATGCCTTTGCTGACTTCATTATGGATGGGCTCAACGAATCATCTGGCTCCGGGGAAACAACTCGCAGAGAAGCTCTTCATCGTCTGCTCAACTCACCAGCACTCGATGATCAGACCAGAATGCAGGCAATGCTAGAGACTTACGCTGCTGCTCGGGCTCAGAATCTCCTAAGAAACAGAAGCGTTCCTGCTAGTGGAGACAACAATAATGGCAGCAACACCGGCGTGATCCAGAACTCCTCTCGCTCCCTCAATTCGAGAGGAATCGAGAGCCTTCAGAGACACACAACCTTGCAGACCTCTAACTGGCGCGAGATTCGTCATATGCTGCGTTCCGCTTCGTCGAAGCGAGTCACAGGTGCAACTTTACTTCTGATTCACAATGGTCTCATGCTTGACTCGCCGCAGTGGGTGAAGAGGGCTTTGACAGCGGGTGCTGATGCGAAGTCACAGGACGAGGACAGGTACAGCGTTATCAGAGTAGCTATCTTGCTCGGTTGTAGCTGTAAGGTCATTTCAATGCTCATATCCGCTGGCGCTATCATCGGACCAAAAGAGCTTGAGGCGGCGGCGACTTCTAATCAGCCGGATACCCTATCTCTCCTCCTCAGTCACACAGTTTATGAGGTCGGCTCCTTCAACGCAGATCACTGCTCGGACGAGGTTAAGGCCATCCTGAAGCGATCCTGCGAGGAGCAGGACAATCTCAAGACCAAGATGATTCTAGAGGCAAGCGACTTCATGAGCCAGCTACTCGAGACCTTACTGAACACCGCGCTCTCCCTTAGACTAAACCACAAGATCTCTGAGTCAAGGGCCGTGACACACGTGCTAGTCGGAGACTCTATCTATTACGTGGTCGCAGACGGCATATCATCTCTGTCGAATAAAACTCCGCCCTCATCGTCTTCCTCCTCTACTGCTCAATCCTCAGCGCCCCCACAGCCACTTACGCGCATGCTCTACACGGACTCGTCCTCAAATCCGACCGCAGCTAACCTCCCGATACACCCTTTGAGATGCCTACTCGCCCTTCTACCCAAACAAGTCTTGGAGAAGATGGAGGAGTCGACTGTCACCACTTACATGCGTCTCGTGGAATCTTACATGTGGTGCAAGGACGTCGGTGGTGCTACTTTGGGCCTCAATCTCGCTAACCTTATACTTTCTCGTGTCCCTGAGCTCGGAACCGAGCTGGACCGGTATGGAACTCTGGAGCTTGCAAGGTCTCAGGTGGCTTACGCGAATGCCACGCGCTTCACTAGCACCAAGCGGAAAGGAGACTCACGCAAGAACAAAAAGTCTTTTTTGAATGAGGACACAACGAACATCTCTATGGACGACAACGAAGACTCACTTGTCATGGAGTGCAACCAGGGCCATCGTTGTTCGTTGCACCTTACGAAGCACTCTTCCTTTCGATGCGACTTATGTGGGCGGGGCGTTGAACTGGGCAAACCCATGCATGGCTGCAGGAAGTGTGATTGGGACGCATGCGAGTCATGCACTGACAAGGCTGAGGGCGGAGCGCTGAAATGGAAATACGCTAAGCTCCTCTTGAAGGAGGTCGACGACAAAATGCACAAGAGTGAGGCTATGTTCAAGAGTGCGTCCTCAAGCAAAGCTCCTGCCCCGGAGGACTACCTACACGAGATGGCTGTGAATTTATCAAAGCGCGACTTGAACACGTTGGAAGCTCTCGCGGAAATGTTGAAGACTCCAGGAAGGATCACCGCGCATGAAATGTCGATGTACCTTCTGCCTTCGATCCACGCTGCTATCACCTCGGAAAGCAGCACTCCTCCTGCGCCTTCGCCGAGGGCACCAATGCGAAAGAAACCCAGGATGGCTTCTTCGTCCTTTGACAAGCCAAAGCTCTCCAGTGATCTCAATCTTTGCAATAGGCGCACCTTCATTCAGCGCATTATTGATCTTTGTTTCGCAGACCAGACCCCTTCCACCGATAAACCTAGCATAGGCGATGGCTCTGGTGCAGACCCTACAATCGATGTAGTAAGCACAAGCGATGGAACTTTTGAGGTCGGAGACCGTGTCATGCTCAAACAGCAGTACTTGGATGCAAGAGGGACGCCTTCCGGACCTATGGCCGTAGATGACGTTGGCGCCGTCGTTGATATCAGCGCTGACCGTGTCTTCGTCGAATTTCAAGGCCAGCTTTGGCACTACCTCAAGACTTCGCTGACTCTTATCAAACGAGAGGGTGCCGAAGCCCTAGCTTCTCGCTCAAAGGTGAGCCGTTGCCCTGAGATTTTACGCATGCTTCATACGATACTCGCCTTCGAGGAGCAGGTGACCATCAATTCCAACAATTCACCAGAATTCAGCGACCTTCAGTCCCTTCTAGTGCCCTTCCAGGTAAGGCTCAGACGGGCCCTCGACTCTGCGGTTGTCGAAAGCGACAAGCCCTCCTACAACGTGAGGATGAAGATCGGGTCTTCAGCGTCGGCATCAAAGACGAAATCATCTCAATCACAGCTAGGCTCCGATGCGTTGCAGAAGCGCGTTCCGTCAAAAGCATGCTCGGACCTGCGCTGCCAGGTTCACGTAGAACCACTCATGCCGATGACAGAGCTGCAGCACTACGTGCTACGTACGAGTCGCATAAAACTAACGAAGTACATTCGGTTCTGCCGCAAGCTTGCTCTCGATAGGGCCATCATCGCTGAGCGGCCTCTCCTGGGATGGAAAGAGGAGAACAAGGAGAAGCCCAACCTCATGTCAAAGATCGGTTTTGACCCACTGGAAGGTGGAGGTATTGCCTGGGACAACCGGAAGGTGGCGCGTGTTATTGCCTACGACGAGTCAACTGGAACGCATGTCGTCCGATACGCTTCTCACGTCCGCAGTGGTCAAGAGAATAGCTCTCTCCTCGAGGACGAGTTTGGAAGGATTTGCGATGTCCTTGACTTCAACGGGGGAGAAGCTCGGCTTGTTATGGCGAGCCGTGACTACTTCATCTTGTATAGGGAGGGCGACGAAGGTGGCGAAGATAATGATGGCAGTGAAGAGGACCATGACCCCAATGCTGACAGCGCAGATTCTGTCTCTCACGCTACCTCTAGGTCCGCTACTCTGTCCCCATCTCGTCCCCCCACGGAGACATCTGCGCAGGTGAATGCTGTCTCAGATGAATTCGACTTGCTCCTCCCCGTGGGCACTAGGGTCGAAAGTGACATCGCCGAAGACGGAAACAATGATTCTTGGCGAGTCTACACCATCGTCAGCGGCTTTGTCACTTCTGTTGAGGCGGCCGCAGAGGAGAGCGACGAGGAAGGCGAGCTAAAGAAGCTCTGCAAGTACAACATCGTGTCAGAGACTGGTGAGTTCTTTTCCAACGTCCCACAGAAGCGTCTTCGGGGAAGAGACTTATCTCTGCAGCAACAACGCCTCAGAGAGCAGGCCGTTGGCAACAGCAGTGGCATTTCGTTGAGAAGAACAGGATCTTCCGACGCTTCGAAGCCTACTGGCGTGATCAAACGACAGTGGTCTGCCTTGACAGACGCTCAGCACGTTCGGCCAATGGAGCTGGCTGGTGAAAACGAACCGGGCGAGATTAATGATATCGCCGGTCGCCGTCCGAGAGCCATGAGTGTTGGTGGTATTGAATTAGGCTTGAATCTGAGCAACGTCGAGCGGCCGCCTAAACTCTCTGTGCACGTGAGTCTACACGAGAGTTTACCTCCTGTGGCGATTGATGATACCGATATGACGCTTTTCCACGCCCTTCAGAGACTGAAGGAGAGAGAGGGTAGGAGCATCGGTGGTGGTTGCACAAAGGGTCATCTGAATCGAACCTGCGATATGTTTTACAATGTCATGCTCGAAGATCCAGAAGAGGAAATCGACGTCGACGATTGTGGGCGCTCCAAGGTGCGAGGTGGGGATTTCGAAAACGCCACCCTTGAGTTCGCAGGGAATAGGTCGCTCTCTTCTATCGACGGGTTGAATCAGACGTGTCAAAATTGTATCGAGGTGATTCATTGTCTAGCAGAGGTTCTTGAGAAGCAGCTGAATTCTACGGATGATCCGAATAGCAAGGACAAGTCGCGCGTCTTCGTCAGCAAGGCGTTGACGACAAAACTCATTGAGCAGCTCGAGGACCCACTTGCCGTCGTGAGCGGCGCTCTTCCAGAGTGGTGCAGGATTGTTCCCATTGTCGCTCCTGCTCTCTTCACACACGAGGCCAGGCGTATGCTGCTCGAGAGGGGAACATTCGGAGTTAGCCGTGCAGTCTTCAGGCAGCAAGAGACCAAGGTCGATGTTGCTGGTCTTCGGAGCCGGATGGAGGCGATTCGACAGAGGGCAATAGCCTTGATGCAAGAAGCTTTCAGCGAGGACGCTGAAGACCCTATGGCCCTTCAACTCCAGGCCGATGAGTTATACTCACTCGAGGAGAACATCAAGGCTCAAGTCGCATCAGCGTTCAAGAAGCAACGGTGGGCTGAACACTGGCTTCAGAGTGCCAAGGGCCACGTCAGGCGCAGTCAGCTACTTAATGATGCAAACCTCATCATGACGAGCTACGCAAGCAATGCGAGTGCAAGGAGGAGGCGACTGGAGATCCACTTCATCGGCGAGAGCGGCTTTGATGCTAGCAGTGGCGAAAGCGCTGGGGTTACGAGGGGCTTCTACGCAGATGTCGCAGGTGAAATGGTGAGCCTTGTCGAAGTAGAGCAAGCAGCCGCAGCTATAATTGATCAGGAGGAGAAGGCTGAGCTTAAGGTTAAGGAGATGGAACAGAAGCCGTCAAAATTGACTGATAAGTTCACGGGACTTACGCAACAGCAGAAGAAACTCGGATTCATGTTGTGGATCCCCGACGTTGATCCAAGTGGGTCCGTGGTGATTCCAACTCCGCGAGCCAGAATGAATTCCGTACCTGGTCTATTTCCACGCCCCACGCACCCCAGCAATCCCATGCACAAGCGAGTTTTGCAGCAATTCCGGATGCTCGGACGCCTGTTCGCGAGCGCTTTGAGGGACGGCTTCCTAGTGCCCCTTCCGCTGTCGCTAGAATTCATCTCTTTGATACAACAAGCTCCTGTCACTGAGAGTACTCCTGGAAGTCGCGATGGTGAGGATATCGAAGCTATGAGTATTAGCAGCAGCAGCAACGAGGAGATGCCAGACCTTGGTTACGAGGTCGGAGAGGATGAAGACATGATTCTCACCGCTGAGGATCTTCCAAGGCCTGGATTCCTTGGCGGTGAAATTTATGCCATGGAAATTTTCATCTGCAATCCGATCAGAGAAATCGACGCAGACCAGACCTTGGGGGCGGAGGAGAGGAAGAAGAGGAAGCAAGCACTGGTCAAAGACAAGAATTTTACGAGGACTGCCATGGGTCTGAGCTTCAATTGCTCCTTTGAGGACTACGTCACTAGTCGCACTTTCGTCGACCCATTCGATGTGACACAGTACGACGGCTTTGAGCTTTGCGTTGGTGGAAAAGACCTCAGCGTCACTGTGGACAACGTAGTCGAATACGTGAGGCTCTGCAAGAGGTGGATTCTCCATGATGGCATCCTAGCGCAGGCGAAAGCCTTCAGATCAGGCGTCAACGACTTCTTCCCAGCGAGAGCCCTTTCCCTTTTGACACCTGCCGAGCTTAGGAAGGACATTTGTGGAAATGACAGTGTCGAGGATTGGGACGAGGAGCGAATCAGGGGACTCTTCAAGTTGGATGGAGGAAAGGGAGCCGTCGAAGCCATGATGACAGTTGCAGCTATCGGGGGGGAAGGTGGAGTGAGTCTCAGCAGACGCTTCAGCAACGAATCCCCGACTTTTGGGTTCCTCGTCAGGGCCCTCAAGGAGGCAAGCATTCAGCAGCGCAGGCACTTCCTCTCCTTCGTGACCTCCCTACCCATTGTCACTCCAGGACCCATTGAATGCGCCCCCATTGTTTCCTCAGGCGGCGACTTTCTGAGTGTCAGTGACAAGAACCTCCCCCGCGCAAATACCTGCGCCAGGAAGCTGTACCTTCCAAGATTCGAATCATTTGAGCAGTTCACGGGCGTGTTCTACAAGATCATTGCCATGGAAGGAGTTCATAAGTCATTTTCTGAGTGGTCCGGACCTTGAGAAGCGGAATTCTAAAATGATCCCGTTAGGGAGGGTAGCGGGGTTGAACGGAGAAGTATTTCTTCGTAAAAAACGTAGCATTACATTTATTTGAATTGAAAAATAAACAAACCTGAAGAGGATGGTGTACATAACGCGAGCAGATGAGGGATGGAGGGATGAGAGATGAAGATGAGGGGTGAGGGACTTCGGTCTTGGAAAACCGCTGTAGTGTGGCCTCTCGCCCCTTCCCCTGCGAATCAAACCTAGCACACCTCACCAGGATAATTTATAGTATTCTCCGTCGAGACCGTCGGCCATGCGGTCATTCATCGCCTTCTTAGCCCTTCTCCTGCCTCACTCAGCTCTGCCCCTGTCGTCTCCCCACATCTCCTCCCTCCCCCCTGTCCTCTTTTCTGTTCCCATCTCTTCACCCCTCCCAAACGACGTACTTACACAGGTCAATGAGACACTCCACGGCATAAGCACGGCATTAAATCACGACGCAGAGGATCATACAAACAACGTAGCATTTGCCTTCTCATTATCTCCGAAAGATCCTCATCTAAATTTTAACTTTCATCAGCCCGATGATCCTGCTGACACTGATGCTGTTCTTGATGCATACAAGGACGGCAACAACGACGCAATTCCTAGGCTCAAGCGCCAAGATATTGACCGTAAATCATCACAGGCGATACATGACTTGATTACGCTCCTGCACCAGCGCGTAAACAGGCGTGATCAAAACAGGCGGACTAACAACCTTGCGCTATTCGGAGCTTCACTCCTCCCGCACTCCCACCCCCCTCCACCCTCACTCTACCTCCCCCTCCTTCAGGGTCCCGGAAAATCGCCTCCGCCTCCGACCCTCACGGCCCGTTTGCTCAAATCCCTGCCCGAGGTGCCCGGGAGAGCAGTCAATCTGCACCTCCGCGCCCTCACGTTCTCTAAGCCTGCCAAGACCCTGAACTTTCGCCTCTCCGAGGCCGAGTCCTTCGTCTCGTCCCCCCCTCCGGGGATGAAAGTGGACGTCTTTGGATTCAACACTCTCCTTCACGCGCTCGCGGCGTCGAAGCGCCCGCTCTCGCAGGTCCTTAAGGCGATGGGGGAACAGGGGGTTCAGAAGGATGTCGTCACCTACAGTGCAATACTCAAGTCGACGCCTTTCGAAGGCAAGATCAAAGTCGTTGACGAGGTCTTGTCGTCCGAGCTGACTCTTGACCCCTTCTTTATCGATTTGGCTCTACAGCCACTCCTTGCTGCAAACCGCACCTCGGAGATTCTTGAGCTCACCTCGAAAGCCACCGGGTCAGCATTGTCAGCCTACGTCTCTACCCTATCTCCTCACCCCATTGCTTCATCTGTAGTGTCATTCCACCCGAGCCCCAACCCACACGCATACAACGCATTAATCCTTGCGTCCCCCCCCGGAAGGCCCGCAAATCAAATCGCTGTCTCCATGCTCCGGAGGGGCATCCGCCCCGATATGTATACGGCAGGTACCCTTATCTCGAGTCAAGTCACATCCAGTTCAGTGGAGCGCATATGGAGATTGGCCTTGGTTCATATCAACGAGAGGCTCACGAAGCCTGTTTGGGGGACGAGAATAGCTCAGCACGGGAGGCTGGGCAGCCCGGAGCTAGCCATGTCTGCTTATCTATCTTGTCCGTGTGGCGCCAGGCTGGAGGAGGTCCTGCTCAAGGCTCTCGCATCCAACGCCGGCAAGCCCCTGAACTTGCCGGGAAATCCGATGGACGGGCTAGACT
>OZSS01000881.1_pt1 | contig 14341 bp, 13 predicted proteins | sample 1779911 | NCBI WGS metagenome assembly OZSS01 (sample SAMEA2603589, study PRJEB24840) | metagenome | biome: Water; feature: Photic zone; material: Seawater sample | place: Mediterranean Sea | collected 2013-11-12 | depth 10 m | reverse complement strand
TTAATGATGAGATGACCCTATCTACTGTTGGATATGCCTCTTGGGGACGTGGAGGAGGAACAGGTGACTTTGGAAATGACGATATTTTTGATGACGCTAGACAAGAAAATGGGGATATAGATTTTGATGCTATCGTAGCAGTCAATCAATCAAATATGGATGCAGATGGTTATATAAATAGTTTTAGAGATGCATACATGATTAGAGGCTCAATGAACTTACACGATTGGTATGGTACGGTTTCTAACTTGACAATTGAAAAAGGCAAAATCACTTATAATGTAGGTTTTGATTGGAGAACTTACAATGGTCTACACTTTAGACAAGTTGTTGACTTTTTAGGAGTAAATGGTTATAGAGATAATTTTAGATGGGATAATAGACCTAGCGATTACTTAGTGTCAAAAACATATCCAGCTGACCCGTGGGCAGTTATGTTTGGGGATTATGCACCTGAGGACCAGAGGTTAATATACGACCATGAAGAAACAATAAATTATTTTGGAGGCTTTGGTCAGGCTGAATATGCCGATGACAATTTCTCTGCTTTTATTCAAGTCGCACTCAATTCTCAGGATATGCAAAGGACTGGAAGAAATACTGGATATGGAGACGGTCTAGGCACAAATGAAAAGAAACAGTTTGATGGACACAGCTATAAAGCAGGATTTTCATACACGTTTTCTGATGATCACCAAGTATTCTTTAACGGAGGATTTAATTCAAGACAACCTTGGTATGCCAGTATGTTTTCTGATGATCATTATAGTGGGACATGGGATGTTCAACCAAATCAGGAAATCACAGGTTTAGAGGCTGGATATAGATATGAAAGTAATAATATGAGAGTCTTAGTTGATTTATATTCAACAAGGTGGGGTAACAGGGCTTTTGATTATTTTGAGGAGGCACCTAATGGAGACGAGCAAGATTATAATTTTAGAGGAGTTGATCAATTACACCAAGGAATTGAAATTCAAATGGCAATTAAAGCGGGTTCCTCAACAAATGTAAACTTAATGGGCTCTTTCGGAGATTGGATATATGAGGGAGATGCTTCGTATTCTCTTACGACTGAAACATCTGGAGGAGATAGATCAACTACTTCAGGTAATATAACTCTAAGTGAAGTAAAAGTTGGTAGAGCACCCCAAACTACATTCGGAATTAGCTTTGATACTGAAATTTCAGATGATTTATCTTTAGACATGCGTTACAATTACTTTAATGATCATTATGGTTTTATTAATATCGACAACGTATTTGAAGCTTCTATTGCAGGAACAGGCTATGAGGGCGAGAAATTAGATGGATATGGACTTATGGATCTAGGAGTAACGTATGATTTTGATGCAGGGTCAAACGATATGAGAGTTAGATTAAACGTTTACAATCTTTTGGATGAGGTTTATTATTCTACTCGTCAGAGGTGGGGTTATTATTACGGCCCACCAAGAAACTTCAACTTAAGCTTACAGTATCTGTTTTAAAAAAGTATTCTTATTAAATTATAAAAAACCCTCGCTTTAGAGGGTTTTTTTATTCAATGTCTTTTAGCCGAAGTTGAATGCTAACATTACCTTGCCATACGTTTTCTTCAATGGCATAGGCAATGCGGAGGGGCATTCCTTTTTTGAGTAAGTCCATTTTTTCACCAAGCCCAAAGCCTATCGCATCTATGGGTGAACTGGATTCTTGAACGAATCTTGCTTTAAGATGGCTTTTGTCTTGTCCAACCAATTTCGCATATCCGCTATCCACAACCCCTTCTGTATAAAATACAGGACTTCTGTTTTCAGGGCCAAAGGGCTCCATTTGCTTTAGGATGCGCAATAGTTTTGGTGTGATGGAAGCGAAGGGGAGCGCAACATCAATGTCAAGGGATTGCTCCTTTTGTGTTGCTGTTATTGTTTGAGCAACTTGTGCTTCAAATGCCGCCTTAAAGGCCGCGTAGTTTTCTTCCTTTATGGTGATCCCAGCGGCATATTTATGCCCGCCAAACTGAATGATATGCGCACGGCACGCATCGATTGCCTTATACACATCAAAGCCATGAACCGAGCGTGCAGATGCGGCCAAAACCCCTTCAGCAGACCTAGTAAACACCAAGGTTGGCCGATAATAGGTCTCAATAAGCCTTGAAGCAACGATGCCAATTACCCCTTTATGCCAATGCGGTGCATAAACCACGTTAGTCGCATTGTTTGTTTCTTTATTTACTACTATTTGCGCCAAGGCCTCTTTGGTGATTTCTTGTTCCACCTCACGGCGTGAGGTGTTGTATGTCTCAACTTCCTGTGCAATTTTTTTGGCTTCCTCATCCGATGCTGAAAGCAATAATGCAACAGCATCAAGTCCGTGCTTCATGCGTCCAGCAGCATTGATTCTAGGCGTCATACCAAAAACTACATCCGAAATAATTTGCCCCGTTTGTTTATCCCGCATCAGTGCTTTTAGGCCGGGTCTCGGGTTGGTGTTGAGTTGCTGAAGCCCCAAAAATGCAAGGGCCCTGTTTTCGCCAACCATGGGAACGATATCCGCTGCAATGGCTACCGCAACAAAATCCAAATAGGCAATGATCTCATTTACTTCCTTCCCTTGTTGCTGTAACAATCCTTGCATGAGTTTAAACCCCACCCCACAACCGCAAAGTTCTTTAAACGGATAGGTGCAATCGCCTCGTTTTGGATCCAAAACAGCCAAGGCATCTGGGAGCACATCGGCAGGTGTATGGTGGTCACAAATAATAAGTTCAATGCCCAATGTTTTTGCATAGGCCACTTGCTCGATGGCTTTTACGCCGCAATCCAAGGCGATCATAAGCGATATATTGGCAGCTTTTGCCGTGTCTATTCCTTTTTTGGAAAGCCCATAGCCTTCGGCGTAGCGATCTGGAATATAGGGCGTGACGTCTAGCCCTTGGCTGCGAAGAAAATGCGTCAGTAAGCTCACCGAAGTGGTTCCGTCTACGTCATAGTCGCCATACACCATAACGGCCTCCTTTTGGTCAATAGCTTGTTGCAGTCTTCCCACAGCCTTGTCCATGTCTTGCATCAAAAAGGGATCGTGGAGTTGGCCAATATGTGGTCTAAAAAAAGCTCTTGCCTCTTCAAATGTCGTGATCCCTCGTTGTGCAAGCAGTTGTGCAACAACAGCATCAACACCCAAGCACTCAATTAGATGTGCTGTGGTTTCTTTAAGTGGCGTATCCTTTATATTCCAATGCATTACGATAATCCTTCTACCACGATCACAAACTCACCTTTGGGCGGGTTCTGTGTAAAATGGTCTATGAGTGTTTTTAATGAGCCGCGAACGGTTTCTTCAAACTTTTTAGTTAGCTCTCTCGAGGCTGTCGCCCCACGATTTTCTCCAAGCTGCTCGGCAAGTTGTCCAAGGGTTTTTAGGATGCGGTGTGGGGATTCATACAGCACTATAGTGCGCGTTTCTTCAGCTAAAGCCGATAGACGCTTTTGACGTCCTTTTTTTGGGGGTAAAAATCCTTCAAAGACAAAGCGATCACAGGGGAGTCCACTTAGTGTTAACGCAGGGATTAGCGCCGTAGCACCGGGAAGTGCTTCAACGTGAATATCAGCAGCTAAACACGCGCGAACCAATAAAAACCCCGGATCCGAAACACCCGGACTGCCAGCATCAGAAACCAAGGCTATGCACCCAGCAAGGGTTAGTTCTGAAACGATTATAGGCACTGATTTATGTTCGTTATGCATGTGAAAAGACTGCATTGGCGTATCTATGCCGTAGTGCTTAAGGAGCTTAGCAGTGGTCCGCGTATCCTCAGCTAAAATAAGGTCAGCAGCACCCAATACTTCTATTGCGCGCAGCGTAATATCGCCCAAGTTTCCAATGGGTGTAGGGACCAACCAGAGCCCTTTCATTTCTTGCTGTGTTGTATTTTTTTCCAAACCTTGTTTTTTATTAAGGCGTGCTACGCTTCGTAAAGTTGCGAAATATGCGCAATAAACGCAGCAACATCACCTTCTTTATCGCTCCAATCGTAATCGGGCCGCACTTGTTGCTCAATAAAGGTTATTGCCTCGGCTTTGTTTTCTTTTGAATTTAACATGGACATGATGCGCTGGAAATCGGCATTGCTTCCCTCAAAAAGCTTTTCGGCAAAATCTACGCGCACCGTTTCAAAAGCAATTTCGGTAACGGGTTGATGCAAAACATCTTCAAGCGCAGAAGGTGTTTCCGTTATTTCAGCTGGCATTTCTTGCATTTCTGTTTCTGGTTCAGCGATGGCCATGATGGCCGCTGCTTTGTCGTGGATTTCAGAAAGCGACATGCGATTTCGCTTACGCAAGATTTCATGTGCAAGGCTCATTAAGGCCTTTTCTGCAGTACTTTTTAAAACTTTTTCTTCTTCCATAATTTTGGCTGCCTAAATTTAATACTTTTGAATGGTACTTACGCACTAAAGCGTTTGAAAACAGTTGGATAATATGTTTCTCGAAAACACAGGACACAAAAACGAATCGTATGGCTGGATTGAGGTCATCACGGGCTCTATGTTTTCCGGTAAAACCGAGGAACTTATCCGCCGATTAAAACGCGCAACGTTTGCCAACTTAAACGTAGCGATTTTTAAACCTGAGGTTGATAATCGCTACGGAACCGACAAGGTTGTTTCTCATGATGCAAACGAAATTATTTCCACAGCGGTACCTGCTGCAGCCAATATTAGCCTATTGGCAGATAATTGCGACGTGGTGGGAATAGACGAAGCCCAGTTTTTTGACGATGAGATTGTCCGGGTTTGTAACGATTTAGCCAATCGTGGGATTCGTGTAATTGTTGCCGGGCTAGATATGGATTTTAAAGGCAACCCTTTTGGCCCCATGCCAAATTTGATGGCTACCGCCGAATATGTAACTAAAGTGCATGCGATATGTACTAGAACCGGTCAATTGGCCCATCATAGTTTTCGCAAAGGAGAAAACGACAGCCTAGTGATGCTGGGCGAAACCGAAGAATACGAGCCTTTGAGTAGGGCCGCATTTCACAAACTTATGGTACGTGAAAAAGTACGTAAAATGAATGTCACCTCCGAAACGGTGACACCGAAAAAAAGCAAAAACGCCTAAGGCAATATGAGCGAAACCGTTCTTGAAATTCACCTGCCCAACCTAAGGCACAATTATACTTTCTTACGAAATCAATTGTCCGCTAACACCAAACTACTCGCCGTCGTGAAGGCTTTTGGTTATGGTAGTGATGCCATTGAGATTGCAAAATGTTTGGTTGCTCAAGGGGTTGATTATTTAGGCGTTGCCTATGTACATGAAGGGGTAGCCCTTCGCAAAGCAGGTATAACTACGCCTATTTTGGTACTTCATCCACAGCTGCCAAACCTCGACGCATTGATTGAATATAAGCTTGAACCAAGCGTTTATGGACATCGTATTTTGAATGCGCTATTATCCAAAATTAAGGAATCAAATATCAGTCATTTCCCCGTCCATTTAAAATTTAACACCGGGCTTAATCGGTTGGGGTTTGATCCAAAAGACGCCACGGCACTATTAGCACTTTGTAAAGATAACGCCCTGTGGTTGTTGCTTCAAGGGGTATATTCTCACTTGGCGGCTTCGGATGATGAAGACGAAAATGCATTCACAAAAAAACAACTAAAAACCTTTTCAGAAATTGTGGCTGTTTTTAGCTCTGCGTATCCCAACACAACTTTCCATGTGTTGAATACTTCGGGGGTTTTACATTTTCCGGAGTCACAATACAATATGGTACGCACGGGCATTAGCCTCTATGGCTATGGGAATCATCCAAGTATTGACGCACAGCTCAAACCAGTACTTAGGTTGCGGACGGTGATTTCTCAAATCCATATACTTGAAGAAGGCGATACCTTAGGCTACAACCGTGCTTTTATAGCAAAGACCAGAACCAAAACAGCAACACTGCCGTTGGGTCATGCCGATGGGATTGGCAGAATCTACGGAAACGGAAAGGGCTATGTGATGATTAATGGACAACAAGCAAGCATCCTTGGAAACGTGTGTATGGACATGATTATGGTTGATGTTACGGATATTGATTGTGAGGCGGGCGATACCGTTACCGTTATTGGCCCTGATGCCAGTGCAGAAGACCTAGCCAATGCGGCAGGAACCATTTCTTACGAATTAATCACAGCCCTTTCACAAAGAATACAGCGTAGGGTTATCTCCTAAAAGTTACAAAACAAACAAACTGTTATTTTCTTGATAAACTGCAGTATGCTTCTTTTTATAAAGCAGATATGCCGTACATTCGCAGCAAAAATAAACACATGCGCGTAGCAGTAGTAGGCGCCACCGGTATGGTTGGCCATGTAATGTTAGAAGTATTGGCAGAACGCCAATTTCCATTAACGGAGTTAATTCCTGTTGCTTCGGCTCGTTCCGCTGGAAAGCAATTAGCGTATAACGGCAAGGATTATACCGTTATCACCGTGGAAGATGCCGTTGCCCAAAAGCCAGATATTGCCTTGTTTTCTGCTGGCGGCGATACCTCATTGGCTTGGGCACCAAAGTTTGCTGCCATTGGTTGTACAGTTATTGACAATTCCTCTGCTTGGCGGATGCATCCCGATCATAAGCTTATCGTTCCCGAAATTAATGCCAATGAACTGACGGCTTCAGACAAAATTATTGCCAACCCTAACTGCTCTACCATTCAAATGGTGATGGCACTTGCGCCCATTCACCGTGCATTCGGGATTGAACGCGTAGTTGTTTCCACCTATCAATCCATTACGGGAACAGGCGTTAAGGCAGTGCAACAATTGGAAAACGAATACGAAGGCAAAGAAGGCGAAATGGCCTACCCACATGCCATCCATCGCAACGCCATTCCACATTGTGATGTTTTCTTGGACAATGATTACACCAAGGAGGAAATGAAGTTGGTAAACGAAACCCATAAAATTCTAGACCCCAACATTCGGGTAACGGCTACGGCAGTGCGCATCCCTGTTGTGGGCGGACATAGCGAATCGGTAAACCTAAGCTTAAGCAAGCCAGCTGAACTAGACGCGGTTCGTCAATTACTTGCTGCAATGCCCGGCGTGGTGGTACAGGACGACATCCACAATAATGACTACCCCATGCCACTTCAGGCACACGGGAAAGATGAAGTTTTTGTGGGCCGTTTACGAAAAGACACCTCACAAGAAAATGGGTTAAACCTGTGGATCGTTGCAGACAACTTACGTAAAGGTGCTGCTACCAACACAGTTCAAATTGCGGAATATTTAGCAGCCAATAACTTAATTTAATTTTTTTTACATTTAGTGAATATTTAAAATATGCGCCCCCATTTATTCCTCATTTTCGCAGTGCTAGCTTCTTCTTGCGCCAAAAAATCACCCATTATGTACCCTGAAACCAAAAAAGAAATTGTTATCGATAGTTTTTTTGGACAAGCTGTAGAAGACCCATATCGCTGGCTAGAAGATGACCGCTCAGCAGAAACAGAAGATTGGGTAACACGCCAAAATGCGGTTACGTTTGACTACTTAAACCAGATTAAGTATAGGTCTGAGTTAGCGGAATCCTTGACAAAGCTTTGGAACTACGAAAAGCGCTCAACCCCTTTTGTTGAGGGCGACTACACCTATTTCTACAAAAACGACGGACTACAAAATCACTATGTTTTGTATCGTCAAAAAGGAGAAGCTGCTCCAGAAGTTTTTTTAGACCCAAACACCTTTTCTGAGGACGGCACTACTTCTTTAGCCGGTGTTCGTTTTACCAAAGATGGAAGCCGCTTGGCGTACCTTATTTCGGAAGGAGGCTCCGACTGGCGTAAGATTATTGTCATGGAAGCTGCTTCAAAAAAAATAATTGAAGACACCTTGGTTAATGTAAAGTTTAGCTCGGTTTCTTGGCGTGGGAACAAAGGCTTTTATTATTCGTCATACGACAAACCAGAAGGTTCTGAGCTCTCTGCCAAAACAGACCAACACAAATTGTACTATCACGAATTAGGCACGCCTCAATCTAAAGACAGGGTAGTTTTTGGCAGCACCCCCAAAGAAAAGCACCGCTATATTGGAGGCTATGTTTCTGACGACCAGCACTATTTGTTTATCAGCGCTTCCAATACCACTTCTGGAAATAAACTTTTTATGCTGGATTTAAAAAATCCAAAAGCAAACATCAAGCCAATTGTTGCCCACGAAGATTCAGACACCTATGTGTTAGAAACAGAGGAAGACAAGTTGTTTTTGGTGACCAATCTAAATGCGCCCAATAAAAAATTAGTAACCGCTTATGCCAATCGCCCAACACCAAATTATTGGAGGGATGTAATCCCAGAAACCGAACATGTATTGAGCATCAGCAACGGAAGCAATTATTTCTTTGCTGAGTATATGATTGATGCCTTATCTAAGGTTTTCCAATACGATTATAACGGTAAGTTGGTACGCGAAATTAAGCTACCAGCCGACGGAAGTGCAGGTGGGTTTAGTGGCAAAAGGGATCAAGAAACACTGTACTACAGCTTTTCAAATTACCACACCCCATCCTCTTCTTTTGCGTTAAACCCAAAAACGGGCGAAACCAGTCAATATTGGACACCAGAAATTGACTTTGACGCAAATGATTTTGAGTCCAAGCAGGTGTTTTACAGCTCTAAGGACGGGACAAAAGTACCCCTGATGATTACCTACAGAAAAGGACTTGAACTTACGGGTGATACCCCAACTATTTTATACGGTTATGGCGGATTCAACATAAGCCTTACGCCTTCATTTAGCATCACCAATGCCGTTTGGCTAATGCAAGGGGGTATTTATGTCGTTCCTAATTTGCGTGGAGGAGGAGAATACGGAAAGGAGTGGCACGATGCGGGAACACAAATGAAAAAGCAAAATGTGTTTGATGATTTTATTGCAGCTGCGGAATACCTAATTGAAAACAAGTATACAAGCCCAGAATATCTCGCCATTCGTGGCGGTTCAAATGGCGGTTTGCTGGTAGGCGCGTGCATGACACAACGCCCCGAACTTTTTAAAGTCGCTTTGCCTGCCGTTGGAGTTTTGGATATGCTGCGCTACCATACATTCACAGCGGGCGCTGGCTGGTCTTATGATTACGGTACGGCCGATCAGTCTGAGGAAATGTTTGCGTATTTAAAAGGGTATTCACCTGTGCACAATGTTGATGCGAACACGCCTTATCCTGCTACTTTGGTAACGACAGGAGACCATGATGACAGGGTAGTGCCTGCACATTCATTTAAGTTTGCAGCACAGTTGCAAGCCAATCAAAGTGGCCAAAACCCAGTACTGATACGGATTGAAACAGATGCGGGTCACGGCGCGGGTACCCCAGTGAACAAGACCATCGAGCAATATGCAGATATATTTGCCTTCACGCTCTACAACATGGGCTTTAAGGTGCTTCCAAACAAAAAAGTGAAAGGCTAGTTGCACTAGGCCTCATCTTCCATTTCAAAGTCCTCCATAAATTTGGTGGTATAGTTGCCTGCAACATATTCAGGGTGACCCATCAATTGACGGTGGAACGGAATAGTTGTCTTTACGCCCTCAATAACAAATTCGTCTAACGCACGTTTCATTTTATTAATGGCTTCCTCACGCGTTTGCGCTGTGGTAATTAGTTTGGCAATCATCGAGTCGTAATGTGGAGGTATCATATACCCGCCATATACGTGGGTGTCTAAACGCACACCGTGGCCGCCAGGCGTATGAAGCGTCTTGATTATACCAGGAGATGGACGAAAGTCGTTGTAAGGATCTTCTGCGTTGATGCGACATTCAATGGAATGGAGTTTTGGCAAATAATCTTTCCCCACAATTGGAATTCCTGCTGCCACTTTTATTTGCTCTGCGATCAAGTCAAAGTCGATGACTTGTTCAGTAATGGGATGCTCCACTTGAATACGTGTATTCATCTCCATAAAATAAAAATTACGATGCTTATCAACCAAAAACTCAACGGTACCGGCGCCTTCGTATTTAATAAATTCTGCCGCCTTAACTGCTGCAGCTCCCATTTGTTTACGAAGCTTATCGGTCATAAATGGCGAAGGAGTTTCTTCGGTTAATTTTTGGTGTCTTCTTTGAACAGAACAATCACGTTCAGACAGATGACAGGCTTTTCCAAAAGCATCACCAACAATTTGAATTTCAATATGCCGCGGCTCTTCAATCAGCTTTTCTAGGTACATATCATCGTTACCAAAGGCAGCCTTAGATTCCTGACGCGCATCTTCCCATGCCTTTTCAAGATCTTCTTCTTTCCGTACAGCACGCATGCCTTTTCCACCACCCCCTGCAGTAGCTTTTAGCATCACGGGGTATTTGGCTTTTTTGGCAAGCTTCTTACAATCATTAAACGTTGGGATAATTCCCTCAGAACCTGGAATTGTTGGCACGCCTGCAGCCTTCATGGTTGCTTTTGCGGTGGCCTTGTCGCCCATTTGCTGAATCATTTGTGCAGAAGCACCAATGAATTTTATTTTGTGCTCTTCACAGATTTTAGAAAATTTAGCATTTTCAGACAAAAATCCATAACCGGGATGGATGGCATCTGCATTGGTAATCTCAGCCGCTGCAATGATGTTTGGTATTTTAAGATAAGACTCACTACTTGGCGCAGGACCAATACAAACGGCTTCATCGGCAAAACGGACGTGCAAACTGTCGGCATCTGCTTTTGAGTAAACAGCCACCGTTTTGATTCCCATTTCACGGCAAGTTCGGATAACGCGTAGTGCTATTTCGCCTCTGTTGGCGATTAGAATTTTGTTAAACATAGGTCGGGATTTAGGCAGGATCAATAACAAATAATGGTTGGTCAAACTCAACAGGTGTAGAGTCTTCAACCAAAATCTTTACGATAGTTCCGCTCATTTCTGCTTCAATTTCATTGAAGAGTTTCATGGCTTCAATAACACAAAGCGTATCGCCTTCGTTTACACGGTCACCTACTTCCACAAAGTTAGGCTTATCGGGTGATGGTTTGCGGTAAAAAGTCCCGATGATCGGAGACTTAATGGTGTCGCCCGCAGCTTCTTTTGCTGGTGCTGCTGTTTCAGCTGGTGCAACTGCTGCGGCAGCAACTGGCTCAGGAGCTACGGGAGCAGGTGGTATAGCTGCGGGAGCAGCCGGCATAGCTACGGCAGGAGTCTGCTGCATCATGGTCACAGGCGCTGCAGCCTCGCCCTTTTCTGTTTTAATGGTAATTTTGATTTCGCCCATCTCGAGGTTTACTTCACTTGCCCCAGACTTGGCTACAAACTTGATTAGGTTTTGTATTTCTTTTAATTCCATGGTTATTGTTTTTAAGAGTTGTAAGCCCACGTCAAATAGCTAGCTCCCCAAGTGAAGCCACCACCAAACGCAGTGAATAGTAATTTTTGATTTTTCTTTAAAAGGTGTTCGTAATCCCAAAGCAATAGTGGTAATGTCGCTGCTGTGGTATTTCCGTAACGGTCAATATTGATTAACATCTGATCAGATTTGAGGTCTAAATGATTGGATATTGCATCCAATATACGTTTGTTTGCTTGATGTGCAACTACAAAATCGATATCATCTATTGCCAACTGATTGCGTTCAAGCACTTTTGTTACAGCGCTACTCATGTTTGAAACAGCAAACTTAAATACAGGACGCCCTTCCTGGCGCAGAAAATGTTGTTTCTCCGCCACCGTTTCGTTTGACGCAGGTAGCATAGACCCTCCTGCTTCTATTTTCAAGTATGCTCTTCCATTACCATCAACGCGAAGCACTTCGTCTTGAAGCCCAAGGCCTTCGTCGTTGGGTTCAAACAAAACGGCCCCAGCACCATCTCCAAAGATGACACAAGTAGTTCTGTCTGTGTAGTCGATAATTGACGACATGGTGTCTGCACCAATGAGCAACACGTTACTGCAGCGGCCCGAACTTATGTGTGAAGAAGCCGCAGACATACCAAATAAAAAGCCAGAACAGGCTCCTTGTAGGTCATAGGCAAATGCGTTTGTTGCTCCAATTTCAGTAGCGACATAGGCCGCGGTGGAAGAAACAGGCATATCAGGGGTTGCGGTAGCTACGATAACCAAATCAATTTGTGTGGGATCAAGTTTGTTTTTGTCAAGGAGGTTTTGCGCGGCTTTGATGGCCATAAAAGAGGTGCCTAATGAAGTGGGTTTGAGGATGCGTCGCTCTTTGATGCCTGTGCGTGAGACGATCCACTCATCGCTTGTATCTACCATTTGCGCTAAATCAGCATTGGTGAGCACATGCTCGGGAACGTAGCCCCCAACGGCGGTTATGGCTGCAGTTTTAGTAGTCATATAAACCGAATTGCACAAAAGTACATTTCTACAAGTTTTGGCCAAAATTAGTTAAAAACAACTCGTTTTGACCAAAAAAAGGGCAAAACTTATCAAAAAAGCACAAAAAAAGCACCTTTTACGAAAGGTGCTTTAGTTACTTTTAGCTGTAAAAACTATGCTTCAGCTTCGACAGAATTGTCAATTAAGACCTTGCCTCTGTAGTATAGTTTTCCGTCATGCCAATGCGCACGGTGGTAGAGATGTGCTTCACCAGTAGTTGAACATGTTGCAATTTGAGGCGCTACGGCCTTGTAGTGCGTACGGCGTTTGTCGCGACGCGTTTTGGATATTTTTCGTTTAGGATGTGCCATAACAGCTGTTTTAGTCTTTTTTTAATTTCTTTAACGCATCCCACCGGGGATCCGTTGTATCACTTTCGTTGGTGCTTTCACCAGGATGTAACTCATCTAGGCGGTCTAACAAATCAGATTGAAGACTGCCATTTTCTATACCGGGATGTACTTTTTTTTGCGGTACTGCCAACACAATGGTTTCAAACAGTGTCTGTGCAAGATCTAACTGATGTGATCCATGTGGTAGTACCAGCAGATGTTCGTTCTCATCGTTGAATTCCTCACCAAACTTAACCACCAATTCATGTGTTGGGTTTAAAGGCAAATCAAACAATTCGTTGGTCAAATCACAACCAACACGAACATTTCCAGAAACCGTAAACTGTACTTCTAGCATACTGGCTTTTTTGGTCAAATCAATTTGAACAGCAAGCGCAGCAGCGCTGAATTCGGTATAATCAAAAGCATCAAAGAACGTTGCGGTAATGTCGCGATTAAAATGATGAACTCCCTCTTTTAGTCCAGCGAAAGCCAACACAAACGGGGCTAAAACATTCTTATTATCGCGCATTACAGTCGGCAAATATATAAAATTTGGTGGGACAGCCCTCTATTTAATCCGTCTTTTGACGGTTATTGTATATCGTGCAAGCCATCTGCACGGCAGCAGCGAAAGAAACATGACTTGCAACGCCTTTTCCTGCAATATCAAAAGCAGTTCCGTGATCTGGTGAAGTACGCACAAAAGGCAGCCCAGTAGTTATGTTTACGCCTTGTCCAAATGCCAAGGTCTTAAACCCAACCAAGCCTTGGTCGTGATAGCATGATAAAACCGCATCAAAATTCCTATAGCTTTTCTGTCCAAAAAAACCATCGGCGGCAAAAGGACCAGAAATCTCAACCCCTTCTTTTTTTAAGGTCGCAATAGCGGGCTTTAAAACAGTATCATCTTCGTTGCCAATAACCCCTTGATCGCCCGCATGTGGATTTAATCCCAGTAGGGCTATTTTAGGCATTTGACAGCCAAAATCGTTTTCAAGTGTTTTACTGAGTTGTTTTGTTTTCTGTTTGACCAATTCTACCGTTATGGCAGTTGTAACCTTAAGTAGCGGAATATGGTCTGTTAATAGCGCCACCCGAAGTGCATCATGAGCCAACAACATTAAAGCGTTGCCGCCCCACAACGTACCCAAATAGTGTGTGTGCCCCGCAAAAGGAAAATCATGGCTCTTTATGGCTGCTTTATTAATGGGCGCTGTAACAAGTGCATCGGCCTTTCCTTCTTGGACTGCAGTAGCAGCAGCTTGTAGCGACTCAAATGCGGCAACCCCTGCCTTGGCCGTTTGCTTGCCAAAAGCTGCTTTAGGAGTTTCTTGCCATATCGAAACAATATTCAACACACCCTGTTTAGGCGCTCCTTCCATCAAGCCCAAAGGGACCTGTGTATCAAAAAGCAGCTGTTGTTTTTGTATAAAAGCTTCGTTGGCATATACCACAGGAATGCATTGTTCAAGCAGGCTGTTATCTTGAAATGTTTTCAATAGAATTTCAACTCCGATCCCGTTAGGGTCTCCAATAGAAATCGCAATAATGGGTAAGGCAGGCATTTTGTGTATTTTTGCTTGGCAAAGGTAAAGGATTCACCGCTTATGTTTACAGGAATTATAGAAACGATG
>OZSS01000879.1_pt1 | contig 14365 bp, 16 predicted proteins | sample 1779911 | NCBI WGS metagenome assembly OZSS01 (sample SAMEA2603589, study PRJEB24840) | metagenome | biome: Water; feature: Photic zone; material: Seawater sample | place: Mediterranean Sea | collected 2013-11-12 | depth 10 m | reverse complement strand
ACCTTCAATTTTAGGGTGACTGACATTCAGTGCACTGACAATACCCGATGTCACGGTTTGATCCAGCCCAAACGGACTGCCGATCGCCACCACGTTACTGCCAATTTGAAGCTTATCGGAGTCGGCAAAGGGTATGGCGTTGAGGTTGTCGGTATTGATTTTTAGCACAGCAATGTCAAACCCGGTGTCCTCACCGATGAGGTGACCCACGTAGCGTCGATCATCATTCAGGCGAACCACAATGAGTTTTGCGTTGTTGACCACGTGCGCGTTGGTGATAATCAATCCGTGTTTGCTGTCTACCACAACCCCGGAACCTAAACCCATGGCTTCTTTGGGTTTGTCTTGTTGGGATGGCTCCTCAAATGGTGTTGTATCGACTTTGTCCACCATGATACTGACGACGGCTTTTTTGTCTCGTTCAATTATCTGATGGCAATGGAGAGGCGCATCTGGTGCAAATCTCTGCTGAAAAGCATAAAAGCCCTCACCTAGAAGCATTACTTCAGGACAAGACTGTGGAAAAGCTATTTCATTTTGCCAGATTTGATTTAGCAGTTTTAACCCGCGATGTCTGCAAAGTCTCAGGACCTATTTATTGCACAAAAATTGCATCAAAATTATCTAGAACCTATACAGACAGGCACGGATTAAAAGATTTATGTTCTGAATTGCTGTCTGTTGATTTGTCAAAACAACAACAATCATCTGACTGGGGCGCTGAAATACTAAGCGAAGCTCAGAAAAAATATGCTGCTAGTGATGTGTTATATTTGCATAGATTAAAAGCCAAATTAAATGAGCAACTCAAAAAAGAGGGCAGGTTGGATTTAGCCCATCATTGCTTTGATTTTCTAACGCATCGAATAGCACTGGATTTAGGCGGGTTTGAAGATTTAGACATTTTTCATCACTAGGTTTATTTAGGGCTTTAGAGTACGTTGCAAAATAAGCCACAAAAGCAATGATGAATGTCAGTCTAATATGCCAGAATTAGGTGGAAAAAATACAAATGACACAAGAGAATAGTGAATCTGATGGCAATGCCAGCACTTCTAGACACACCAGAACTTTTGCAAGAAATTTAGCAAGCCTCTCTAAAATAAAGGCAGAAAGCAGCTCCAGAAAGCCTGGAGTGAAGCGCTCATATCTGTTGTTAATTCCCTCTATTTTTATAAGCTTGGGTGTTGTCTGGTGGCTAAATTTCGCAGATCAGACTGGAAATATTGAAGTAAGCATTGAACAGGTATCACAAACTCAAGATGGCAACACCAAAATGACTGGCGCTCGATTTTCAGGAAGAACAATTGATGGAGAAAATTTTGAAATAACAGCCGAGCAGGCGTCAGATAATATGCCAAAGCAAGGGCTTATTCATCTCTTGAAACCAGATGGCACGATTTGGACTAAAAATGGAAGCATTATAAAAATAAACTCACTCGAAGCGATTTTAGACCAATCCAAGGAAACAACTCTATTTCAAGGAGCTGTTGAGATAAACCAAACCAAGCCAAAGGTTAATATTAACACCTCTGAATTATCAGTAGATTTGGTGAATAAAATTTATCATAGTAATCAGCCCGTTATTGTCGTAACTGAAAATATGAAGATTACAGGCGAAGATATGAGTATTAATCAAGAAAGCGGAACTATTTATTTTGGCGGTTATGCTAATCTTGTTATTATGGAAAACCAGCAGCCAAAACATGTCAGTAAGCAAGAATAAGGGTGCGTGCAATGAATGGAACATTAAGACAGATATTCAACCATAAAACATATATTCTGGGGCTTGGTTTATGTATATTCCTGGTCAAGGCCTTATGGGCAGAAAATTTAGAAATTGAAGCCTCCGATTTTCTGGAATGGAATCAGGAGAACAAATCCTATATTGCCAAGGGAGATGCGATTGCAACCCAAGGTAAGCGCACAATAAAAGCAGACAAAATCATCGCTTTTTATGAAAGCGAGGAAAACCGTAACATTACTAGAATTCAAGCAGCAGGCTCTGTGAAATTTAGCGATGTTTCGGGCTCTGGCTATTCTGATAGGTTACATTATGAAATGAATACACAGACCGTTACACTTAACGGAAATGAGAATTATTTTGAGTCTGAAGAATTTATCGCTCAGTCATCCAATCAAATTCAATTTAATGAAATAAACGGCATTTTAAATCTACAAGATGATGCGATGATTTCAATCTCCCAAGCCAAAAAGATAGAGGCACAACGACTAGAAATTGAGCTATCAGATGATGGCAAATTAACTACAATAAATGCAGAGGGAGATGTAAAATTAACCGAAGAGGCTGGCAGAATTGCCTATTCAAGCTCTGCATTCTATGAAGCTAAAAACGGCAATTTGACCCTGTCCGATTCTGTTGAAATTTTGGACGGCAATAATCAGCTTCGCGGTGATAAAGCGATTATTAATATGGAGACAGGATATAGTAAGATACTAGCAGGGAGCGAGAACGAGCGTGTAACTGGAAAATTAATTTTGGGTACATCAAATTAATTGCAAATCCAGCGGTTTTTTTCTATGGTGATGATTAACTCTTTTAATCCCCAACATGATAGCGCTAATTCATGACAAACGAAGAAATAATCGAAAACTCAAATAGTTGGTCAAGTCACTTGAAATTGATCGACAGTAATATTGGGCTAATTGCCGATGGTCTTGGCAAATATATTAATAAACGTCGCGTTGTTCGCAATGTAAGTTTTGGTGTTCAGCGTGGCGAGGCAATCGGGCTTCTTGGCCCAAACGGAGCTGGAAAAACAACTACTTTTTACATGCTATGTGGTTTACTAGCAGCAGATGAAGGCCGTGTATTTCTAGACGGTCTTGAAGTTACCCATTCTCCAATGTTTTATCGAGCACGATTAGGACTTGGCTATCTTCCACAAGAATCAAGCGTTTTTAGAGGATTAAGCGTTGCTCAGAATATACGCTCCGTATTAGAAATTGTTGAGAGTGATAAAGATGTTCGCGATGGTATGCTAGAGGAGTTAATGGCTGAATTTAGCATTGCTCATTTACGTAATACCGCTGCTATTAATCTCTCTGGTGGCGAGAGGCGCAGACTTGAGATAGCGCGTGCGCTGGCAGCAAGACCGACATTCCTACTTCTTGACGAACCATTAGCAGGTATCGACCCAATTGCCATCGGCGAAGTAAGAGACCTTATAACGCATCTAAAAGAGAGTGGATTAGGCGTGCTTATTACAGACCATAATGTCAGGGAAACATTAGATATAGTAGATAGAGCCTATATCTTGCATGATGGCGCTTTATTAATGGAAGGCACCCCAGAACAGGTCGTTGAGCATCAAGGGGTTCGTGAAGTATATTTGGGTAAACGCTTCACTTTTTAGTCTTTGGTTAAAACTAGGGTTAATTTTGTCGATTTTTTAAACGCAAAATATGCTTGGCCATCTCTTCGCCAAATTTATGGTGATTTTCTCCTGACAGATGAATAGGATCTCTATCAGAAGAGGCTATAAACATGTTTGAATCAAAAAAATAAAATTCACTGGTGGCTTTGGCCTTTATCAGAAGCCTGCGAAGGGCACGCGACTTTTCAGCGCCGCCAATCCAATCAAAAAATCCAACCCAATTAGGATCCTCTGCTCTCATTCCTAATATTGGCGGGCAAATAATGGTGACTGTGGGGTGACAGTATCGTGCCAAGTGCCGGCGCCAGCTCCGCTGGTTGAAATGACACAAGCCGCCTCTAACAGCTGATCACAAATCCTCTCAGCTGACAAATTCATACGATATTTAAAGCTATTAGTGCCAAGCATTAGCAATACATGGTCAATTGGGGAATGCGCTAGAATGCTGGCAAGCAAGTTTGTACGCCCATTTAAATGAGACCCATTTTCAGGGTCATCATTTGCCACAGTCCTTCCTGGAAGAGAGCCCTGACTAACAAAAACCGCCCCCGTTAGATATCGCTTCATCACCTCTGGCTATCTTCGCTCATAGCGAAGGCCAGTTCCATCATCAAGACACCCCCACTATTAGAATCGCCATAAACAAAAATGTTCATCTTCTAACACGCCTAATGATCACACAATTGCAGGTAATTCTGCTCTACTCAACAGGACCGCCGCCCTTTTTCCAGCTTGAAAATCCGCCCACATTCGACACTGACTGAAATCCCATTTCAACCAATGTCCTGCCTGTTAGCGCTGCCATTCCGCCAGCACCGCATACGAGCACAATATCTGCATCCTTTTGAAGCGCATTATTATGAAATGGCGTTTCAGGATCTGCTGCAAATTCTATAAATCCTCTAGGAATGCGAAGGGCGCCCTTTATGGTGCCAGTTTGATTTATATCCAATCCATCACGAACATCAATAAATACAGCCTTCCCAGTTTTGTGTTTTTCAATAGCTGTTTCAACGTCAATTTTTGGTACAATCTTGTTAGCGGCTTCAAGTTCTGAGCTTGAGGTTTTCATCTTAAAGTTCCTTTCGATTCTGTTTATCAGCACTATCAATCAGTGACCTATATTTATCAAATAGATTTGGCAACTATATTTGACAATTAGATACGACCCAAGAATTATCATTTAACATTAGCGAATAAATATTTATTTACTCAAGTTGGGCAGGGCCATTATGCCATTGTCCCATAAGCTTGGGTTATATAACCCTGCCCTGAAATCTAATCATACTTAACAGGTTAGATGAGGCTCGCTAGCAGCCAAAAAAATAAATTGGTGGAGCCAATCGGGATCGAACCGACGACCTCTACAATGCCATTGTAGCGCTCTCCCAGCTGAGCTATGGCCCCACTATAGGTTTTTAATAACTATGTGTCCTATTCAAACTATCTGCCAATGTCAACCAGCACGCCCTATTCTTCCTCATTCTCAGAAAGTGGTGCTGCATCAATATCATCATCAGCAGCATCTTCAGCTAATTCATCAATAAACTCTTCATCATCTTCGAAGTTGGCTCGTGCGACTTTCTCATCTTCGTCTGAGCTTACAGCAACAAAGCTTTCCTCATCTGCCGACAATCCATCATCTTCTACACCCTCAATATCTGCCTCAATTTCGTCTCCAGCAAGGAGTGGATCTGTTTGAAACTCATCCTCATCAGTTTCTTTTTTGGTAGCTTCAACAACAGCTGATTTAATAGCTACTCTGCCCTTCCTACTTTTTAGAAGCTGTTCAGGATCAAATTCTGCTCCGCATTTAGGACAGGTGATGGGGGATTTTAAAAAATCATAGAATTTCGTGCCACAGCTAACACATCGTCGCTTAACGCCCAATTCAATCTCGTTCATATCTAATCCTTGATGCTTTTTTCAAAAGATGCTTTTTTTATCAATTACGCGAATAACACGATAATATGTCCCTATGTCAAAGTAAATTTTACTCAAAAATCAAAAAATATTGTCAAAACAGCTCTAACCTGTAACGACAAATATAATTTCTATCCATTTTTGAATAGATTGATTATATATTCATTTTAAACCTAGATAAATATTAATGGTTGTGAGAGAAAGCACAGCATGCAAAATGGGTATTTTTTATTCCCAACCGAGGCTTGAAATGATTAATCATACAGACTCTCTCTCATCTGAGGCAATTTCCGGATTACAAGGAACATGTTTTGTTGTGGGGGATAAATCAATCTCGCACAGATCTCTCATGTTCAGCTCAATTGCAGAAGGAACAACGCGAATATCAGGCCTGCTGCAAAGCACAGATGTTCACTCAACTTTAAACGCGATGCGTGACCTTGGTGTTCGCATTTCAATAGTCGAAGATGATGTGGTGGAGGTTATAGGGGTCGGCATGCATGGCCTTCAGGAGCCCGCAAGGCCCCTGTACCTCGGGAATGCGGGAACTGGCGTAAGGCTATTGATGGGTCTGATTGCTGGTCAGAATATAACCGCAACTTTCACTGGGGATGAGTCTCTGTCAAGCAGACCAATGCGACGTATTACAGAACCACTTAGCCAAATGGGAATTCAAGTGAGCGATAATGGTGATGGATTGTTGCCTGTTACGGTAACAGGACGAACAAACCCGCTTCCGATAAGATACAATTCCCCGGTGGCATCTGCGCAAATTAAATCAGCTATCTTGCTTGCAGGGTTAAATGCACGAGGTGTAACATCTGTAATTGAGCCAGCAAAATCGCGCGACCATACAGAGCGCATGCTACAGCATTTTGGGGTGGAAGTTTACACGCAAACCAATTTATATGGCGGATACATAGCAAGCGTGACAGGCGGCGTTACGTTACAGGCAAATGATGTTATTGTGCCACGGGACCCCTCATCTGCTGCATTTTTAATTGTTGCAGGATTAATCACAAAAAACAGCCATTTTTTATTGCCTACGATTGGTATGAGCCCAGAGCGTATCGGATTAATTACAACGCTTCGCGAAATGGGTGGCAGAATAGAAATCAGTAATCAACGCGAGGTTGGCGGCGAGCAGGTTGCTGACATAAAGGTTTCTTCAAGCCAATTAAAAGGAATTGTCATACCATCAGATAGAGCGCCATCAATGATAGATGAATACCCAATCTTATGTATCGCAGCTGCAATGGCAACTGGGCCTACTTTGATGAAAAATATTGGCGAGTTACGACATAAAGAAGCAGATAGAATAGCTATTATGGCAAAGGGATTACGGCTTGCAGGCGTAACTGTTGATGAAACGGAAACCTCAATGCGGGTATATGGTGCTAAGACAGCAAAGGGAGACTCTTATATAAAGGGCGGCTTTAACATTTCATCAGAACATGACCATAGAATTGCAATGTCTTTTTTAACTCTTGGCTTTGTGAGTAGTGATAGAATCATTGTAGATGGTGTTTCCACGATTGAGACAAGCTTTCCTGGATTTGTTGAATTAATGAATAAGCATGGTGCAAGAATTTCCACAATAAATTCAGCCTAAAAATCACACGGTAGAAATCACACAGCAGGTAATCAGTGAAGATGACATTTTAATTAAGATGACGATTAGGTAGGTAAATTTGGCTGCGCACACAAAGGCAGAACATGAAAATAGCGATTGATGGCACTGCAGCATCTGGGAAAGGCACCTTATCAAAAAGGCTTGCACACAGCCTTGGGTACGATTATCTGGACACAGGACTTCTTTACCGCGCTGTTGCGCTCGAAGCATTAAAATACGGACTGTATAGTCTTGATGACAATTTTAATAAGCCCTTAACAGAAGAGTGCTTTGAGAAATCAACCCGAATTGAACTTACAACCATTGCACTTGGTTTAGCGCTTCCAATATCAGATTCGCCTGACCTGAGAAGTCAAAAGATTTCAAGTCTGGCCACAATCGTTGCAAGCTTGCCAGAAATCCGCCAGGCACTTATTGAAAAACAAAGAGATTTTGCCAATTCTCCTCCCTCTTACAAAGGGGCAGTTTTGGATGGAAGAGACATAGGCTCTGTCATACTTCCAGAAGCAGATTTTAAGTTCTTTATTGATGCCAAACCCGAGATTCGCGCGAAAAGGCGGTTTGCGGAGTTTAAAGATACCAACTCAAATCAAACACAAGAAACCATTCTCAAAGACCTGATGGAGCGTGACAAAAGAGATAGCACCAGACAAATTGCCCCTTTAAAACGTCTTTCAGATGCATTTTTTATTGATAGTTCCTCATTAAATGCGGATGAAGTCTTGCAAATTGCCCTAAATTACATTAATGGCTAAAGCTCGTAGTTTGACATTTGTCTAAACGGTGTCTTACTTTTTTAACTAACAATAGCTGGAAATTTGTTTGCTATTTATAATATATCTGACTTAAGGAAAATAACTTAAGTGTGTTTAGACAGAAAAAAATCTTGAACCCAGCCAAGATAAACAAGGGCGTAACGCCCCCTAAATAGCATCCCACGGAGACTTTTATTGTCAAACCAAAAAGATGACGAGAATTTACTCGTCAATGAGAATTTTGCTGATTTACTTGCAGAAAGTTTTTCAGAAAGCACCTCAGTAGAAGGCAGCGTTGTTCGCGGAACAATCATTGGTATCGAGTCAGATAATGTTATCATTGATGTGGGTCTTAAATCAGAAGGTCGCATTCCTCTTAAAGAATTCACAGCACCAGGGCAAGACCCGGAATTACAGGTTGGTGATACTGTTGAAGTCTATGTTGAGCGCATGGAAGACAAAGATGGTCAAGCACTACTAAGCCGCGAGAAAGCCAGAAGAGAAGAAGCATGGGTTATCCTAGAGCGCGCATTTGAAGCACAAGAGCGTGTAACAGGTGTGATTTTTGGCAGAGTTAAAGGCGGCTTTACAGTGGACCTGTCAGGTGCAACGGCATTCCTTCCTGGCAGTCAGGTTGATATTCGCCCAATTAATGATGTAAGCGCTCTTATGGGCGCCCCTCAGCCGTTTCAGATATTAAAAATTGACCGTCGCCGAGGCAATATTGTTGTCTCCCGCAGAGCTGTTCTTGAAGAATCCCGCGCTGAGGCACGTAGCGAGCTTGTGTCTAATTTAGTAGAGGGGCAAATCCTAAAAGGTGTTGTTAAGAATATAACTGATTATGGCGCATTTGTTGATTTAGGCGGCGTGGATGGATTACTACACGTAACTGATATTGCTTGGCGTAGAATCAATCACCCATCTGAAGCACTTACGGTTGGTCAAACTGTTGATGTTCAAGTCATACGATTTAATCAGGAAACGCAGCGTATTTCGCTTGGAATGAAACAACTACAAAACGATCCATGGGAAAATGCGGTTGATAAGTTTAAAACAGGTACACGTCTTAGTGGCAGAGTTACGAACATTACTGATTACGGCGCATTTGTTGAATTAGATGACGGTGTCGAAGGATTGGTTCACGTATCTGAGATGAGCTGGACTAAAAAGAATGTGCATCCAGGTAAGATCGTTTCAACAAGTCAGGAAGTTGAAGTTGTTGTTCTGGATGTTGATTTGACCAAGCGCCGAATATCACTTGGCCTAAAACAGGCAACAGACAACCCTTGGGCAGAGTTTGAGACTAATAATAAGATTGGCAATGTGATTGAGGGTGAAATCAATAATATCACTGAGTTCGGATTATTTGTCGGATTAACAGAAGAAATAGACGGCCTTGTTCATATTTCTGATATTTCCTGGTCCTCTTCTAACGAAGAAGTGCTTGAAGAATTTAACAAAGGCGACAAGGTTGAGGCAAAAATTCTGGATATCGATCTTGAAAAAGAACGTATTTCTCTAGGAATCAAGCAATTAACAAGTAATCCTATTGCTGACGCTGCTGAAAAAGTACGCAAAGGCGATGCGGTAACGTGTATTATTACCGCTGTAACCGAACAAGGCCTTGAAGTCCGTGTTGGAGATACGCTTTCTGGCTTTATCAGACGAGGTGACCTTGCCAGAGATAGATCAGATCAACGCGTGGAACGTTTTGCTGTTGGTGATAAGGTAGATGCTGTAATTTCTCAAATAGATAATAAAAACAATAAATTAACACTATCTATCAAGGCACGTGAGATGGCTGAAGAAAAACAAGCCATGGCAGAATTTGGCTCATCTGATAGCGGTGCAAGTTTAGGGGATATCCTTGGGGCAGCATTAGCAAAAAAAGACGATGATGATTCTGAATAGGTGTGTCCTAATTAGATTTAGTCAAAACCAAAATAAAAAAAACCTCACTTTTGGTGAGGTTTTTTTTTGCCATTTAGAAAAACCTCAAGTACCCTTTTAATATAGCTACAAATAGAAATGATTAATATATTTGGATAATTAAGATAGGTATAAACTAAGTATTCTGTTGAATACAAAAGGGTTAGGTGACCATGACCAAATCAGAGTTGATAAATATGCTTGCGGCGGAAAATCCCGAATTATATCACAAGGATATTGAGCGAATCGTAAATACGATATTCGAGACGATTAGTGTATCACTTGAAAATGGTGATCGCATCGAATTACGAGGCTTTGGTGCTTTTTCTGTTCGCGAACATGGTGCAAGAAAAGGAAGAAACCCCCGCACTGGTGAGCCCGTAGATGTCGCGCGCAAACAAGTACCTTATTTTAAAATGGGTAAGGGAATGCGGGAGAGATTAAATAAATAATCTGGCATTTTGTCATCTAAGCTGATAATAATGCCGTCCTGAAAACAGGATTAAAAAGTGATGTCTGGCATTTCCCATTTCATATCAAAACTATTCTGGCTAGTAATTCTCATCCTATTCAGCTTTTTTATTGCTGCGATCGTCGGCTCTAACACCCAATTAATAACACTCCAGCTATGGCCAATTCCAGGACAGCTCAGCGTTGCCTTATGGCTTCCGATTTTATTAGCTTTTGGGATCGGCTTATTGTTTGGGGCCTTATTAATTTGGCTTAAGTCCATTACATCCTACCGTGCAGCAAGACAAATGCGCAAAAAATCCAATGCACCGACAGAAATGAAAGATGATAATCATCTGCTATTTGACCAAACCACAATAGGCTTAGCTTTGAATAGTGAACGCGACAAACAAGCCCATTTACACAAGGCTTATAATTATGAACGTTAAAATTTGTGGGTTAAAAACACCCTCAGATATCGATAATTGTATAAAAGCTGGTGCTGATTTTATTGGTTTTGTTTTTTTTCAGAAATCTCCGAGACATCTCAGCCCCGCGAACGCGGCTGAATTGTCTGATTATTATGAATGTAATTATTCTGATTCTGGGATTAAAAAAGTGGCCCTTTGTGTTAACCCTACTGATAAAGAATTATCTGAAATTGTAAGCACATCAAAGCCTGACTTTCTCCAGTTGCATGGCACAGAACCGCCAATGAGGGTTGATGAGATAAGACAGAAATATGGCCTTCCGATAATTAAAGCAATTCGTGTCAAAACGCAGTTGGATATTAAGGCCAGTCATCAATATAATCTCTTGGCAGAATGGTTGTTATTTGATGCGGCTGCATCTGCAGATTTAATGCCTGGCGGCAATGGCGAGAGCTTTAATTGGTCGCTTCTTGCAGATTTTGAATGTGATTTACCTTGGATGCTCGCAGGCGGATTAAATCCCAATAATGTTGCCCATGCAATTGCGCAAACCAATCCAGATGGGGTTGATGTCTCATCAGGGGTAGAAGCAAGCACAGGTATAAAAGATGATTTACTGATCACAGCCTTTGTGAAGTCCGCAAAAATGGGCTAATCTTTAATTAATTATGGACACGACTTATACATTAACTTTGTCTTTAATCATTCAATCTAAGTGAGTATATTATACGATGAACGAAACTCAGCCAAATTCCTTTAAGACAATGCCAGATGAGAATGGTCGTTTTGGTATTCACGGTGGTCGCTTTGTTGCAGAAACATTAATGCCTTTGATATTACAAGTTGAAGCTGCTTATAATGAAGCAAAAATAGACCCAGATTTTAGCGCAGAACTGCTATATTTCCAGAAACATTATGTTGGCAGACCCTCTCCTTTATATTTTGCTGAACGCCTGACTGAGCGATATGGCGGCGCGAAATTATACTTAAAAAGGGACGAGCTAAATCACACAGGCGCTCACAAAATTAATAATGTGCTTGGTCAGGTACTACTTGCAAAAAAGATGGGAAAAACAAAAATCATTGCTGAAACTGGGGCTGGGCAACATGGGGTAGCTACCGCAACAGCATGCGCATTATTTAATCTTGAATGTGAGGTTTTTATGGGGGCTGAGGATGTTAAACGTCAAAAGCCAAATGTGGATAGGATGCGTCTATTAGGGGCTACCGTACACCCAGTTACCTCTGGCACATCCACATTGAAAGACGCCATGAACGAAGCACTTCGTTATTGGGTGGCTCATCCTGATACTCATTTTTATATTATTGGCACAGTTGCAGGCCCACATCCCTACCCCGAAATGGTTCGAAACTTCCAGTCTGTTATTGGAAAAGAAGCAAAAGAGCAATTATTCGAAGCTGAAGGGCGATTGCCAGACGCGCTTATTGCGTGTATTGGCGGTGGCTCAAATGCGCTTGGCCTGTTTCACCCATTTCTAGATGATACTGATGTTACTATTTATGGCGTTGAAGCTGCTGGTCTGGGAATCGATAGCGGAATGCATGCGGCAAGCCTTACCGGCGGAACACCGGGCGTTTTACATGGCAATCGAACCTATTTATTACAAAATGATGATGGACAGATAATAGATGCCCATTCTATATCAGCTGGTCTTGATTATCCTGGCATTGGGCCAGAGCATTCTTGGCTTCATGATATAGGACGTGTTAATTATGTTAGTGCGACAGATGAAGAAGCGTTGGTTCAATTTCAGTTATGCTCACGGCTTGAGGGGATAATTCCTGCTCTCGAGCCCTCCCATGCACTTGCATTTGCGGCAAAACAATTACCATTAATGGATAAAGAACAAATTGTAGTCCTTAATATGTGCGGTCGCGGGGATAAAGACCTTGAAGCAGTTCTGCCTAAGCTGGATGAGCGCGGGTTACTATAAGAAACTCAAAATAGAGGTCGAAGTACATAAAATGAGCAAAAGAATAGCCGCAAGCTTTGCAAAGGCAAAGCAAGAAAACAGAGGTATTTTAGGTATTTTTGTATCTGCGGGAGACCCTGATACCAATACCAGCATAAAAATATTAGATGGTCTGGTTGAATCTGGCGTGGATATGATAGAACTTGGAATGCCATTTTCTGATCCAATGGCAGATGGCCCTGCAATTCAGGCAGCAAGCTTGCGTGCTATCAAGTCAGGTATGACCCTTAGAGGCAGTCTTGAAATTGCGTCTCAATTCCGTAAAAAACATTCCGATACTCCCTTGATTTTGATGGGGTATTACAACCCTATTTATCGTTATGGTGTTGAGCTGTTTCTTAAAGATTCACAGGCAGCTGGTGCAGATGGTCTTATCATTGTAGATCTTCCCCCTGAAGAGGATATAGAGCTGTGTGATCCGAGCCAAAATTCAGAACTAGATTTTATCAGATTAATCACACCAACAACCCTTGGCGATAGATTGCCATTCGTTCTGGAAAAGGCATCCGGATTTATTTATTATGTCTCAATTGCTGGTATCACTGGTACAAAATCTGCTCATATAGAATCTATCTCTAGCGCTGTAAATAGAATAAAACAGGTCAGCGATTTGCCTGTTGTAACTGGTTTTGGTATCAGAACTGCAGAACATGCAGCACATATTGCCTCGCTAGGCGATGGCGCTATTGTGGGCTCCGCAGTCGTGGAGATTATAGCAGAATCCAATACGCAGAATTTATCAGCTGAGGATACTGCCAGAAAAGTAAGTAATTTCACTAAATCGCTCGCAGATGCGATATCTACCCATAAGCCTGAATAAAAAATATTCAAATCATCATGACTTGTGGATAATAAGAAAATAAAAGAATAATATCTGTAACAAATATGAAGGAGACGTGTATGCTGTCAGAAAGCCTTGATAGGCTCGCCCTTCTTCACCCAAAGATTATTGACCTAGGGCTAGAGCGAACCTATCAACTCCTTGAAAAGGCAGGAAGCCCACATCAGAACCTGCCGCCTATATTTCATATTGCAGGCACCAATGGAAAAGGCTCTGTTAGTGCCTATCTGTTTGCTATCGCAAAGCAACTTGGCCTTGTAACGCATTGTTATACCTCGCCACATTTATGCAGATTCAATGAGCGAATTCGGATTGAAAACAAGCTAATCGATGATGAGGCGCTTTTACAGGTTTTGGATGAGGTAGAAAAGCTGAACCAGAATAGGCCTATTACATTTTACGAAATCACAACAGTTGCTGCATTTATGGCATTTGCAAGAGTACCTGCTGATCTGCTTATTTTGGAAACGGGTCTTGGTGGCAGGCTAGATTCAACAAATGTAATCGAAAATCCATTAGCGTCTATTATCACCCCTATCGCACGAGATCATGAGCATTTTCTGGGCTCTGAGCTGACACAAATAGCAGGTGAAAAAGCAGGTATAATCAAAAAAAATGTGCCTATAATTAGTGCCTCTCAAACCAAGGAGGTTGAGGAAACTCTTATCAAAAAAGCAAGAGAGATGGCAGCACCCATTTTTTTCGAAGGGACTGATTTCATCTGGGAGCAGATAAGCACAGGAGAGGTTAAACTAGAATGTAAAAATAGGGTTTTTACGCTACCAAAACCAGCGCTAATCGGACCCCATCAAATACAGAATGCCGCCCTTGCAGCTGCATCCATAATCTATAGTGATAATTTTACTCCTTTGGATGATAGATTATTTTCTGGCATCGGGTTCGCAAAATGGCCAGGGCGGGTACAATTCATCGATCAGGGAAAATTACTCAATTACCGTGATGCAAGACCAATATGGATTGATGGCGCGCATAACTCACACGGTGCAGCAG
>OZSS01000878.1_pt1 | contig 14370 bp, 18 predicted proteins | sample 1779911 | NCBI WGS metagenome assembly OZSS01 (sample SAMEA2603589, study PRJEB24840) | metagenome | biome: Water; feature: Photic zone; material: Seawater sample | place: Mediterranean Sea | collected 2013-11-12 | depth 10 m | reverse complement strand
TAGGATTATCAGGTGTGATAACTGATGATCCTCTAAGATTTAAATAGATAATTATTTTTATTTTTTATGTATAAAATTATGAGTAATGATGAGATTGAAATGGATCGTTCCAATTTTAGCGTAGACCATATTGCACATGCAGTTCCCAATATCGATGATGCGATAAGTCAATATAAAAGAGTTTTTGGCGCCAAAGTATCTGATGTCAAAATAATAGAAAAGCAAGACATTAAGATTGCGATGATATCTTTTGCAAATTTAAAGATTGAGCTTATGGAACCTTTGAGTGATAAATCCCCTATCGCTAATTATTTACGAAAAAATCCAAAAGGTGGATTACACCATTATTGTCTCGCTGTTAAGGATCTCAACCAGGCATATGGAGACCAAAAAGAAAAGAAAATAAATATCTTATCTGAACCAACAGCAGGTTATCATGGAAGAAATTTATATTTTATTCACCCAAGTGAGGTTTGCGGTGCACTGATAGAGGTTGAAGAGCATGAAAAAGAATGATAATTTTCATTTGTCAAAAATTTAATAAAATTAACTGAGGTAAAAATGTCAAAAGCTGGTGGTGAATATAAAGAAGTATTATTTGAAATTAGAAACAAAGTCGCATGGATTTCAATAAATAGACCTGAAGTAAGAAATGCATTCCGGGAGCAGACTCTCGATGAGTTAACTGACGCTGTACTATCTACGCGTAACGATCCATCAATCGTGTGTGTTGTAATTAATGGGGTCGGTGATAAGGCTTTCTCTGCAGGGGGTGATTTTCATGCAATGATGAGATTAGATTGGATCAACGCAGCGCACTGGAATGACCGCATGTTAGCACTAGCGATGGCAATAAGAGGTTTACCAATACCAGTAGTTGCATCCGTTCATGGCTACTGCATGGGTGGTGGTCACGAGCTTGCACTTTGGTGTGATTTGGTTATTGCTGCGGATGACGCAATATTCGGTCAAAGCGGTGCAGTAGTCGGGGCTTGTCCTACTGTTGGGGCAACTCAATATCTTCCACAACTAATTGGGTCAAGGTTAGCAAAGGAAATGATTTTTATGGCAAGACGATTCACTGCAGAAGAAGCTGTAAGCATCGGATTAATCAATAAAGTGGTTCCGAAAGATAAGTTAGACGAAGAAACCCAAAAGTGGTGCGAGGGGCTTATCGAGAGAAGTGGTCAAACCATAAGGCAGACAAAAAAATCACTTAATCATGACTCTGATACATTATATGCAAGTTGGCAGCATGGTATGGAACTTCTCGCTCATGTATGGGGTTCTGAAGAGTCTCTTGAAGGCATGAATGCATTTCTCGAAAAAAGGAAGCCGGACTTTCAGCAGTTCCGTGAAAGAAGAAAAGAAAATGTTGAGGCATACCTTGATGGTCTTGATAATGATGAAAACGAGAGACCTAACTAGCACAAAAAGGACAATTTATGGCTAAAAAAGAACAAGGCCCTCTAACTGGCATTAAGGTGCTGGACTTAAGTAGAATATTGGCGGGCCCATTTTGTACTATGAATCTTGGCGATATGGGTGCAGAAATCATCAAGATTGAGCAACCCGGAAAAGGTGATGACACAAGAGCGTGGGGCCCTCCATTTGCAGGGAGTGAAGCTGCATATTTCCTCGGGATTAACAGAAATAAAAAAAGTGTGACATTAAACTTAAAATCTGAGGAAGGTATCGACATCCTCAAACGACTACTCAAGGAAGCTGACGTTCTGATAGAAAATTTTAAATATGGCACTATGGATAGCTATGGGATCAGTGACGAATGGAGAGAGAAAGAAGCGCCTCAGCTCATACATTGCCAGATTACGGGATATGGTGGTAGAGGTCCAAGAGGCAAAAGACCGGGGTATGACTTTCTTCTTCAAGCTGAAAGTGGACTGATGAGTATCACAGGTGAAGAAAATGGAGAACCGATGAAAGTTGGTGTTGCATTAGTTGATATATGTACAGGGATGAATGCAACAATATCTATTTTGGGAGCATTAAATTCAAGATACAACACTGGTAAAGGGCAAAAAGTAGAGACCAGCTTGTATACAACCAGCATTTCGATGTTAGTTAATGTTGCGGCTAATCACCTTGTTAGCGGCAAGCCAGCAAGACGATTTGGAAATGGGCATCCAAATATCGTACCCTACAGGACTTTTGAGGCGAAAGATGGTAGTATTGCTATCGCTGTTGGAAATGATACTCAGTTTGCAAAATTTGCCGCATGTTTGAACAAAGAAGAGTGGGCAACAGATACAAGGTTCACTAAAAATGCTGATCGAGTAATAAACAGACAATTAATCGATCAAGAAATACAAAATGTTATTGCAAATAAAACAGTTACAGAATGGCTTGAGAAGCTATTGAGTTCAGATATACCTGCAAGTGCTGTGAATTCTGTTGAAAGTGCACTGGCAGATGAACAGACTATAGCCAATGACATGGTTGTAAATATAGAGCATTCAGAAGCCGGAACACTCAAGATGTTGGGTGTCCCATATAAATTCTCTGATACACCAGCTCAGATAGATAAAGCGCCACCACTTCTTGGAGAAGATAATAATGATGTTTTATCCTCCCTTGGATACGACGAAGAGTATATAAAAGATCTTCATACAAAGAACGTTATTTAAAAATCAAATTTTTATGATTGATAAAACTTCAACAGTACAACACGCAATAAAGAATAACGTAAATGCTGGAGATAATGTATTTATTGGCGGCTTTGGTCACTTAATACCATTTTATCTATCCCATGAGCTAATTCGTCAAAAAATACTAGATTTAACCATTTGCCGATCGGGAGCCGATATTTTATTCGACCAATTAATAGCATCTGAAATTGTAAAAAAAGTAATCTTTGGTTATGTTGGAAATCCAACTGTTGGTCTGTCGCACTCATTCAGTAGAGCATACAAAAAAAAATCAATAGAAATTGAAGAGTGGACAAACCAGTCGATCATAATGAGATTACATGCGGCAAGGATGGGTGTTAGTTTTATCCCATCGAAGATTCTTCAGATTGGTGATAAGCCAAGTAATATTGGTCATCTAAAACAAGTTACATGTCCATACACAGATCACAAATTTTCAGCAATTCCTGCACTAAAGCCTGACATTGCACTCATACACGCACAATGCGCTGATAAGTACGGAAACATTCAAATGTGGGGTATTGATGGTGATACTATTGAAGGGGCACTGGCATCAGATAAGATTATTGTAAGTGTAGAAAAAATTATTAGTAATTCCAAGATAAAAGAGGCACCAGAAAAAACAGTTATACCATCACACAGAGTTTCTAATATTATTGAACTTCCATGGGGTGCATACCCATCATACGTTTCGGGCTTTTATTCAAGGGATGATGATCATTATATCGAATATGATACAACATCAAGAGATGAGGATAAACTATCTAGCTACCTTAAAAATTGGGTTCATGATGCTAGAAATATACAAGAATATCAGAAGTTAATTGGAAGTACAAAAATCAAAGAGCTTGAAGAGGGTCTGTGTGGAATAAAAAATGAAGATTGACTATAGAGAATACAGCCCAAATCAGAGGATTGCAATAATCGCAGCATCCGAACTTGTGGGGTATAAGTCCTGTTTTGTTGGAATTGGTATCCCATCGGACGCAGCATGCTTGGCAAAACTCAGTGTCGAACCAAAGCTCAATCTTATTTATGAGTCAGGCGCAGTAGGTGCGCTACCGCGTTCTAAATCTTATTCAACTGGTAGTCCATCAATCGCACATGGTGCAGATATGATAACAGATAGCCTCTCCGTGTTTTCAGATTTGCAAGCCGGTAGAATAGATGTTGGTTTACTATCTGCAGCACAAATCGATAAATTTGGAAACTTAAATTCAACCGTTATTGGAGACTATGATGATCCAAAAATAAGGATGGTCGGGTCGGGCGGAGCGCATGATATTGCATGTTTAATATCAAATTTAATTATTCTGATGCCTCATGATCCGAGGCGGTTTGTTGATACTGTTGATTTTGCAACGAGCCCGGGCTCTGGAAGGGATATTAAGAAAATTAGAGACCAATTAAATTTGGCAGAAGGTCCCTCAATTCTTATAACAGATAAAGCAAAATTTATTATGTCGGACGAAGGTTGGTTGCTGCATAGTATACTTGATAATTTTACCTTTGCAGAGGCAACTGAAGGATTGCCATGGTCATTAAAACCACCTATTTCCGGTCTAATTGAGACAGATCCAACGATAATTTCCGCATTGGCGCAAATCAATTATTAACTACTTCATTTACACTTCGAAGGGTTCCATCGAGTACGGTGTCAATTTCATCATTACTGATACAGAAAGCAGGTGCAAAACCAATTGTATCACCGGCTGGCATTGCTCGAGCCAAAATGCCATTTCTTGCCATCCTCGTTACTATCTCTTGAGATAATTGTCCCTGTTTTTCAAAAAATTTCCTATTTTTTTTATCTTTTACAAGCTCGATAGCAGACAGTAATCCAATCCCCCTTACATCACCTATTTGCGGGTGATCTTGAAATTTCTCTTTTAGTTTGAAATTAAAGTATTCGGATATGTCCTTACCTTTTTTAATAAGTTGATGATTATCTATATGATTTAAATTTGCGACTCCAGCTGCACAAGATATTGGGTGGGCAGAATAGGTAGAACCATGTGTCCAAACCCCGTATTTATCAGTTGCATCCCTTATTACATTGGATATTTTTTCTGATAATATAGACCCCGATAGTGGAGAGTATGCCGAGGTAATTCCTTTGGCGACAGTGATCATATCAGCTTCGATCCCAAAATAATCAACACCAAACATTTTTCCTAGTCTGCCGAAGCCGGTCACAACCTCATCTGAAATAAGCGCAACATCATATTTTTCTAAGACATTTTTAATTCTTGGCCAGTAATTATGTGGTGGAGGTACCAGTCCACCATTTCCAATAACAGGCTCAGCAATGAACCCAGCTACAGTATCTGGATTTTCTTTTAAAATTAGCTCTTCGAGCTGCTCCGCGCAGAATTGGGAATATTCATCTTCTGTTTGATCTAGTTCAGCTCTGTGGAAATAAAATGCAGGCTCCGTATGAAGTATTCCTTTGATAGGTAAATCATAATTGAAATGATATGTTTCAATACCTGTAAGGCTGCCTGTAAAAATACTTGCTCCGTGGTACCCACCCCTCCTCGATATTATCTTCTTTTTCTTCGTGTGACCGATAAGATTATTGTAATACCACAATAATTTTATATTAGCGTCATTAGCGTCAGAGCCAGATAAACCAAAATATATTTTTTTCATGTTATTTGGTGCCCTCTCAATAACCATGTCAGATAATTTGATTGAAGCTTCAGTGGCATTTCCATAATAACAATGATAATATGCAAGCTCTTCTGCTTGTTTTTTAATCGCGTCAATAATATCTGTGCAACCATAACCAACATTTACACAATACAGACCAGAAAAAGCGTCTATGAATGAGTTACCTTGAGCATCTATTATCTCTACACCTTTTGCAGTTTTCATTATTCTATTCTCGATTTCACCGCGTTCAAACTTTGCGAGATGAGTCATAGGGTGGATAAGATATTCTCTATCTATTTTTTCGTATTCTTTTAAATTCATTGTTGTGTTAATGTTTATAGTGAATATTACACCTTAATACGTATGTGTAAATCTTTCAATATTTGATAAATAAATTAAAGGAATATAGTTATGAGTTTTTTTGAAAAAATGAAGGTGGCAAGAGAAAATAAAGATCACATTGCATTCGGTGAGTTGCTATCTGAAAATTATACATTTGTTAGACATCAGACTGGAACAACTATGAATAAAGAAGAAACCCTAGCAATGATCGAGGGGTTTTTTAACAGTGACACTTTCAATGTTGAAAGTCACAGATGCGTCTATGAGAATGATGATATTCTTGTTGAACACATGGTAATAGCTTTCCCTGATAATACAAAAGAAGCTATTTTAGCGGCATATACTAAAAAAGAGGGTCAGTTGTTTCAATGTGAAACTGGAGCTACAAAGATCGAATAAGTATAGTGTGGGTAAGTGAAATCAACCTTTAGGGATTTATAGGGATATGTTGATATAGTATGTAAGATGAGGTTTGGTAATACTAACTATCATCTACCCACACACAAACGAAACGGTGTGGTTTTATCTTTGGATCACTTTTTATATATTTTTTCCTTCACCATGCACGTGTTTTTCAATATGTCTTGATGGTGACTGGCCATTTATATCAACACCCATTGGTGACCAAGTACAAACATTGGTTGTTTTTGTCCAAACTGTTTTATTTTCGCCTGGTACAAAGAATTCTACAAAATCGCAGCTTTTTTCATTTGTATAAAACCAATGCGGTTCGTTCTCAAAATTATATAAAACATCATACTTTTCAAGTTTTGTCTCTTTGCCATCGAGGACTGCGATGACTTCACCCTCTGTAATTAGCTGGTAGTGCTGTGCGCCAACATGATAGTGCTCGGGACAGGATGTGTTTTTTGGGTATATTATTAATTCACCTTTCACTGAGTCTGTGCCCGCAAGGAGCTCTGATAATAAATATACCCTCTTTCTATCGTCATGTTCGGATTTTAGAATTGGCTCATTCCCCCAATTAATTATGTTAATTTGCGAGTCAAAGACATCGGAAGCATCGCTTTCAAATATCTTATAATTATTTATTTTTGTTATTGCTAACTCCGTATCTCTGGATGTACTTAATTGTATTTCCCTTTTACCCTTTATTAATACAATCTGATCTTTATTAAAGTCACTCTCAGTTGCCTTTATGCCTCCAGATAATATTTGTATCCAGCTAATGTCACTATCTTCGTTTAAATAATTTAGTTGGGCTTTATTTGAGAGCTTATAATAATCAATTGTTATTCTGCCATCATCAAGATCATTTTTTCGGAGTAAATTTTTACACAGGATATCTTGGTCTATCTTAATGTATTCAGCATCATCAAATTTTTTTATAATTGGCATTTTTTTGTCCTGTTTGCATGTATTTAATTATGAGGATATAATTTTTATTGAGCCTAGTAAACTGTTTTAATATGCCTATATGAATATACAAATATGATTAACGAACTTAAATATACATTAGTACTGTTAGCGATTTTTCTTTTATCGGGGTATATCTTTCATAAGATTAAGTCCCGTGAAATTAAGAATTTAGAAGTGCCACATTTTTTAAGCAGGATTGCAAGTATTCTTGGGTTGGTGATAATAATTTCTTTCGCATTAGGTATTACTATGGCAGTTATTACAATAGTAAAATTATTAGATTGAAGGATTGATATGTCGTTTAGGCCAATAACAACTATCTCAAAACCGAAACCTGTCATTGAAGGGGCCGGAGTCTCTCTAGATAGAGTCTTCGGCTTCATGGAGCCAGAGAAATTTGACCCATTTTTACTTTTAGACGATTTCAGAAATGATGACCCAGAATGTTATAAGGCTGGATTTCCATGGCATCCCCATAGAGGTATTGAGACGATAACATATGTCTTGCAGGGAACTGTAGAACACAAAGATAGTTTAGGAAATACAGGATTATTATCGGGTGGTGATGTCCAGTGGATGACTGCTGGTTCGGGAATAATGCATCAAGAAATGCCTCAGGGTAATAAGAATGGTCAGATGCATGGCTTTCAATTATGGGCAAATCTCCCCTCAGAAAAAAAAATGACAACGCCAAGGTATCAAGATATTAATTTATCAAATATACCCGTTATTGAAGATGACGATGGATCAAAAATTAAAGTCATCGTCGGTAATTATAGAGGGATTTTAGGACCGGTTGATGGCATCGCCGCCGAGCCAGAGCTTTTGGATATAACCATACCTCCGCGTACCCATAAAGTAATAAAAATAGATACATACAAGAAGACTTTTGCGTATATTTTTGATGGTAAGGCAGATTTCAAATATGCTTCAGCTCCAGCCGGAATTAGAGTTGAAAAAGAGTTTGAAGGGAGGGAATTAAATATACGAGATTTATCGGGTAATAAAACCTTGATATACTTTGATCCCGGAGAGTTTGTCTCTCTTCATACAGGTGAAGAAGGTGTTCGGTTCCTTCTTGTTTCAGGAAAGCCGATTAGAGAGCCGATTGCATGGCATGGTCCAATCGTTATGAATTCAAGAAATGAGCTGATGCAAGCGATGCATGATTTAAATACGGGGCAATTTATTAAATAATCAAAAAATAGCAAGAAGGAGAAAAAATGATCAAAAATAAATTATTTGTGAAGGGGGGATGCCCTTTTTCATATAAGTTCATAATTTTTCTGAATGAGATAAATAAGCTTGAAGATTTTGATATTAATGTCGCTCATGCCGATGAACCATCGTATGAAGAAATTACTATGTATATACTTAAAAAATCAGGTCAAAAAGCAAGTTTCCCGACCGTTGAAACCGATGATGGTATCTTCCTCGTGGGGTCTGACGAGTTAATTTTACATTATTCTGAGATTTATAAAACAAACAGGGATAATATAAAAATGCTAAATTATTGGGAAAAAAATATGATGCCGAGAATGCGGAATGTAATAAAGCAATTAAGAGAAGCAAACGAGAGAATTGAAAGCCTAAGTTAAAATAGTGTGAAATGTGAGTCTTAATCAGAGTATTGATATATATTGTGAGAGAATATCTCCTGAAATATTCGCTGAACCAATAAACTTTTTCACTAATATTGCTTTTTGGGTTGCCTTCTTTTTATTACTAAAAAAATATAATAAAAAAAATTATGAACATGTAAATTTAAGAATTTATTCCATAATACTCATCTCTCTTGTTCTTATAATTGGTACGGGAAGTTTCCTTTTTCATTTATTTGGCAATGTATGGTCATTACTAGCTGACACAATTCCAATAATGATTTTTATCATCCTATACCTATATCTTGCCGTCCGTTTCTATCTTGAGCAAACGCAAGTTATTTCTGCTTTTTCAATATTTTTATTTTTATTCTTAAATTATTCTTTGAGTTATCTTGGCGTTGAGGCGATATCGTCATATCTTATGGCTCTATTTTCTATGTTGATTATTGCTTGTATTGCTTATAGAAAAAATAAAAGGAATATCTCATACGGACTATTTCTCACATCTTTCATCTTCATGTTGTCTCTTGGATTTAGGCAACTTGATTTATTTACTTGTGCACAATTTTCACATGGCACACATTGGATATGGCATATTTTAAACTCGATATTGTTATATACTCTTGTTGTATTATTTATTGAAAGAAAAATTCGATGAATTTTATTATGATTTATTCGACATGCACCTCAGAAGATGAAGCGACGCATATTACAAAAATTTTATTGGATAAGAATTTGATTGCGTGCGGAAATATTATTCCAAAGATTTTATCCATTTTTAAGTGGGATAGTAAGATTTCCAGTGAAAGTGAATGTGCGTTACTCTTAAAGACAATAGAAGAAAATTTTGATGGGATATCTGCTCTCATTAAAGAAAATCATTCATATGAAATGCCATGCATTGTAAGCTTTCCCATCAATAATATTGACAAAGATTTTGGTGAGTGGATAAAGCAAATAACAAAAAAGTCGGTACCAATAAATGAATAGAACTTCATTTGAAAAGATAAAAAATAATCGATTTTTTCAAGCATTTGTAATTAGTGCGATAATATTATCAGCTTTTTTAGTTGGTGTTTCAACTTATAATATACCTCCGCAAGCAATAGTATTTATTTATATTTTAGATACACTAATCACTATTTTCTTTGTTATTGAAATTTGTATAAGATTCTTTGCTGAGGATAAGAAACTGCATTTTTTTAAAAATGGGTGGAATATCTTTGATAGCCTAATTGTGATAATTTCTATTATTCCAATTGGTCCAAACTCATCAATACTCGTGCTGAGATTATTGAGAATATTTAGAGTTTTAAGATTAATATCTGCCATACCAGAACTAAAAGAATTAATCGAAGCACTATTAAAATCAATCAAAAGAGTATTTTATGTATCCTTGCTCCTGTTTATAATAATTTATGTTTATGCATCATTTGGAAGTATTCTTTATGGACAATCAGATCCACAGAGATGGGGAGATCTGGGAATATCGATGATAACCCTTGTTCAAGTTCTCACACTATCAAGCTGGGAAAATGTAATGCTACCTATGCAGGAAAAATTTTGGTGGGCGTGGATATACTTCTATAGTTTTGTCGCAACAGGATCAATAACAATCCTAAATTTGATTATTGCAGTCTTAGTTGACGTAATAACAAAGCAAAAATAGTTAACATTAAGTTACTACTTTTTTATAAAAAAACATTGTTTTTAGCATATTTTTCCAATATTTTATGTGTAAGGAAATAAGGGGTTATATAGTTAATTTTAAAAGGGAGAACTATTATGACAACAGGAGCACTCAATCCAGCTGATTACGTCGGCGTAAGTTTCTGGATTATATCTGCAGCTATGGTTGCAGCAACATTCTTTTTCTGGGTAGAAAGAGATCGCGCAGTTGGTAAATGGAAAACATCTCTAACTGTAGCCGCAATGGTTACAGGTATTGCTGCCATCCACTATTTCTACATGCGTGATGTTTGGGTTAGCACAGGCGAGTCCCCAATCGTATTTCGATATGTAGACTGGCTGTTAACCGTACCACTTCAAATTGTTGAATTCTACTTAATACTAGCAGCTATTGCTGTGGTTGCAGCGTCACTATTCTGGCGTCTGCTCATCGCATCAGTTGTAATGCTAGTTGCCGGTTATCTCGGTGAAGTAGGTGCAATGAATGTCTGGCTTGCGTTCATCATCGGAATGGCAGGTTGGATCTACATCATTTACGAAATATTTGCTGGTGAAGCAAGTAAAATTAGTGCAAGTGATGGTACACCAGCATCTCAACGAGCATTTAATGCTTTGAGAATCATAGTAACAGTCGGTTGGGCGATTTACCCACTTGGCTATGTACTTGGTTACGCTGGTGCCGGAAGTGCAGATGCGCTCAACATCATATACAACCTTGCTGATTTTGTTAATAAAATCGCATTCGGTGTTGTTATATGGGTTGCTGCTACATCTGACGCAAAATAATAACAAGTTGGTGGTTGTCTAGTACAACCACCAACACTTATAACCCCCTAAACTTCCTTCTTATGAAAAAGCCAACCATTCAAGTAATTTATAATCATTCTTGCTCGATCTGTAGGTTCGAAATTAATCACTATAAAAAACAAAATACAGATACAATTCAGTATCTTGATTTGCATCAAGATTTACCAAAGAAGTTGGGCTCAATCGAGAAAGCTAAGTTGATTAGAAAACTTCATGTATGTGAAGGGGATAAGGTTTATATTGGCGTAGATGCATTTAAGTTAATTTGGTCCCAGATTGGCCGGTATAAATTTCTTGCAAAATTGCTTGATTATAAAGTTGTATATTTTCTTGCAACGTATTTATATGAAGCGCTGGCTTTTTTTTTATATCTAAAAAACAGGAAACAAATTAATGAGTAAAAATCTTCCTGAAAAAATTTGTGTTAGGTGTAAAAAACCTTTTAGCTGGAGAAAGAAGTGGAAACTAAATTGGAGTGACGTTAAATATTGTTCAAAGCGATGTAGGGATAATAAGTAATCTTTATATTGAATATAGTGCTCTCAGATCCCCCTCATATTTTTCAAGCACCTTATACCTTTTTATTTTCATAGATGGCGTCATCATTTCATTTTCAACTGTAAATTCTTCATCAACAATAATATAATTTTTTACTTTTTCGATGGCTGAAAGTTGATGGTTAACTCGTTTCAGTGCTTCATCAATAATCTTTTTTGATGGCTGCATCTCATTTACAAAACTTTTATCAATAACGATAATTGCAACTAGGTATTTTTCTCCATCTCCATATACCATTGCCTGGTTAATTACAGGCTCCATCACCAGCATGGTCTCTATTTTTGTTGGAGAAATATTATCCCCACCAGAATTTACGATAATGTCTTTCATACGATCTGTAATAACTAAGTAGTTGTCCTTATCAAAAACCCCAACATCACCAGTTTTTAACCATTCTCCTGAAAATGCATTTATTGTTGCATCCGGGTCTTTAAAATATCCATTCATTACATTTTCACCTTTGACAAGAATTTCGCCCTCATCTGATATCTTTACATCAGTATTAGGCAATAATCGACCTACGGTGTCGATCTTGTTATTTTTTGGGTAATTTACAGATATTACTGGCCCGCTCTCTGTTTGCCCATATCCTTGGTAGATTGGAATACCAAGAGAATATAAGGATATACCAACATCGTAATTTAGAGCAGCTCCACCTGAGATCAGCCCTACCAATCTGCCCCCGAATCTATTTCTAATCTTTTTTCGAACTAAAAGAGATAAAATTCTGTTATACAATTTACTCCCAAGTGAGAGCCTATCATGCTCATATAATTTTCGTCCTAATGTGATTGTATCGTTAAATAATTTCTTCCTAACTTTATTTTCTTTGCTCATTTGTAGGGAAATCTTCTGTAAGAGGCTCTCATAAAACCGAGGCACCGCAGACATCAAGTGAGGCCTTACCTCACTAAGATTTTGAAGTAGCTTGTCTAGACTTTCTGCATAGTAAATCTGGTTACCAGAAAATAAATTATAAAACTGTAAGGTGTGCTCATAGGAATGTGACAATGGGAGCCACGATAAAAAAAGTACATCATTAATATGATTTAGCTCCGGTCCGAGTATTTCATAGGCGCCCTCGCAATTATGAAGAATTGACCCATGACTTAACATCACACCCTTTGGGAAGCCAGAGGTTCCAGAGGTATATATGATGCATGCAATATCTTTTCTATTCTTTCTTATTGCCTGATTGGATACATGGTCACTATCATTATCAGTGGGCATGCTCTGAATTTCATCCCATTTATGTATCACAATTAAATCATTTTTTTTCAGGTCAAAATCATCGATAATTATAAGATCCCGCTTTATTTTCATTTTATTTATAGCTAACTCAATTTTTGAATATAAAAATTCAGAGGATACAATTATTACTCTTGCCTCGGAGTGGCTTATTAAATATTCATAGTCTTGTGAGGTAATCGTTGTGTAAGCTGGAACTGATATTCCATCTGCCGCCATGATTGCTAAGTCACTTATTTGCCATTCAGGTCTGTTTTCTGAGACAAGCATCACCCTGGCTTCATTTTTAATACCTATCTTTTTTAGATAGTTTGCCAATTTTTTAACTCGAAGGTATGTGTCATTCCAACTCAGGAATTGATAATGCTTGTTATTTTTTGACCAAAGATATGGCGCATCATCATATTTCTTCGCTTGGTCACAAAAAAGAGACAGTAGATTTTGATATTTTTGGATAGATTCAGACATAAACAATTATCTCATAATTATGGATAGATTGAAAGACTGCTTATATTTGGTTTATCAAAATTATTTTTTTGAAAGTAATCTTTGCAGCTAGATATTATTGCATTATAAATTTGTTCCAAAGGTTCTAAGGGGTGGTTATAAAGGGTTTCAAGGCCAGAGTGATTTTGAAGGTTTGATTTTAAATTTAGTATGGAATAATCTTTTTTATTAAATTTTGAATTCTTATTAAAAATAAACATAAATAAAATTACTAAGAAACCTATTTGCTCTTTTGCTTTAATTTTATATTTGTTTTCATATTCACTGTTATTTTCTAATTTATTTTTAATTCCAAAGCATGAAGTAAAAAAATAATTTTTTATATTTGCAAACTTTTCTGATTCGTAGAGGATGGGTGATTCAGATAAATTTGGTGATTCGAATAAGTAAGACAATTCTATTGATTTAGGAAATCTGAATAGATCAGATAAATCAAATAGGCTTATGTGTTCTTTAAAATATGGTGATAATAATTTTACTTCCCCAAAGCATTTTGCACTTTGTTTTATGGCAAAAGACCCGCCATCAAATACAAGTTCATCTTGCGCACCAGAAAGCTGTACGCTTATTAAGGGTAAGCTTGTTTTTTTAAATATTTCTAATGCTTTTTTGTGCCTTGTATTTGCTTTATTTATTTCAAATGGAGATGCATTTATCTGAATTAAAACTTCAGCGCCTTTAGACTTAAGCTCTATCGCTTTATCTTGCTTCCAGCCATCTTCACAAATTAAAACTCCAAATTTTATTTTGTTTGATTCAAAATTTAACTCAAAGGTATCATTAGGTAAGCTGCTCAAATTTATTTTTTCTAAAAATTACCATTATCGTAGCTTATTTATTTTTGACTCTAAAATTAAAAAACAAATATTAGATCAATATAATGAGGGTAAAAAATTTATTGGAGAGATATTATC
>OZSS01000877.1_pt1 | contig 14383 bp, 11 predicted proteins | sample 1779911 | NCBI WGS metagenome assembly OZSS01 (sample SAMEA2603589, study PRJEB24840) | metagenome | biome: Water; feature: Photic zone; material: Seawater sample | place: Mediterranean Sea | collected 2013-11-12 | depth 10 m | reverse complement strand
AAATTTGTGAGGCGGGACCCAAGTGCCTCGCCCAGCTCGTTGCTGAGAACCTTTAGGGCATCCAGGATCGCGGGGAAATGGCTTACGGCATCCCGCAATTTAGCCAAGTCTCTTGGTGAGGCAGAGCCTAAGTTGATCCGAGTCAAAATGCGTTCCAGATCACCCAGCGGCTTCAGGGATTGACGGATTCCCTCGTAGTGGTGGCCGTTCAGCGCTTCCTGAATCCAACGCTGGCGGCGCATCACCAAATCCAGCTGACGACTGGGCGCATGCAGCCAGCGCCTGAGGAGCCTGCCCCCCATAGGTGTGATGGTCGTATCAAACAGGCTGAGCAGCGTGAAGTCGGTGTCCCCATTTGCCCGGCGATCAAGCTCCAGGTTCTGTCGCGAGTGAGCATCCAGGCTGATGTTTTGGTCGTTGTCCGTTGTACGAATACGCTGCAGAAAGGCGAGGTCCTGGCACTGGGTATCCTTGGCGTAGGTGAGGGCCGCATTGGCGGCGCCAAGACAGGGGTCTGTTGCACTCAGGCCTGTTTGCATCAACACGTCTTGATCAAAGTGGCGAGCCAAATCCTCTAGCGCGAGGCTTCGCTCAAAATATCTGTCATCTATGGCGGAGACCTGCGCTTTAGCGGAGACCTGCGCCGTGGCGCCAAGGATAGTGGTCAATTCACCCACATCCTGAGTCAGGGTGACGATCTCGCTGGGCTGGAGCTGACCGACCAACGCCTCAAGGTCCTGGGTCGATGCCAGTAAACGCACGTTGATATCGTTTGAGGATAAGTCCAGCAGCGCCGTGCCAATCCCTCGGGATGTCCGATTGACCGCCAGGAGCGCACTGTTCGTTTGGTGATCAAGCAAAGCCTCATCGGTAAGGGTGCCGGGCGTGACGATACGCTGCACCGCCCGCTCTACGGGCCCTTTGCTGGTATTGGGATCCCCAACCTGCTCGCAAATGGCCACGGTGCGACCCACTTTGACCAGCTTCGCCAGATAGGCATCCGCAGAATGATAGGGCACGCCGCACATGGGGATGGGCGAACCGCCGCTTTGACCGCGAGCGGTTAACGTAATATCTAAGATGTCAGCCGCTGACTTGGCATCGTCGAAAAAGAGCTCGTAGAAGTCTCCCATGCGATAGAACAATAGCGAATCCGGATGATCGGCCTTGATGGACAGATACTGACGCATCATCGGCGTATGGTCCGAGAGGTCGGTCTTGCTGTCGCTGGGTTTAGGATCTGTCGGGCTAGACATAGTTCAAGGCTGGCGGCATGAGTGGGTAAGTGAACTACAGGCGGGAAAGAACCGTCAACTCATGAACGCCACTCTCGACCATTGAATCAAAAAGGTGAGGTATTTGTGACGCCAACCCACCGGCTTGCTCGAGTTCTATGGCTGATCCGCATGACGTCCTGGAGCACACCAATTAGGGATTGAAAGGGGTACTGAATGAATATACAGTATCGGCACAGTACGAGAGGCCGGAACCTAAAGTGCTCTGATGCGGGGATGATACAGCCCGAGCAAAGGCAAATAAGGCGAGAAGTAAACCGGTAGAGAGCGGCTAGAGAGCGGTTAGAGAACGAGCAGACAACGGGGAAATGAACGGTGGGGCGCATGCCAGGGAAGACCCAGGGAGGCGCCTCCGAGAAAAGAGTTAGATCAGGGCCCTCTTTCGGGGTGATTTTTTTTATCAGTGTGGGGAATAATGCATGGGTAACAAAGCAAAGGACAGGACGATGGCAGATGCAAATCCAGAAAAGGATCGAGCGCTAACCGCGGCATTGGCTCAAATCGAGCGTCAGTTTGGCAAGGGCTCAATGATGCGCCTGGGTGATCGCGAACTGGTGACGATTCCAGCCATTTCCACGGGTTCCCTCGGTCTCGATATCGCGCTAGGAATAGGGGGGCTGCCTAAGGGGCGCGTGGTGGAAATTTATGGACCTGAATCCAGCGGTAAGACAACCCTTACCCTGCAGGTTATCGCCGAGGCGCAAAAGGCCGGCGGCACCTGTGCCTTCATCGACGCTGAGCATGCGCTCGATCCCCTTTACGCCCAAGCTCTGGGCGTCGACACCGACGAGCTGCTGGTTTCCCAGCCGGATACGGGAGAACAGGCTCTGGAAATTTGCGACATGCTGGTTCGGTCAGCGGCGGTCGACGTCGTCATCATCGACTCAGTGGCTGCGCTAACGCCTAAGGCGGAAATTGAAGGAGATATGGGCGATACCCACGTGGGGCTTCAGGCCAGATTGATGAGCCAAGCGTTGCGCAAGATGACGGGGAATATAAAGCAGTCCAATACTTTGGTGATCTTCATTAACCAGATTCGCATGAAGATCGGGGTGATGTTTGGTTCGCCCGAGACCACCACGGGCGGTAATGCTTTGAAGTTTTACTCTTCGGTACGCCTGGATATCCGTCGGATCGGGGCGGTGAAAAATGGCGATGAGGTTGTGGGTAACGAAACGCGTGTTAAGGTCGTCAAGAATAAGGTGGCACCACCCTTTAGGCAGACGGAGTTTCAGATTCTATATGGCGAGGGCATTCACCAGACGGGAGAAATATTAGAGCTCGGCGTACAGCAGGGGATTATCGAGAAATCGGGCGCCTGGTATGCCTATAGCGGTGAGAGGATCGGGCAGGGTCGAAAAAATGCAGCCGAGTTCTTGGATGCGAATCTCGAGATGAAGCATGAAATAGAGACCCGCATTCGTCGTGAGCTCATGCCCGCGCTGCATGGAGAAGACGAAGGCGCGGAAGTGCTGATACCCGATCCCAACAAAGACAGCTTGGGTTCTGATTAAGTTTTGTCACCTGAGGGCGAAACAGCGTTTATAGGGGATGCGGAAGAAGCCGCACGGGTGGGCCGAGCTGCCTACGTCGCAGGCATCAGACTGCTGGCAAGGCGCGAGCATAGTGTTGCGGAGATGGCCACTAAGCTCGGGCGGTCCTTTCCAGCCCCCACCGTAGGGGCCACGGTCGAAAATCTGCAGGCAGAGGGGGTATTGAGTGATGCGCGCTTCGCTGAGGCCTTATGCCGTTCGCGGATAGCTCGTGGCTATGGGCCTGGCTATATCACGCAGGAGCTGAGGCAAAAGGGCGTCGGGCGCGACACCTATGCCGGCCTATTGGATTACGATGACGATCATTGGCTCGCGCTGGCGAGCCAACTTGTTCAAAGAAAATACCCTGAGATTAATTCGAGTCATTCAACGCTAGGGGGCGGTCTGGGGGCTCGGCAAGACGATGAGTCAACGGGCGAGAGGGAAGGGTTTGCGCTCAACGAGGAAGAGCCGCACACACGGGAGATTTCCATCGAACAACGCCAAAAACTATCCAGGTTTCTGGCTCGCCGAGGGTTCAGCGCGGGGATTATCTCAAAAGTGCAAAGGGCGCTCTGATAAGGGGGGCTGCTGGGCGTCAGTGATGCCAATCGGCTAGCGCATCCCTTATACTGGTCTTTTTTGCCGTGGGAACGCTATGAATACCGCTGCGCTGCGCGACGCCTTCCTTTCTTTCTATGAATCCAAGGGCCACAGGATCGTGCCCTCAAGTTCCTTGGTGCCCCAAGATGATCCCACGCTCCTGTTTACCAACGCGGGAATGAATCAGTTCAAGGATCCGCTCCTGGGCAAGACTAAGCCTGGATACACCAGAGCAACCACCGCTCAGCGCTGTGTCCGTGCGGGCGGCAAGCACAATGATCTGGAAAATGTTGGCTATACGGCAAGGCACCATACTTTTTTCGAGATGATGGGGAATTTCTCCTTTGGCGATTACTTCAAGGAGGAAACCATTACCTGGGCCTGGGCGTTTGCCACGGAGGCGGTGGGCCTTTCTGCGGACCGCATCTTGATTACCGTTCATCCCACTGACGATGAATCTCGGCGGATTTGGCGCGATAAAGTTGGGATAAGCAGCGATCGCATAATCGACCTAGAGGAAAATTTTTGGACCATGGGGGATACGGGTCCCTGCGGCCCCTGCACCGAACTCTTTTACGATCATGGTCCAGCGATCTCAGGAGGACCGCCCGGCTCCCCAGACGAGGACGGGGATCGCTTCATCGAGTTTCAGAACCTAGTCTTCCCTCAGTTTGACCGTGCCCCCGACGGCAGCATGACCGAACTACCCCAGCCTGGGGTAGACACGGGTATGGGCCTAGAGCGCATGGCGGCTATTCTTCAGGGGGTGCACAGCAACTATGAGATTGACCTGTTCCGGCGGCTTATGGTGGAGGCTGGGGGTTATGCTGGCATCACTGATCCGGCTCAAATCTTGGCTACGGCTTCCCTAAGGGTTATCGCAGACCACATTCGCAGCAGCGCTTTTTTGATTGCTGACGGCATTCGTCCGGGCAACGAAGACCGCGCCTATGTACTCCGCCGAATTATTCGGCGCGGCTTGCGACATGGGCACAAGCTCAATATCCGCGAGCCTTTTTTCCACCGATTGGTGTCTGTATTGGTGGGCGAGATGGGCGAGGCCTATCCAATTCTTGCAGAGCGCGAGGGCGATATCGTTTCTGCTTTGGCGGACGAAGAAGCGCGCTTCAGCGAGACGCTGGCCCAGGGTATGGCGCTGCTTAAGGGAGAGCTGGATCAAGTCCAGGGCGGTATTTTGCCAGGGGACGTGGCGTTTAAGCTCTACGACACCTATGGTTTCCCGGTGGATCTAACGGCCGACGTCGCTCGAGAGCTAAATCTTGAGGTTGATCTGGAGGGGTTTGATGTCGCCATGGCGGCCCAGCGAGCCAGAGGGCGGGCGGCGACGAGCTTTAGCACAAGCCTGGGCCAAAAGATTAGCGTGAGCCAGAAAGTGGCTTTTTGCGGTTACGAACAGCTAGAGACTCAAGCACAGGTGCTCGCGCTCTTCGATGCAGACGGGGATAGCCTGGACAGCCTGGCGCCGGGGCAGCGGGGTGTGGTTGTGCTGGATCGCACTGCTTTTTACGCCGAATCGGGTGGACAGGTCGGTGATACGGGCGCCATCCGGGCCGACGACCTGCAATTTGAGGTAGAGGACACCCAGGTAAGCGGTGAGCAGCATCTGCACATCGGCGTTTTGAGTACGGGTTCCCTGACGGTGGGCGCTGGGGTCTCGGTTAGCGTGAACGACACCTGCAGAAGCATGACCCGAGCCAATCACTCCGCTACCCACCTTCTGCATGCGGCCCTTCGGGATCAGCTTGGACCGCATGTTCAACAAAAAGGTTCCTTGGTAAGCCACGAGAAATTGCGCTTCGACTTTGCGCATGACGGGGTCATTGATAAAGACCAACTTCAGGGCATAGAGAATCTCGTCAATGAACAAATTCGGCTGAACTCTCCTGTTGGCACCCAGCTCCTGGGGTTCGAGGAGGCGGTGGCCCAGGGGGCCATGGCGCTGTTCGGGGAAAAATACGGGGACCAGGTGAGGGTGCTCACCATGGGAGACGGATTTTCGGTAGAACTCTGCGGCGGAACCCACGTACAGCAGACGGGTGATATTGGTTATTTCAAAATTCTATCGGAGACGGGGATTGCGGCAGGCATTCGTCGAGTCGAGGCGGTGACTGGCGTTGCTGCGGGGGCGGTGGTGCAAACGCTGCAGCAGCAGCTGCAGGACGTGAGTGACCTGCTCAAAGTGGGTTTAAATGACATTCCGCAGCGCATTCAACAACTGCTTGCGGACAACAAGACGCTGAGTCGAGAGGTAGACCAACTCGGGCAGCGGATTGCTGCAGCAGCCAGCTCCGACTTAGGTGCCCAAGTCGTTGAGATACGCGGCGTCCAGTTTCTTGGAGGCTGCCTCAAGGGCGATAATAAGGCGATGATGCAGACGCTTGATGGCTTGCGGCCGAAGCTTGAGAACCCTCATATCGTCGTTCTGATGACGGAGGACAACGGAAAGGTCTCGGCCGTTGTGGCCGTGAGTGAGGCGCTTAGCGAATCCTGTTCAGCCGTGGATGTGCTGCAGCACGCGTCCTCCTTAATCGGCGCTAAGGGCGGTGGTCGACCAGACCTCGCTCGAGCGGGTGGCGGTACGGCGCCAGATCAAATGGAGGCAGCGCTCACCACAGCACAAGAAAGGGTAGCCAGCCTGCTGTCTCACGGCGGTCTGGACTGATGGGCCTGATTGTTCAGAAGTACGGGGGCACCAGCGTCGGCAGCGTACAAAAAATCCAAGCGGTGGCGGACCGCGTGGTTCGGTTTCGATCAGAGGGCCATCAAGTGCTCGTTGTTTTATCGGCCATGTCGGGAGAAACCAATCGACTGCTTTCCATGGGGCGAGAGATCGGTGGTGAGACGGTCAGTAGGCGAGAAATGGATGTCCTGGCGGCCTCTGGAGAGCAGGTCAGCATCGCGTTGCTCAGTATGGCCCTTCAGCAACGCGGGCTTGGTGCTCGCTCCTTCCTCGCGAATCAAATTTCAATTCGGACGGATGGGGCTCATGGCAGAGCGCGGATCGAAAAAATTGAAACAGAAGGGATTAGGCAGTACCTAGAGGATGGCATCGTTCCCGTGGTGGCCGGATTTCAGGGAGTCAACGAAGCGGGGGACATCACGACCCTAGGCCGAGGTGGTTCTGATACATCGGCGGTAGCGCTCGCTGCGGCCTTGGAGGCCGATGAGTGCCAGATTTGCACAGACGTGGATGGGGTCTACACCACGGATCCTCGAATCGTTGAGTCGGCCCGACGCCTCAGTCAAATAACTTTTGAAGAAATGCTTGAGCTAGCTAGCCTAGGCTCCAAGGTTCTGCACCCACGGTCGGTTGAGTTTGCCGGGCGCTATCAAGTGCCGCTGCGGGTGATGTCGACCTTTGTTGAGGGGCCAGGCACCCTCATAACGATGGAGAGTGAAGAAATGGAACAACCCTTAGTGTCTGGCATTGCGCATACTGCAGATGAAGCCAAGATCACCGTTGCCGGCGTACCGGACCGTCCGGGTTCAGCCTCTAAAATTTTGGGTCCGGTGGCGGATGAAAACATTGAGGTGGATATGATCGTCCAAAATATAGGTGTCGACGGCCTCACCGACTTCACCTTTACGGTCAAGCGACAGGACTATGACCAGGCCAAATCGCTGCTGGTCGGTATTGCTCAGGAGCTGGAAGCGGGCGAAGTAGTTGGAGACAAGGAAATAGCCAAGGTCTCCATCGTGGGCGTGGGTATGCGCTCTCATGCTGGCGTGGCGACGACCATGTTCGATTGCCTGGCTGCGGAGAACATCAATATTCAGATGATATCTACTTCTGAAATCAAGATATCGGTCGTGATTGCAGAACGGTATCTTGAACTTGCCGTTCGCTCCCTACATAACGCATTTCAGCTGCAGGTGCCGGCGGAGGCGGAGTAGGCGTCCGACCGGTCAAGCCTCATTATTTCCAGCCCAGCCTACGCGTTTAGTAGGACGTATCCGTCAGGAAATAGGTCCTGAGGCGACCAGCACCCTTAACCTCAATCTCGCCTCGGGTGACGATATCGAAGGGTTCAGTTAGCGTGTCGCGAAAACTTTCGGTGATTTGAATTTGGTTGGGAATCCCGGTGGATTCCATTCGACTGGCAATGTTGACTGCATCCCCCCAAAGATCGTAGATGAATTTTGAGGTGCCGATAACCCCGGCGACTACGGGGCCGCTGTGGGCACCCACTCGGACTTTGATATTGGTTCTTCTCTCCTGGTTAAAGTCGGCGACGGCTCGCAGCATGCCAAGAGCAAGATCAGCAATGGGATCCGCATGCGCCTCCCGTTTGGTGGGCAGCCCACAAACGGCCATGTAGGCATCACCAATGGTCTTGATTTTTTCCACCCCCAGGGCCAACGCTAACTTATCAAATCTGCCGAATAGATCGTCCAGGAGATCAAGCACCGCCATGGGGGGAATGCCTCGAGACATGGCGGTGAAACCAACGATGTCCGCGAAGAGGACGCTGGCCGCAGGATAGGCGTCTGCAATTCTGGCTTCACCGCTCTTCAACCGCTCTGCAATCGGGGGTGGGAGTACGTTCAGCAACAGGCGATTGTTTTCCTCAACTTTATATTCAATGGTTTCTTTCTGTTCTTGGAGATTGACCGTCATTCTGTTGAATTGATCTGTGAGGAAGCCCAGCTCATCATTTGACTTAACGGGTAGCTGCACATTCTTTTCTCCCATACCCACGCGCTGGGCGGCTTCGGTCAGCCTGACGATTGGGCGTGTAAAGGATCGACTGAGTCTAATCGAAAGTAGCAGGACGGCGATGCCGATCAAAAAAGAGGAGAGCCCCAGCTCCCGCCGCAGGGTCTTAATCGGCGCGAAGGCCTCGGCGGTATCCATTTCTGAGATCATTGCCCAGCGCAAGCTGCCGAATTTCACGGGTCGAAAGGAGCTGAGCACCTCTGCACCTCGGTAATCTTTAAAAATACCGGTATCGATCCCCCCCCTGATTAACGGTCAGGCTGCCCGGCGTCTCGACCTTCTGCAGCAGGATCGTCGTATCGTGTTTCAAGATTTGATCGATCACTGCGCTCGGCGTGCCGAGGCTGGTCAGGGCGCGAATATAATTTTCTTTATCCTCAACGAGGAAACGAGAGACGCTACGCATTTTTAGATCGTTGCCGACCAGATAGGTTTCGCCAGTTTTACCCAGACCGTCCTCCTGCCAGCCCTGGTTTCCCGTCATAATTTGATTAATCTTGTTGACGGAAATCTGAAAAATCAGAATGCCGATGACCTGGCCTTGATAGACGATAGGCGTGGAGATAAAGGCCTCAGGGTTACCGTAGGACGGTGTGTAGGGAGAGAAGTCGACAAAGTGTACGGCAGCGGGATCGACGCTGGCCTTGGCCCGTCTCATGGCCTCCGCGATGTTTGAATCACGGTGGGGTCCCGTTTTCAGGCTTGTTCCGAAGTCGGTTTCCTTGGAGACCGTATAGACGATGTGCTCAGAATCGACGTCCACTAAAAAAATGTCGTAATAGCCAAAGGCGTTACGGAAATTACGAATACTTGGGTGGTAGGCGGCATGCGTTTCGCTATAGGGACTGGCGTCCTCTGCAGCGATCTCCAGCCTGTCATGCTCAGGAATGGGGTAGGGGTTCATAGCCAGGTAATGATGTTGAAGGTAGCGCCCACCGGGGCTGGTGGGCAGAAACGCCAGGTGATCCCCACCAGATGATGCACTGCCCCGATAGAGCATGAAAAAGTCTTCTCGGTAGAAGTCGGCCAGCTCTGCGGATACATCTGCTGGTCCCTGCTGGGCGCCGGCGTTGAGCTGTTCGAATGCAGCGCCGAAGTTAAGCATCGCTTCAGTGATCGTTTTGTCTTGAGAGAGGGTTCTTATTTGATGCTCAATGGTTAGAAGGTGATCTGATAGCTGGGAAGCCTTAGACGCATTGATTGAGGTCAGGTGAGCCAGCGTATTAGCCTCCAGGGCAGTTTTGCCGGCTCGATATCCAATCTACCCCAGGGTGGCGCTTATAACGAAGCAGATGAACAACAGTAAGCTGGTAACCTTGGCGCCGATATTCCACTTGAGCACGTGAACGGTCCTCTTTTTGTTCTTAAATTAGGGCGAGGCGCCCTGCCTTGGTTTAGCAATGGGCGGCGCAGTGGAATTTGTGCATTTTTGGTGGATGGGACGCGCCCTCTTTCCTACAGACGGTCCTATCTTCTTTATAAATGGTAGTTTTCCAGCAGACCCCTGGTCTTTGTGTCGGAATACACTGGCGGGAGGGGTTCCCGGTTAGGGGGCCAAGGAGGCCAGGTCGGCTCAGGGTGACTGCCACATATTCTCCGCGAGTCCTGGGTCAGTGCCAGGGGAAACAGGGTTCGGCAGCTGGGACTAGAGGTAGAGAAAGAGGCGGATGGTCTCCGTTCCGCCCAGAAGGACCGCGAGTCCCCCCACGGCCAGGAACGGCCCAAAGGGGATGGGCGTATCCCGCTGCAGGGCCTTGACCAGCATCCCTCCGAGACCGAAGACAATGCCTGCACAGCAGGCGATTAAAATAATGGCGGGCAGTGCCTGCCATCCGAACCAGGCCCCCAGAGCGGCCAGCAGCTTGAAATCGCCGTGGCCCATACCCTCCTTGCCCGTGGCCAGTTTGAATAACCAATAACAGCCCCACAGCGTCAAATACCCAAATACAGCGCCCAGCACTGCATGTTCCAGGGTGACGAAGGTCGCATCGATATTGATCAGCAGACCCAGCCACAGTAGGGGATAAACTAAGATATCCGGGAGAATGAGGTGTTGACTATCAATGGCGCTGAGCGCGATGAGAAGCCAGCAGGCAGAAAGTGCCCACAGCAGCGTCATGCTGGCTCCAAATTTAAGGGCTAAAACCGAGCCGGTGACGGCGGCCAACAGCTCGATAAGCGGATAGCGCCACGGAATCCGCTGTGCACAGCAGTGACTGTATCCGCCCTGGAGCAGAAAGCTGATCAGGGGGATATTCCGGTAGGGCGGGATAGGTTGGCCACACATGGGGCAATGAGAGGCAGGCCGCATGATATTCAGGGCCGGGCCGTGAGGCGCCGGAGAGGTCCAAGGCTGTTCAAGCTCTGCGAACCACTCACGTTCTAGGATTAGCGGAAGGCGATAAATCACCACATTCAAAAAACTGCCAACCATCAGGCTTAGCAAGCCGGTGAGCAGCACTAGAAGGCCGGGAGGCAGGGCCTCAAGTGTCTGTAGCGGCAAGTTGATCTCCTAAAGCTCGTCTTTGGACCTAGGGCGCCGTTGAACCGTGTCGGCATCCTGATCGCCAGCCATGGCCGTTAAGATCGGACAGTCGGGCCGGTCATCGCCCGAACAGCGCTCTGCCAAGGCCTCAAGTTCTTGCTTGAGATCGGACAGTGTCGCCAGCCGCTGCTGCAAAAAATCCACCTTGGCAAGGGCGAGTTTTTTGACCTCGCGACTGGGTCGTTGGCGGTTCTCGTATAGGTCTAAGAGTTCCCTGCATTCGTCCAAGGAAAAATTAAACTGTCTCGCTCGCTGAACAAAGGTCAACTTATGGCACGCCGTTGCATCGTACAGACGATAACCCGCTGGGGAACGGGCACTGGACCTCACTAGGCCGATTTCGTCGTAGTACCGTACCGTCTTTACCGGCAGTCCAGCGCTCAAGGCTGCTTCTCGTATGGTTTGCAGTGCCACGGTTATCTCACCAATTTTCTTGACCTTCCCCTTACAGGAAGCTCTATAGTGCCGTGATGAGCGAAACTTCTTCAACTGAAAAAACCACGCTGTTGGACTTGAATTGGCGTTGTGGGCCTACCTGGCGCCGAGCAAGCTACAACACGCTGTGGTGCCTGATGGGTTGCTCCATAGGCGATATGGGCACCATCCTGTATTTCCAGGTCAGCGGCATTGGCTGGCCTGTCTGGGCCATCATGTCGCTAGCCATTTTCAATGGGTTGCTCACCTCTATCGCCCTTGAAATGCTTATTTTGTCAAGACAAATGGCCTTGAGGTTAGCGTTCAAGACCGCTATCGGCATGTCATTCATTTCCATGATCGCTATGGAGCTAGCAATGAACGTGGTAGATGTGGCGGTCACGGGCGGAGCCAAATTGACCCTTGAGGTCATTCCCATCATGTGGGCAGCAGGATTCCTGACGCCCTTACCCTACAACTACTGGCGGCTAAAGGCCCTGGGACGTGCCTGCCACTAAGGGATATTAAGATGACACTAAATTTTTCACGCCGTCGGCTGCTGACTGTGGCAGCCGCCATGCCGGTGATCGCCGCGATCAGGCCGGGTTTGGCTGCTCCGAGCATGACCGTCTACCGAACGCCTACCTGCGGCTGCTGCCTGAAGTGGGTGGCGAGCATGCGCAGCGCGGGTCTTGGGGCATCGCTGGTCAATGTCGACCAATCGGAGCTGAATGAGATTAAGGCTAGTAATGGCATCACGTCCGGGCTGGCGAGCTGTCATACCGCTTTGGTGGATGGCTATGTTATTGAGGGCCATGTTCCTGCGGCCGATATCCTTCGTCTTCTGGCAGAGCGTCCTGCTGCTCGGGGGCTGGCCGTGCCGGGCATGCCTATTGGATCACCTGGTATGGAGGTGGGTGACCGCCGTGAGCCCTTTGATACCTTGCTGGTGCAGGCTGACGGCCAGTCCAGCGTCTTCGCCGAGCATCACCGCCGTTAGGCGCGCCCTCTAGACCTGGTCGATATAGACCGCGTACAGCCGCACATCCTCGGGCCTAAGGCCGCCAAAGTTAACGCGTACTCGAATTTGGCCGGTCACGTTCTCAACAAGCGCGTGGTTCTGCCAGGTCATAGACTGAGAGAAGCCCGTTCCGTCAGGCCCTCGACTGGCGCTGTGGTCATAGCCAGAAATCACCTGGAACTCGCGGTCTAGAATTTCCACCGAGAGGGTGGAGTGCTCGTTAATGCCCGCTACATTCACGCTAATTCGAACGGCCTGGCCCTCCAAGTCTATGGGGGCAGACACGAAGTGCGAGGGCGAGCCAGCAGACCGAGACCAGGCGCCGGTATCGAAGGGTGAAAAATAACTCAGCCGATCACGTGGCCAACTGGTGACTCGAACACCGTCGCTCGCTTCCTCGGGCCAGGGCGCGTACCAGAACAAGGTTTCGTCACCCACGTTTTCAAAAGCCTGGCCCTGAATGAGGGCGGGAAAATTGAGATCAAGGGAAGCGCGGCGTTTCTCTCCCCAGCTGTCCTCCGCAGCAGAGACCATGGGGAAATCCGGCACGGGCTCTTTGTAGTGCAGGGCATCGTTGCTCACGGCGAGGCCCAGATCCATGGTGAGCATGCGTCGGTCATTGGACGGATGCCCATTCCACTTGCCATATAGACCGACGATCACATTGCCGCGATTCCAGAGCGCGGCGCCGAGGTGCACTTGTTCCCCGTCATTTTTGCCCGACACTGCGGACTTTGGTGAAAGATTGCTGCGTCGTAGACCGGCACAGGTAGCCTCCGACCAGTTTTCGAAGTCATAGGAAGCGGTTGTTGAGAGTTGTCGAATGCCCACACCATGTTTACCCCCCTGGCCGGCGAGATAGTAGCAGCCATCGATTTTCGCTCCCCCGCCCATTTCGAACCAGCCGCCTACGGGGTTGTTGGGGGACTCCTGCCAGCTGACCCCGTCGGCGCTGTAGGCTACGCTCAGACGTGACCCGTGCTTGCGTGTCTCCAAGGCCATCTTGAAACGTCGAGTTGGGTCCGGGTCGTCAGGGTCATGGAAAATGATGCAGGCCTGGACATGCATGTCTTCACCCATGGCAACCAAATTGTTGTCTTTGCTGCCGTGATAGTTCACCAACCCCAAATTGGGCTTCTCCCACTCGCGCCCATCGAGACTCTTGGCGAAACAGACGCGCTGGTGCCACGGCTCGTCCGGCCCCTGTCCGAGGTACCACATCCAAAGTTCTCCCTCGACCTCAAGGACAGTGCCATAAAAGGCGATCCAAAGGCTGTCATGCGCGCCCGGCCCGCCCAAGGGCACGACGGGCTTGTTGCCATGACCGCCGATGCGGCCCTGAAGCGTGAGGCCCACACCGTGTTGGAACGGGATACTGAAGTCATCGAAGGGAAAGAGAACGACCTTGTCCAGGCTTTGGGCCGCACCGCCGTTGTAGATACGCATGCTGTTTCCTTATTTTCGCGCCACAGGAGCAAATAAATAGCAGAGCAAACGCCCAACCCTCTTTGTCTGAATCAGATTATCGCCTCTGGCTCGACTGTAAGATTGTGCCGGGCACCGTGAACGCCGCGAACGCAGCACCCCTCTCGCATAGCTGCATTACGACCTGAAACGAGCAATGATCCGCGCTGATCTCTTTTCACAATTTGGGCCCATCAGATGCACACCGCCAATTTCCGGTAGCTGCATGAGTTCGCCGATGAGTTCCTCGCAAATGGCTTCGCCCTCTCGCATTGGCTCGTGGCTCTGCTCCAGTCTTTGGACAATGTCATCCGATATGTTGACCCCCCACAGGTTTTTGCGCATCCAGTCCGCCTGTTTGGCGGAGGCCAGCGGGCCAAGGCCGACCAGCACTTTGCGGTCCTTAAAAGCCGGCGTCTCAGACAGCTTCTTTGCATAAGCTTTGATGACGTCCAGATCAAAGCAGTACTGCGTTTGAACGAAACCGGCGCCATCTTCGATTTTTCGAAGCAAGCCGGCGGCCGCGTTCTCATTGTCGAGGTGTTGATAGATGTCGTCTGCTGCGCCCGGGTAGACCGTCTTGGCAGCCTTGATCGGCGTACCGTCGCTCAACGTCCCTTGGCTTAGGGTGTTGCACAGCTGAATAAGGCCTGCACCGTTAAATTCATTGACAGCCTTGGGTCCGCCCTCTGGCGGTTGGTCCCCTGTGAGGCAAAGTACCTTGTTAACGCCAGCCGATAGGGCGCCAAGGAGTTCCGACTCGAGGGCAAT
>OZSS01000876.1_pt1 | contig 14383 bp, 9 predicted proteins | sample 1779911 | NCBI WGS metagenome assembly OZSS01 (sample SAMEA2603589, study PRJEB24840) | metagenome | biome: Water; feature: Photic zone; material: Seawater sample | place: Mediterranean Sea | collected 2013-11-12 | depth 10 m | reverse complement strand
GGGCGGCTTTGTCCGGATTCGCCGTTCTCCAAGACTGATAAGTTTCATCCCACTTCTTCCTACTCTGCACCTGCTCCGCCGTGCGCTGCTCAAAAAACGATCGGACTTCATCTGAAACATAAAAGGTATCCTCTGGCAACCCTAGGCCCAAGCGGGCGGATTCAGCGAACTTTGCTCCACCTTCTCCATGGCCTCCTGCGGTTCCAGCAACCTCTGGAATCCCTTTTGCAATGAGTGTCTTAAACTCAATGAAAGTGGGCTTGTCCTTGTTGGCCCGAGCCTCCGCCAATGCATGACCGATCTGCACCAAATCATGGCCATCCTCTACCCGTATGCAATGAAAGCCGTAAGCAGTGAAACGATCCATCACGCTTTCGCTTTGGCTGGCATCCGCCAAAGCGTCTAAAGTGACATCATTGGAATCGTAAAGGATCGTCAGGTTATCTAAGTGAAGGTGCCCGGCTAGGGACGCGGCTTCCGCAGCCACCCCTTCCTGCAGGCAACCATCGCCGGCAAGAGCAACCACTTGGTGATCAAAAATTACATGCTCAGCAGTGTTGAAATGGGCGGCGGCCATTTTCCCGGCAATCGCCATGCCCACCGCATTCCCCACTCCCTGGCCCAAAGGACCGGTGGTGCATTCCACCCCAGGAGTTTCCTCAAATTCGGGGTGCCCCGGTGTCTTGCTGTGCAGTTGCCTGAAGTTTTTTAATTCTTCGAGGGAAAGATCAAAACCTGCCAAGTGGAGCCAGCCGTAGAGGAACATACTCCCATGGCCAGCGGACAATACGAATCGATCTCGATTCAACCATTTGGAATCGGTAGGATCGACCTTAAGATCCTGACCGAAAAGTACGGCTCCGATTTCCGCAGCTCCGAGGGGAAGACCCAAATGTCCGGAGCTGCATGCGTGAATTGCGTCAATGGCCAAGCCTCTTGCCTGATCGGCGGCTTGTTGAAGATTGTGTTGGTTTTGCATTGTTAAGTATGGAGAGGTTTTGTTTAGGTTCGTAATGTTCGGACCTAAAAAGAGTACGATTGAAGATTTTTTGTGGGAGGAAAAGTGTCAATCTTGGTAAATCACATCGTTTGGGCTAAGTTCAACCAAATTCTCTCCTGGATTCACTTCCACAGCCTTTGACCAGATCGTAACCACATTGGTATCTGGATCCTTATCGATTCCAATCAGGAAGTACTTGTCGTCCGGGGGCAGATTCTTCAGAGCCGCATGGCCAAACGGGTCAGTCAATGCCTTGCTCACCTTCGCCTGCAGAAGAATGGATTTTACGCTTAAAGCGACTTCGGGGTTCGCATGGCGGTTTTTTTCTGCTTTTGCCCAAATTTCAGCAACGGATTGAACTTCATCCGCAATCGCCGAGTCCGTACTCAACCCCTTTAACAAATCATTAAGGTTTTGAGTGGTCAGATAAAATTGGGAAGCCTGAGCAGGAATGAATGTACCGTTTTCAGAAGGCTTGGAGGCTCTAAGGTTCAAAACCCCTTCCGATGAGTCAAAGGTTGTTGAAAACTCAGGGGGAATGAGCGGATCTTCTTTGGGCACAAAGGAGCGGGCAACCAATTCCTCGCTTTGCCCTATCGGTAGCGATGCTTCGAACCCGGGGTTCTCTCGCCACAGTCCCTTGAGAGGGCTATCTTTGTACTCCCCACTTTTTATACGGTTGATGATTTTCGAGTGATCCACTGAACTTGCCAAAGGTTTGCCAGCGGCCAAAAAAGCTTGCAACTGATCATCCGTGGGCAAGGACAACGCGTTCTTGTTTCCTAAAAGTATGCGATCATCGAAGGTATTGATCACCTGATCTTCTTCCGGTTGATCGACCCTGCTCTCTCTGGAGTACTTCACATAGGGATTGGATGAAGTCGGAACCTGGGGTTTTCTAGGCTTAAGAAGATGTAAACTTGGGTTTTTCACCAAATCATCAAGGGTGATCATCCGACAATCCCCTCGATCCATCCAATCAAAAACCGAAACGACTTTGGGATAGAGCAAAGGGATACAAGTTTCTTCACGAACAACCTTTGCAATCATAGCACCATCCAATTCATCCAGACGTATTGGTGAAGTCAAAAGGGGTTGATCAAACCAATCCCTTGCAAAACTCATCCCGCAGGCAATTTTAACCGAAGCAAAATGCAAGCATAGGCTAGAAAACAAAAAACATAGGGCTTTCCACATATAGAATAGCTACGAAAGTAGAAAAATGATCATGCCTTGGCAAAGTTTTTCTTCTTGATTAGAAAAGTAATTAAATATTTTTTGGAAGGTTTGCACAAACTTTGACCTTTGCATCGCCTATTAGCCTTAAATCAACTTGGTTTGATGTATAACCCCACAGCCTGATTAACCCATATTCCACTTATGACTGACAACTCATCCTCCGAAATCATGATTGAGACGGAAGGTCTCAGTAAATACTACGGAAAATTCGTAGCCGTCGAAAACCTTTCCTTCTCCATTAAGAAGGGAGAAGTCGTTGCTTTTCTCGGTCCCAATGGTGCTGGAAAGAGCACCACCATGAAGATGCTAACTGGATACCTCGCCCCTTCCGCCGGTACCGCAAAAGTGTGTGGTATGGAAGTAGCAGACAATCGGGATGCAGTAGCCAACCGAATTGGTTATCTGCCCGAAAACGGACCTCTATATGAAGAAATGACACCTCTCGGCTTACTCAACTTTTTCGGAGATGCACGGGGCATGTCCGCATCGACGAAAAATGAAAGGATCGAAAAAGTCGTTGAGCAATGTGCTTTAAAAACCGTACTCAACAAAGCCATCGGAAAATTGTCCCGTGGTTTTCGTCAGCGTGTCGGTATGGCCAATGTACTTTTACACGAACCAGATGTTCTGATCATGGACGAACCCACAGCAGGACTCGATCCTAATCAAGTTTTGGAAGTCCGCAAGACCATCAAAGGCCTAGGTAAGACCATTCTACTCTCCACACACATTCTACAGGAAGTTCCTCAGGTCGCTGATCGCATCATCCTGATCAACCAAGGCCGCCTGATTTTTGAAGGTAGCCCAGAAGAACTTCGGGGCGAAAGCTCACTCGACGGTTGGTTCAACCGTCAAACCATGGACGCTGCCTAGTTCCTCCTACCACCTAATCATTCATTTGCCTTTTCTTACCATTCATCATGAACACTCAAGCAGTTAAAGCCGTTTTCAAGCGCAACTTGGCCGCCTATTTTGGAAGCCCAAGCGGGTATGTATTCATTTGCGCCTTTCTTCTGGCCAGTGGTTTGGCCGCCTTTTGGCCTCAGGAATTCTTCGATTCCAATCTCGCCAACCTTGACCAACTCAATAAATTCCTCCCCCATATTCTCCTGGGTTTCATACCCGCAATTACCATGAGTATCTGGGCGGACGAACGACGCCAGGGAACCGACGAGTTGCTTCTTACCTTACCTGGAAGTGACTTTGATGTTGTGATCGGGAAGTATCTGGGTGCAGTAGCCATCTTTGCAGCTTCCCTGATTTTCTCCTTCATCGCTAATTTTTTCGTCCTTCTGCAATTGGGTAACCCGGATTTTGGCCTTCTTCTTTCTACCTATTTCGGGTACCTGTTCGTAGGCTTAAGCATGATCGCAATTGGCATGGTAGCCTCCTTCCTCACCTCAAACCTCACCGTTGCCTTCGTACTCGGAGTGGCCTACAACTCTCCATTTGCTCTTCTGTCCAACTCAGATTGGGGCGTGGCCTCCAATTTCCTGGATTTCAGTCGGGGAATTATCAGTATTTCCGGAATTGCCTTCTTCCTCGGTTTAGCCATCGCCATGCTCTACTTATGTTCGATTCTGATTGGACGGCGTCATTGGGCTGGAAGTTCTGAAGGTTCAAACAAAATGATTCATTTCTTCCTGAGAGTGGTTGCCGGTCTGGTCATGGCCTTCTCCATTACTCAGGTATTCCGAAACAATGATTTCATTCGCATCGATGCAACTGCTGAACAATTGAGCAGTCTTTCGGACGGTTCCATCGCCTTATTGGGAGAGGTGAATCAACCGGTTGAGATTGATGCCTTTGTTTCCCCTGCTGAAGCAATGCCTGAACAATATGTTCAGACTCGGATCAATCTACTCACCGCCCTTCGGGAAATCGATCGCGAAAGCAAAGATATCACCGTAAGTATCAATGTTATTACTCCTGAGGACAACGCCTCCTCCACCGCTGAAAAATACGGGGTAATCAATCAAAACGGAGTCAACCCTCCCCTCTTCGTACAGCAGGAAGGACGCTTTATGCCTTGGCAAAAGGATTTGTATCTTGGACTCGTTTTCAAAGGAAACGGTGGACAACAGACCATACCTTTTCTGTACAAGGGTTTGCCCGTAGAGTATGAAATCATGCGCACCCTCAGTTCGGTCAGCGGACCGAAAGCCAAGAAGAAACTCGGCGTATTTGCCACCGACGCTCCCATGCTGGGAACCGCCGGCATGGGGATCATGGGTTTCAACATGGGTGGTGGAACCCCCGCCTGGGAGGTAATTAATGAATTACGCAAGCAATATGATGTGCAGGAAGTGACCGGAGGGAGCATCGTTAAAGGCGATTACGATGCCTTGATGGTGGTTCAACCTTCCACCCTCGACAATGCCAAACTCGACGAACTGATTGCCGCCATCAAAGCGGGGATCCCCACAGCCATCTTTGAAGATCCGCTTCCTCTGATTCAGGGATCAATCACCGGCACCTACGATCCAAGACGTAACAATCAACAGGGTGGCGGACCCGGTCAACCCCCTCCCCCCGCTCCCGAAAAAGGCGACTTGCAAAAACTTTGGGATCTTCTTGGGGTGCACTTTAATGTTAACCCTAAGGAGCGACTGGCTTCAATCAAAAGCGAACTGATTGCTCTCAGGACTGATGCGACAAATACACTTGCACAAGCCCGCGGAAGATTCCCGGAAGTCGGAACCTTTTTTGCCAAGCTCAATGATTTGATCAACAAGGCATCGGAATACGAAGCTCGGATCGAGGCAAATGCCGCTCTCACCGGAAATGATTGGGACAGCCTCAAGCTTGATTCCCTCAGGGATGCTTTCAGTGGTCTCGATTACAATCACCCCATTCGCAACTATGTTGAACAGAAACTTATAGCTCCGGTGCAGACCCGATTAGCTGGTACGGGAAAGCGTATTCTACATGATCCTTATAATCCATTCCCCAAGATCCCCCGTTCGGAAAACTTCCCCGACGAGTTTGTCTATGTGGGTGGACCCAGTGCTTTCTTTGACGGACCCGTGACCTCGGAATTGCAATACTGCCTCTTCACTTGCCCCGGTTCTCTCTACGAAAACCCCAAGTCCACACTCACCTTCAAGCCGCTCCTTAAAACCAGGGGAGGAAATCTTTCAGGTACCACCAGCTTGGATAATTTCTGGACCGGTGGGGTGTTCGGCTCGCCACGGAGATTCAATCCAGACCGCACCCTATATCGGGGAACCGGTGCTGCCGAAGTGATCGCCGCTTCCATTACTGGAACCGTAGCCGATGGGAACCAAACCAACGAACTCGATGTCATCCTCGTGGCTGATGCGGATGTCTTGGCCGACCCCTTCTTCAACATCCGCAGTCGGGGGCCCGATTCGGACTTTCCTCTCGATGTCGACAATGTTACCTTCTCCCTCAACCTGATCGATCAATTGGGCAAAGAGGATCGTTTGTTGGAAATTCGTAACCGCAGACGCTTGCACCGCACCCTGGAAGAGTTCGAGAAGAGCATTGAGGTCGCTCGCGAAGTGGCATCGAGCACCATCCGTGAGGCCGAGGCTTCCATCCAGGGAGTTTTGCAGGACGAAAACCGCAAGCTCAACGAAGCTCTTGCCGAGGTGCAAAACAGCCAGGGTTCGATGACTCAGGGCCAGTTTATGCAGGTCCTGCAAACCGAAGCTGCGAAATTGCAGAAGAACTTGGCCAAACGAGAACGGGAACTCCGTCAGGAAGCCAATGCGAAGGTGAAAGAGGCAGAAAGGGCAAGGGATCGCGAGATCAGACAAAAACAGGAGAACATTCAAAACCTTTCCGTCTTCCTTCCTCCCATCCCCCTACTTTTGATTGCTTTTTTGGTTTACCGAAAGAAACGCAATGCTGAGATCCAGGGTGCGATCGCTTCCCGAGTACGGGACTAATCCGGTTCCATGCAATAAACTTTAGAATTCAATTTTTGATCCTATGAACGAAAACAAAAAGACTCTAGTATTCCTTGTCGTTGCTGCCGCTTGCCTTGCCTTGGCTCTCTTCACTAATCCAACCCAGCGTGACCCAAGCGACAACACCAACCGCATGGGTCAAGCCCTCTTTGAATCCTTTGACCCCCGTGACGCAACCGGTATTGAGATCGTCGAAATCGACGAGGAGAACCTTGAGGCCAAATCCATTGAGGTGGCTCAAACTCCGAAGGGTTGGTTCATCCGCCGACCCGGCAAACCGGACTACCCCGCAAATGCGGACAATCAGGTGAAGGATGTCTCCACTATCCTCTTCGACCTTCGAATCATTGACCAGGCCGCGGAAGGAGCTGGAGAGCATGCCAAATTTGGGGTAGTGGATCCGACCAAAGGACAACCAGGTGATTCCGGAATCGGAAAAATGATTGCCCTCAAGAACAGTTCCGGATCGAACCTTGCTCAGTTGATCATCGGAAATGAGGTAGAAGGCTTAAGCAGCACGCGTTTCGTTCGCAAGCCCGATGAAAATTCAGTGTACCGGGTGGAAATTCAAAATGTCGGTGATGTCTCAACCAAGTTTGTGGACTGGGTGGAGAAGGATTTCCTCGATCTGGACAAATGGAATGTCCAGCGGGTGACCCTGGACAACTACGAAGTGAACTTGGCTCAGGGTCAACTGAACCGGCAAAACCCACCCTTCGTTCTGGACTACGCCGATTCGGAATGGAAGCTTTCAGGCTCTCCCCTGACTGATCAGGAGGAACTCAACAAAGAAAAACTCGATGGAATGAAGGACGCCTTTGATGACCTCGAAATCATTGATGTCGAACGTAAACCCGAAATTCTGGTCAGCAACCTCAAGCAAGGGAACGAGTTCTTTTCGAATCTCAAGGACGGCAAGAACCAGGCGGTCGTCCAATCCCTTCAACAAAAGGGCTTCTACACCGTGGCGGTGCAAAACCCCAAGGGGGAAACCGTACCCAAGGTCGTTTCCAACAAAGGTGAAATTCTTGTGGGCATGAAAGACGGCGTGGAATATGTCCTTCGCTTCGGTGAAATCTACCGGGGTTCGGAAGAAGACGAGAATGCCACCGGAGACAGCCGATACATCTATGCGTTCGCCCGGGTCAACGATCAACTTCTTGAGCAACCCTCTCTCCAAGCCGTACCTGCTCCCCTGGTTGCGGAAAAACCAGCACCTGCAAAAAAGGATGATGCCAAAAAAGAAGAAGAGACCAAGCCAGCCGAGGAAGAGGGCAAAAAAGGACCTGAAGGGCAGGAAGGCAAACAATCTCCCCCACCACCCGCATCTCCTCCCGGTCCTCCACCCAATTTCATTCCACCCTCCCCGCCTCCCGGAATCGTACCACCTCCACCCCCTCCGACTGCTCAAAATCCAGTTGCAATTGAAACGCCTGCGGGCGATACCAACGTATCCTCCACTGGTGGAGATAGCGAGTTCGCCAAGAAGAAAGCCGACCGGGACGCTGAAATCGCCCGGATCCAAGCCGAGAATGCCCGTAAGCAGCAGGAATTCAAAAGCAAGGTCGCCGAAGCTCAAAAACGAGTTAACGAATTGAATGAGGAATTGGCTGGTTGGTACTATGTTATCTCCAACGAGGTCTACGAAAAGATCCGTTTGGAAAGAAAGGATTTCGTACAAGCCAAGGAACCCGAAGAGGGGGAGAAGCCTGAAGAGGTCAAAGCCTCTCACATTCTCATCTCCTACAAAGGAGCCGACCGGGCGGATGCTAAAGTGACCCGTTCCAAGGAGGAAGCCAAGGCGGAAGCGGAAAAGATTCGTAAACAAATCGTCGAAGATGGTCAGGATTTCGCCATTTTGGCCGCCAAGCATTCCGACGGCCCTTCCAAAACCAAAGGCGGGGACTTGGGTAAATTCAAGTTCGAAGTCATGGCCAAGCCTTTTTCCGAAGCAGCCTTCGCCCTGGAAGTCGGAGCAGTTTCAGAAGTTGTGGAAACCGGATTCGGCTTCCATGTCATCAAGAGAACTGAGTAAGTAATCTTTTCACTTTAAAAGCCACTGCCTCTTTCTGTCAGAGAGGCGGTGGCTTTTTTACTTTGTGGAATCCGAACAAATCGCTAGGGTTTAGGAATGCCACTTCCCTTTCTAAGGAATAAGAAGAGTCCGCTTTGGGACCGCATCCACTCCGACGACGCCACCCGGCTGCGGTTGAAGTATGACACCTACTACCACATTTTTCAGGAACAAAAGGGTACCCGCGTGGTCAAGAATGGAAAAGAGTTCATCATGCTCTCGAGCAACGATTACCTCGGACTCTCCCGGCATCCGAAAATCAAGGAGGCCGGTATTGAAGCCATGAAACAATGGGGTTCGGGAACCACCGGAGCCCGGTTGGCTAATGGGGGAAGAATCTTTCATCAGCGACTCGAAGAAAAGCTCGCTCACTTTGTGGGCAAGGAAGCTTGTCATGTGTTTTCCGCCGGGTATCTGGCCTGTGCCTCCTCGGTCACCGGATTTGCGGAACGCAAGGATTTGGTTTTTGCCGATAAGAACCTGCACTCCTCCCTTTGGAGCGGCATCCAGCTCAGTGGAGCGAAATGCGAACGCTTCGCTCACAACCACCCCGGTCACTTACGGGAAATCCTTGAGGACGAGGAAGAAGGCACCACTAAGCTCTTTGTGCTCGAAGGGGTCTATTCCATGGAAGGCCATATCGCTAAATTACCCGAATTCATCGAGCTTGCCCAGGCTCACCAAGCCTTTGTGGTTCTGGACGACGCCCACGGATTCGGGGTGCTTGGGAATCAAGGTCGGGGAACCGCCGATCATTTTGGCCTGACCGATCAAGTCGATGTGCTGTGCTCCAGTTTTTCCAAATCCCTCGCCGGATCCGGCGGGTTTGTTGCTTCCAGCCGAGAGGGAATCGATTACATGCGCAGCCACTCCAAGCAGACCATCTTTTCCGCTGCCCTCTCCCCGGCATCCTGTGCCTGTGCCGAAGCTGCCCTGGAAATTATGCAGGAGGAACCTGAACACCGTGAAAGGCTGTTTCAGAACCTCAAGCGCTACCGTTCGATCCTGGAAGCTTTAGATCTGGATATTTGGGAAAGCGAGACCCCAGCCATTCCCATCGTTTTAGGGGAAAAGGAAAAGGTTTATTACTTTTGGAAGGCTCTACTCGAAAAAGGGATCTACACCATCATTTCCATCGCACCGGGTGTTCCGCCGGGCAAAGATTTGATCCGTACCGCAATCTCCGCTGCTCACACTGACGAAGACTTGGACCGGATCGAGGAAGCTATGGCCTACGCCAAATCCAAAATCTGAATCATTTCAACTGGGTCAGACGAAGCAGGATCGCTGCAGCCTGCATAAACTTACTAAAGTTGACCAACCACGGAGAGGTAAGCCCTCTGAAAAGATAAGTTCGGGCATGAGGTAACTGATCCGCAACCGATTGTTTACCACGGATGCGTTCTCCCCACTTTTCATTTAATATTCGGCTATTCTCATCGTTTTTGAGCTTTCTTCCCTCGCTGGCTCCCTTGACATGCTCAACCACGCTGTCATGAACCACATAATGAGCCAGTCCGGCCTCGCTCATTCGCAGGCATAGATCCACATCCTCGCACCCATTTACAAACCTTTCATCAAATCCACCGATCTCCAGAAAGACCTCTCTTTTTACCAAGCAACAAGCTGCGGTGACCCCACTCCACTCCCGAACCTGCCCTTTAAAAGGACGATGCCAAAACCCTTGACCGTAATGTCTCGGGTTTCCCTGTGGGGCAAAAACCACCCCCATATGATCGTAACGCAGGGAACCGGCTAATCTCTGAACATTCCCCACCATTCCCACTTTTTCCTTCGACTGGAACACCTTCAGCATAGGGATCAACCAGTCCCCGTTCACAAATACATCATTGTTCAGAAAGAGAAGATAATCTCCCGTTGCTTCCCGGGCCAATCGATTGTTGTTTCGGGCAAACCCCTGGTTTTCGCAGTTATGAAAGATCCGGTAAGGCGGCTCCTGCAATTCATCCAAAAAGTCTGCGGTCCCATCCTTGCTTGCGTCATTTATGATCAGGACTTCGTAATCCAGCTTTCCACTCAAAGTTTGCTCCACGCATTCAAGGCATTTCCGGGTGCAGGCGAGCTCGCCGTAGACCGAGATAAGAATGCTCACTTGCGGAGTGTTCATCCTTCGTGCAGGGCAAAGGCCTTGCTCAGGCAGGAGGAAAGTTTTTGGGCCGTCTTGGTGGCACTAAAGGATTCACGGGCCTGTTTTTTCCCCCGTTTGCGGATCGTTTCATATCGATCCGGATCCGAGGCAAAGTCCGCCAGCAGATCAACCCAAGGTTGGGGGTTGAGCGGATCCAGGGAAAAACCCGAAACCTCATCGATAAAGGCCTCCGAGGCTCCTGCCTGATCCGAAGCCAAAATCAGGCAACCCGTCTCCATCGCTTCGGGGATGACATTAGGAATCCCGTCCCGGTCCCCCCGCTCGTCGATAATTCCAGTAAAAAGCATCGCATCACTTTGCAGGCAAAGTTCACGGACCTCCTCCTCGCTCTTTGTTCCCATGAGTGAAACTAAAGTACCCAGTCCACTTCGTTTGATTTCTTCCGACAACCCTCTTTGCAACCTGCCCGATCCCACGATCGACAAGTGAAAAGAAACGCCCCTTGCCCGCAGTGCCCGGACAATCTCCAACTGATGAAAGTATCCCTTCTTGGGCACCAAGCGCCCCACACTGATCAATCGTAGAGAAGCACCGTCTTTCCCCACCTCCCACGAATCGCGTTCGGTCCACTGATCCAACCCCCTGCGAATCAACTTGATTCTTTCTTTTTCCACGCCCAATTCCTCCAACCTTTTGGCCGAGGATTGAGAGGAAGTACGGACCAAGGAAGCTTCATCCAGTTTGAGCGGAAGCATCCAATCCCCACCCCTGCGGAAAAGATCGTAGGCATGAGCCCCCATCGAATAGGGAATACCGGTCAGCTTGCTCAGTGCATAGGCCGCGGTGGCAGGCATGGTCGCCCAAATTCCGTGCATGCCGCGGTACCCCTCCTTCTCAAACCGTTTTGCCTCGGTCAGTGCAAAACCAAGACCTAGAAAAGTCTCATTGAAATTCTGTATGTTCGGACAGGATGAACCCCAAAGAAAGCGAAGAACTTTAAAAAACTCTCCCGGCTTGACCATCGCCCAATAGGGAAGCCAGACAAAGAGAGTCCATAACCGTTTTTTGGGATACAAATGAATGTTCTTCCCTTCCCAGGTTGGCTTGCCTCCCCAAAGGGAATGTGCGTCGGGAGAAAAACCCAACTTTTCAAGGGCCCGCAATTCCCGGCGGACAAAAGTCTCTGTTTTTCGGGGAAAGGTGGCGTATAGGAATGCGACCTTCTCCAATGTTCTAATACTTGGCGGAGGAGGGAGTGAACTCAGTTATCTGAGACATACTTGACGAAACGGGGAGTCGTTTCTTCCTTTTTCTCCTCGGTTTCGTTGGTTACCGTTTCTTCCGATTCGTGTCCATTCCCATTTTGAACGGCTATGGGCTTGGCTTCGGTGGAAACCTGCCCGTCAATCACCGGGTAGTAATCAAAGGCGAGTTTGATTTCCTCCGCAGTAGAGGTCTTTTCCTTATTCACCGCAATTTCTCCCTGAAAGCAGGCGAGTGGGTGGCGAATCCGGGAAACTTTGATTTTCATGGAAAGCGTATCCCCGGGCTTGCAAATCCTCCGGCACTTGACCCCGTCGCAGGAGGTGAAGAAGATGGTGTTTGGATCCACCTTTTCCTTCAAGGCTGCATTTTCTCCCTTAAGCAGGAAAAAGACGCACAGCTGCCCGAGGGCTTCGATCATAATCGAGGCTGGGAAAACCGGATTTTCCTTAAAATGCCCCTCAAGGAAATATTCGTTTCCAGAAATGCGGTACGAGGCCAGAGCTTCATCCCCGTTAATACAGACGGATTCAAGGAATAGAAACGGTTCACGGTGAGGCATCAGGGCAGCAATCTCTTCAATTCGATAGGTTTTGGCCCGGGAAGGTGGTTCCTCCCCTTTGGCTTTCGCTTTAAGATAAGATTTCACATCCCCCACAGTGCGCAAATCCCGGAGCTCCTCGTTATCAATGCTAACTTCAAGAGTCTGCTCAACCAGCATCACAATCTCCAGCATGGTCAGGGAATCCATCCCCAAGTCCTCGTACATCCGCAACATATCATCACTGTTGGCAAGGATTTCACGCTGATCTGGTTCGAGGTGCCGGTCAATGATGCCCATCACGATTTTCTCCACATAACCAGCGTCTTTGCTCTTCCGAAAGGCAATCGCGGCTTCGTAAGTACCAGGGGGGCACCGTTTGAGAAGATCCTTAAGATCCTCTTCTGCTGAAATGTTTGAATCCGAGCTCATGATGAGTGGGTGGTTTAGTAATTTTTCGATCGTGATCTTTCCATTCCTAGGGTAAGAATGATAAACTTTTACTTTTCTAAAAATACAATTATGTCGCAAAATGAGTCATTGAGCAAACCTAAATCAGTTATTCTCACTTGTGCCCAGCCCACCGGCAACCTCACTCTGGGTAATTACCTCGGTGCGGTGCGCAACTGGTCGGAAATGCTCGACCAGCACGAATGCTACTTTGGGATCGTCGATTTGCATGCCATCACCACGCCCTCCGAACCCGCGGTTCTCCGGCAAAACACCTACCAGTGCGTGGCCCAGTACATTGCCTGCGGTCTTGATCCCAACAAATGCCACCAATTCGTCCAATCCCATGTTATCGGGCACACCGAACTCGCCTGGGTGCTAACCTGCCTGACCCCCATCGGGGAGCTCCAGCGCATGACCCAGTTCAAGGACAAAGCCGCCAAACTCGGCTTCAAGGCCGCCGAGACCGAATCTCCTGATGGCGAGATCAAGTTTTCCCACGAAGGGGCCCGGGCTCAGGCCTCGATCAACACCGGTCTGCTCTGCTACCCCGTGCTGATGGCCGCGGACATCCTGCTTTACAACGCCGACCTCGTCCCCGTGGGCGAGGACCAGCGCCAGCACCTCGAGCTCTGCCGTGATCTCGCCCAACGCTTCAACCATCAGTACTCCGAAACCTTTGTCATTCCCGAACCCTACATGCCCAAGACGGGATCCCGCATCATGTCCCTCGCCGACCCCACCCGCAAGATGTCCAAATCCGATGACAACGACCGGGCCACCCTCTTCATCCTTGACGAACCCGACCAGATCCGCAAGAAGATCGCCTCCGCGGTGACCGACTCCGGTTCGGAAATCCGGGCCACCGCGGACAAACCCGGCGTATCCAACCTGCTGACCATTCACTCCGGACTCTCCGGCCGGCCCGTTGCCGAGCTCGAGGAGCACTTTTCCGGCAAAGGCTACGGCGAGCTCAAGAGCGAACTCACCGAACTCGTTTCCGAGAGCCTCGCTCCGGTCCGCAGCCGTTACCGGGAACTCATCGAGGACAAGGCTTACCTCAAGACCGTGCTCGCCCAGGGAGCCGCCGCCGCCCAGAAGCGGGCCTACAAAATTCTCGCCAAAGTATACCGCAAAGTCGGCTTCCCCGAACGCGAACGGAACTGATTCATTTCCCGCCTACCTGCATTTTTCGCTTGGTTCTTTCCCCCAAATCCCCCATGAAAGAAAAGTGTGGAAGATAGGATGATGGATATCGGCGATCGGGACGACGTTCGGGACGGCTTGGTGAAGGGGCCCTTTTACCTCTCCGCCCTCTTCATCTTCGTGCTTATCCTCGGCTTCGCCTACCTGCACTTCGAGAAGACCGGCACCCTCGACCAGTGGCAGATCGTCACCTGCATCCTCGGTTCCGGTCTCGCGTCCATCCTCGTCTTTCTGCCCTACCTCATCGACCGCTTTCTCTTTCTGGTCTTCGACCCCGTTAACCGCAAGGACGAGGAACTGATCCGCAAAGTCTTCTTCGACCTCAAGGAAATGCGGGGCGAACTGGACGCCCTCTCCGTCAAGATCGACAAAGTGCCCACCCTGGTGGACAAAATCCTTTCCGACGCCGCCAAACCCGGGGACGACCCCGCCATCGGCAAGCTCAACACCGAACTCGAGGAGACCCGCGAGGAACTCGGGGACAAACTCAAGCGCCTCGAGGAACTGGCCGAACAGACTCCCCTGCTCCCCGAACCCGACCCCGGGATCGCCCAGGCCAACGACG
>OZSS01000875.1_pt1 | contig 14385 bp, 19 predicted proteins | sample 1779911 | NCBI WGS metagenome assembly OZSS01 (sample SAMEA2603589, study PRJEB24840) | metagenome | biome: Water; feature: Photic zone; material: Seawater sample | place: Mediterranean Sea | collected 2013-11-12 | depth 10 m | reverse complement strand
CCTGAAAGAAAAGATGTTACAACTGTAGGTGCTGACTTTAGACCTAAAGCAACTATAACCAGCACTCAAAGAGATCAAATAGAAAAAGCAAATAAAGCAGCAGGATTTAGCAGTAATTTACGTTTTGGATTTCAAGAGGGTGGATCAGTACCATCTGAACAACAGGCACAACTTGTAGGTGGGGTTATGCCACAAGAAGTATCTAAATTAGAAACTGTTGCTGATGACCAACCACGACAAGTAAAAGAAGATTCTTTTGTATTAAATGCACCCTCTGTAGAAAAAGTTGTTTTAAATCCTGAAGCAATAAATGTTGCAGGTGTGCAAGATGTAAGAAATATGATACTTGATGCATACACATTTGCAAAACAACAAGGTATGTCCATAGGTAATGTAGATAGAAGATTATACGAAGAGTCTGTTGATGTTGCATTATCTAAAGGAGAATTAGTCATACCACCAGATCTTGTAAAAGTCATAGGGCAGGATAGACTTGAGAAGATAAATAATCGTGGTAAAAAAGAAGTAAAGCGAAGGGCTGAAGATCTAGACGAGAAAAGACCTCAAGGGTTACGAGAAGGAGATAGTGTACAAAAAGCTGGACTTTTAGATGAAATATTAAAAAATATTTTACCATCTCATTTTGGATCTATGGAAGGACAATCTGAACAACCAGTAACTAGAATAGATAAAAACTTTAATTTTTTAAATGTGGATGACGAAAAACCTAAGTCTTTTGGACCTACAAAAATTGAAGTAGTGGATGATAAGAAAGAAGGGTTTATAGGATCAACCCCAACCTTAGCTGAACAACAAACTATTCCTTATGAAGATTTATTAGAAAGTTTAGAAGATAATGTAGGAGCAGGGTATGTTCCAAAACAACCTAATGGTCAACCTTTTCCAAAATCAGGAGTTACTATTGGGTTGGGTGTAGATTTAGGACAACATAACGAAGCGTCATTTAGAAAATATGGCATACCAACAAATTTAATAAAAATGTTTAAACCATTTTTTGGTAAAAAAGGAATGGATGCTCAACGTGCTTTAGATAAAAATAATTTAGTTATTGATGATTTAGATGATTTAAGAGATTTAAATAATTTAATAATAACTGGAAAAATGAAAGAATTTGAAAAAAAATATCCTGAGTTTAAAAATATAAATGATAGAGACAAAGGTTTTATGTTTGCCGCACATTATCATGGATCATTAAAAAATTATAAAACCTTTATGACAGAATATAAGAAAACACAAAGTATACCTACAGCTTTAGAAACTGGATTATTTCCAAAAATTTCTAAAGATGGAGTAGATAGGAATAGGGCAGATAAAGCGTTAAAGTGGTGGAACAGTCAATCTGGAACACCAGAGACACCTTTATCAAAGCCTTTAATGTAAGCTACCCTAATAATAGGCACTTACACAACCGTGGCAGCCACCCATAAGCCATGTGGCACTGCATAGAAGGAGAAAATAATGGCAAAACAAAAAGGGCATCGTGCCAATAAACCAAATGATAACAAAGGTACTATCGATAACGATAGCTTATATAGAAATAAATATCGTGAAGATGTATATAAAGACGATGAAGAGGTAAAGGCAAAACCAGAAGAAGTTGTTGACCCTGCCGAAGAAGAACAATCTGAAGCAGCTACTCAAGAAATTGGCGAAAGTTTTGTTGAAAACAAAAAAGACCACGACTACAAAAAACGTTATGATGACTTAAAACGTCACTATGATGCTAAAGTAGCAGAATGGAAAGAGAAAGAAAATAGTGTAAATTCATCTTTGTCTAATGTTTCAAAAGACATACGTATTCCTCAAACAAAGGAAGAGTATGAAGATTTACAAAGGACAAATCCAGAGTTATATAATACTATAGAATCTTTATCTAATGCTAAAACCGAAGAGAAACTTAAAAATTTAAATAAGGAACTTGAGGATTACAAAGGTCGTGCTACAAAGTTACAACGTGAAAAAGCTTATGAAGAGCTTTTAAGGTTGCAACCAAACTTTACTAAATTAAAAACCAATGATAAATTTCTTACATGGTTACAAGAACAACCTTCATCAATATCAGATGGTATATATAATAATAGCACAGATGCTAAATGGGCTTCCAGAGTCGTAGATTTATATCTAGCAGATAGTGGAAACCAAAAGAAGGAAGTTAATAAAGAAACTGATGCCGCAGCATCTGTTCAAGCTCCTCAAGTTAGAGAAGTTCGTACAGATAATAAAGGTAAAAAGATTTGGAAAGCATCTGAAATCCAAAGAATGAAAGCTTGGGAATTTGAGAAGTTTGAAAAAGATATTGACCTCGCTAGAGCAGAAAATCGAATTGACTACTCTTCTTAACATTATTTAATTTTAACAACTTTTAAAGGGGAAAAGCGATGGCTTTTAATTCAGCTGCAGGTCACGGTAACCTGCCTAGTGGTAATTTTACACCGTCCATTTTTAGCCAAAAAGTTCTTAAATTTTTTCGCAGAGCATCGGTTGTAGAAGATATAACTAATACAGACTATGCTGGCGAAATTGAGAACTTTGGTGATACGGTTAATATTATCAAAGAACCGACAATTACAGTATCTGCTTACACAAGAGGTGCTGTGGTTAACACTCAAGACTTGGCAGACGACCAAATTACTATGGTTGTTGACCAAGCAAACGCATTTGCGTTTAAGATTGACGACATTGAAGAGCGTCAGTCACACGTTAACTTTGAAGCATTGGCAACATCATCTGGTGCATACTCTCTCAAGAGAAAGTATGATGCGAATGTTTTAGATCTAATGGCAACTAACGCAGGTCTAACTGGCGAATCAGGTGCTACCACAAAACAAATTTCAGGTATCGGAACATTAGGTTCTGCTCTTGATATTGGTGGTGCAACTACTCCGGGGGATACTGCTGTAAATACTATGCTTGTAATGGCAAGTGCATTAGACGATCAATCTGTTCCAGAAGAAAACAGATGGTTTGTTGCACCACCATTATTCTATAAGCATCTATTCTCAGCAGGTGCAAAATTTGCCGAAGTTCAGGTAACAGGCGATCAGACATCACCATTAAGAAATGGTCTTGTGTCTCTCGGTAACATTGCAGGATTTTCATGCTACAAGACTACAGCATTAAATTCAACTGCTGGTACTGATGAGGTAACATTATCAGGTCTTGCTACTGATGGTTCTGAAAACATCCTATTAGCTGGACATATGTCTTCAACTGCTACTGCATCTCATATTGCAAAGACTGAAGTAGTTCGATCAACAGAAAGTTTCTCTGACGTAGTTAGAGGACTTCACGTGTTTGGTCGAAAGGTACTCAGACCTGAAGCAATGTGTCGTGCTGTTGTTAGCTTAGATTAAGGGAGGATTAATTTATGGCTACTTATGATAGAACCATCACTGGTGGTGGTACAGTAGGGCATCCGGGTAATCTACCTAGACCCTATATAATTACATCTCCTGTCTATGATGCAGTTGACAATACTTCATTAGCAGGTGATGACATCGTTAAGTTAATTGATTTACCTGCTGATAGCATGGTCATTGGTGGAACATTAGAAGTTCTTGAAGCTTCTGGTAACGCTAATGTTACTCTTGATGTGGGTACGTCAACTGACGTTGATGCCTTTGTTGACGGTGGAGCAAGTAACGCTGCTGCCGATATTCAGTTCAACTTAAAGGCTGCAGGTGGTAACATGGTTACTTCTGCTGATTCTGTTCAAGTGACAGTGCTTGATTCAGGATCTTCAGGAACAACTGCGTTACGTTTCAGAGTACACGCTGTAATTTGTGACGTATCAGTTAACCCTGTTGAATCTGCTACAGTTTCAACTGGAACTTAATTAATATAAGGGGCAGGGCAACTTGCCCCTTTTACTATGATTTGGGTTCTTCTAATTTTTCTATCTGGCACAGTTCAAGATAGTATTTATTTTGATAACCTAGATACATGTTTAAAGATTGCAAAAAAAATTAGAGATCAAAATTGGAGTCAGTCTTTGGCAGGAGATAAAATTTGGGTCAAAGCCTACTGCGTTCCTCAGAAAGTTGAATGATGGCAAAAAAGAAAGATCCTAAGGTTGGAACAGGCAAAAAACCAAAAGGAAGTGGTAGAAGATTATACACGGATGAAAATCCTAAAGACACGGTTAGAATCAAATTTGCAACTCCATCTGACGCAAGAGCAACAGTTGCAAAGGTTAAAAGAATCAATAAACCGTATGCAAGAAAAATTCAAATCCTAACTGTAGGTGAACAAAGAGCCAAAGTTATGGGTAAGTCAGAAGTTGTAGGTATATTTAAAAGAGCAAAAGAAAGTTTACGCAAAGGAAGAAAAAGTGGCAAGAAAGCCTGATAAACAACCACCACGCACAAAGAAGTATTACCGATCCACTAAGTCTGGTGCAGGTATGACAAAGGCAGGTGTTGCGAAATACAGACGAGATAATCCCGGTAGTAAATTAAAGACTGCAGTTACAGGGAAAGTAAAGAAAGGTAGTAAAGATGCAAAGCGTAGGAAGTCATTCTGTGCTAGAAGTGCAGGACAAATGAAGAAGTTTCCTAAAGCAGCAAAAAATCCAAACAGTCGATTACGACAAGCTAGAAGACGATGGAGATGTTAAATGGCTGAAAAAATGACACCAAAACAACAAAAGTTTGCTAAGTTAGCACCACCCAGAAATAAAATAACTTATGCAGATAAAATAGCAGGGGCAACCAAAATGAAAAAAGGTGGATCTGCAAAAAAGAAACCTGCAAAGAAAAAGGGTGCAACACCTAAAAATAAAGCTTTGTATGCAAGAGTAAAAGCCGAAGCAAAACGTAAGTTTAAGGTATATCCATCTGCATACGCAAATGCATGGTTAGTGCGTACATATAAGAAAAGGGGTGGAACTTACGCATAATGGCTAAACCCAAAGGTGGACTAACAAAATGGTTCAAAGAAGATTGGCGAGATGTTAAAACTGGTAAGAAGTGTGGTAGATCTGGTAAGGAAAAGAAATCTAGACCGTATCCTGCATGTCGCCCTAAAGCTGTAGCTGGAAGGATAAGCAAAGCAGAAGCACGAAAGAAAACAGGACCTAAAGCTGTAAAATGGTCTGTAACTGCTTCTGGAAGAAAACGCAAAAAGACAAGGAGAAAAGCGTAATGTGGATTCCAGTAATTACAATTTTATGGGCATTAGGAGATAATGCAACATGGGTAAACTTTCCAATGGTTAATTTTCCATTTACTTCATCGGATAATTGTTATGAGTATGTAGCAAAGGTAAGAACTAGCATAACACAAGATCCTCAATATTTAAACGGATATAGCACTTGCGTATACGTTGGTAAACCAACAGGAGAAAACACATAATGTTTCAAGCATTGTTAGGACCGATAAGTGAACTTGCAGGATCATTCATGCAAGGACAGATAGAGAAACAGAAAGCTAAAGCAACATTAGCACAAACCAAAGCTGCTGCAGAAGCAGAGATTATGAAGACTGCGGCAACCCACGATTCAAAGTGGGAAATAATAATGGCACAGGGTACTCAAAACTCGTGGAAAGATGAAGTGATCACAATCGTAGTGTTGATTCCAACAATTTTGGTCTTCATTCCCGGTATGGAAGATGTGGTTAAAAACGGATTTCAACGACTTAATGAATTACCAGAGTGGTATACGTATCTTTTATTCTTGACAGTTTCTGCTGGATTAGGGATAAAAGGAATAGATAAATTTAAAAACATGAGGAGCAAATAATGGCTGGAATGAAGAAAACTAAAAAAATGGCTAAAGGTGGTATTAGTGCTGGCATAGCTAAATTTAAAGGCAAGAACGGTGCTAAAAAAATGCGTGGTGGTGGTTCTGCTATGATGAAAAAAACTAAGAAAATGGCTAAAGGTGGTGCTATGAAACGCACTAAGAAAATGGCTAGAGGTGGTGCTGCTAGAAGTAGGTAATGTCGTATTTAATAAGTAACGTTCCACATTTTAATTGTTGGATACGTAGAGAGTTTACTTGCAATCACCAAAACTATCACGGTGAATTTTTACACGGAATAGTTATAGCAGTAAACACAATACCAGATAGGTCTTTAAGTTTTCAAGTTGTATTTACAGGATGTGAAGTAGATTTTGAAGGAGGACCTGAAGAAAATGTACATGGGGGAGCAATGTGGGCTAGGATGCCTATACAAGCTCTAGTAGCTGACATACCATTAGATGAATGGCCCACACCCATGCAAGATCATTTAGCACAGCCGTGGGATTGCGAATCAAGACACCACAGTGTTATAACAATGGATAGAGTAAGTTCTAGTCCGTGGCTTTGCAAAATAGATAATGAGTTTCATAAAGGCAAATATTTATTTACTGTAGATTATACAGATAGTGATATAGCTGATGATCCTGCACAACACAAACAAAGTCACGTGTTGTATCTCACAGATGCAGGAGAGTGGACAGGTAATCTAGTTGCATTACCAAATAACAGAGTTAGAGCAACAAGTCCTGCTTTATGGCGAACAGGTGAAGGTCCTCCAGACTTTGCACCATCCCAATGGACACACTCTGCTGAACAGCATGAAAGTTATTTAGATCCACACGTAACATTTAATAATCTTTATCAGGAGAATGACTAATGGGTTGTGATGTTTGTGAAGGCGACTGCAGATGTGGGGATGATGATTTAATTCCTGATAAAATGGCATATCAAATAAACAAAAGGAGAATGGCTTGGGTTTTAATTATTCTTATGGGTATTACGACTATACTGACTTTAGCTTTCCCAGACAGGCTATCAGAAGCAGAGAGTATCCTCATGACACAATATATAAGTATGTGTGGCTTAGTAGGGGCATATTTTGGTTTTAGTGCAATTAGTGGGAAAAGATAATGGAAACATTTATAGATAGATTACGTGTAGAATTAGAGATTGATGAAGGTAGAGTGGAGTCTATTTATCTTGATCATTTAAATTTACCCACGTTTGGAATTGGACATTTAATTAAAGATAATGACCCAGAATATGGACAACCTGTTGGAACACCAGTATCTTCACAAAGAGTCGTTGAGTGTTTTGAACAAGACATACGCATAACAATTATGGACTGCAAAAAAATATTTGATGATTGGGATGCTATGAAAGAAGAAGTAAAGTTAATCATGGCAAATATGATGTATAATCTCGGATATCCAAGATTTTCTAAATTTAAATTAATGATACAAGCTGTAAGAGATGGCGACCACATCGAAGCCGCAAACCAGATGAAACAGAGTAGATGGTACAACCAAGTAACAAACAGAGCCGAAAGACTGATAAGCCGAATGAAAGGTGTAGATTTACAGAACTAGAACTTATCAAACAACAAGACAGGGAGAGACATAAGCTAGCCTTGTCTCAATACTTCAAACCTAGAGACAAGAAATTTAAAGGATATAAACATGCTTGACCCTATTACGTTATCTGCTGCAGTCAGTGGAGCAACGGCCGCATATAATGGTATAAAGAAAGCCATTATGATGGGTCGTGAGATTGAAGATTTAGGATCACAACTATCCACATGGATGTCTGCTGTAAGTGATGTAGATAACATTCACAAAAATGCAAACAGCCCTTCAACGTTTGATAAACTATTTAATGGATCAATAGAGCAAGTTGCAATGGAGTCTTATGCAAGTAAGAAGAAACTCCAAAAACAAAGAGAAGAACTTAAAAATTTTTTAATAGCTAACTACGGCTTACAAGCGTGGGATGATTTAATAAAAGAAGAAGGTCGTATTAGGCGAAGTAGAAGGGAAGCCGTGTATGCTAGAGAAGAAAGAAACAGACAGATACGAGACTATACCATCATAGGCATCGCATCACTCATAGGATGTGGATCAATAGGATGGATGATATGGATAATAAGTCTTTCCGTCTAGCATTACTTGCACTAGCTGTTCTTTTTTACCTTTTGTTAGGGATAAGTGAAGCAAGAGGTGAAACAACAACTTGTAGATTAGCAAGTCAAATACTAGGGAACAAACAACGTGTATGCGTATTTATTGGAGCAAATAATACTCAATATAGAGAATATCTTCCATATGATGCAGGAGAGTGTCCAAGAGAGTATCAATGCCCCTATAGACCAAATGAAGAACCTTTTGATATAAAGAGCGTGGTAAAGAGCATAAAAGACCAATTCAGACGATAAAGGTTGCATTTTATTTCGTATACATATATACTAGAATATGAAACAGTTGTGTAAAGAAGCGTTTGAGTTTGCTATGAAAAAAGCAACTACTGACCAACAAAAAGATCAAATTATAAAAAACTTTAAAGAAGTTTACAAATTAATTTATAAATTAGAGAAACAAGATGGCAAGCACGTATCTAACACTCGTCAATAATGTGTTAAGAGATGTTAACGAAGTTGAATTAACCAGTTCTAATTTTGGTAATTCAAGAGGTATACAAACATCTGTAAAAGATTTTGTAAACAGATCTATATCTGATATAATTAATTCAGAACTTAACTGGCCCTTTACAAGAGCAGAGGGTTCATTAGATCTTACATCTGGAAAACAGTTATACGCATTTGCAACTGTAGCATCAACTTTAAAATACCTTGATTATGATACTGTGTTTTTGCAACCAAAAGATTACATTACAAATGGTGATTATGAAATTTCTGGGTCAGCATCTATAACTGGTTGGACAACTGTATCAGGAACTCCTGCTGCAAGTTCTAAATTTGGTAACACGTTAAAATTAACAAGTGCATCAGTTACACAAGAAATATCAGATTTAATTGTAGGTAAAACATATGAAGTTATAGTTAAGCTTACAGGAGCAACTATAACAGCAACTATTGGAACATCATCTGGGGGTTCACAAACTAAATCGCAAACTATAACTATAAATAATGCAAACGAGTCTTCATATACTAGTTTTACTTTTGATGCTACAGCAGTAACACATTTTGTTACATTAGCAGAGGGTTCAGGATCTAATGCATTTATAGGATTTATAAGTCTTACAGAAAACGATGTAAACCCAAAAAGGTTGCGATATTTAACTTATGAAGAGTGGAATGATAATTTTAGAGAAATAGATTCTGCATCGTCTACAGATAAATTAGGTGAGCCTGAGTATGTATACACTACGTACAATGATGAGATAGGATTTAGTCCAATACCCGATAGTGACAACTTATCTATAAAGTTTGACTACTATACTACACATACAGATTTATCTAGTGCTACAGATACTTCTATTATACCTGCCAGATTTGAACCAGTAATAATTGCACGTGCAAGATATTATGCTTTTATGTTGCGTTCCGATTTACAAAACGCACAGTTTGCAAACAAAGAATATCAAGATGGTGTTAAGAGAATGAGAGTTGAACTCATTAACAGAAAAAATTATGTGAGGGCTGTGTAGATGCCTGACTTGTCTCAAACACAACCATTTGCATTTACTTGTGAAGGTGGACTTGTTAAAAGTAGATCTACATTTATTATGAAACCCGGACAGGCGTTAGAGCTATTAAACTTTGAACCTGATATAAAAGGGGGATATAGAAGAATAAATGGTTTTAGAAAACATATAAATCATATTGTGCCACAAACATCAGCTAGCACTGAAAAAATTTTAATGGTAGCTTTTTTTAATGATAACATATTAGCTGCACGTGGAGAAAAAATATTTAGTTCAGCATCAACTGAATTATCTTTAAAAATTTTACAAGCAACTGGAATGACAGGATCTGGAACTATAACAGTTGACAGCACATCAGGGTTTAGTTCTAGTGGTACATTACAAATTAATTCTGAGATATTTACGTATACAGGCAAAACAAGCACAACGTTTACAGGAGTAACACGAGCAACAAGTTCAACATCTGCTGCGGCACATGCTGTAGATGATGCAGTGTCTGAAAGTTGGACAGAAAGAGATACTGGTAGAACAAACGCTAGTAAATATTCATTTGAAAGATATAACTTTGATGGTAATGAAAAGATAATTGTTGTTGATGGAGTAAACGACCCAACAGTTTTTAATACATCTTTTTCTGCAACAGATGTTACAGAGTCAAGTGTAGAAGGTGCTAAGTTTGTAACTGCATTTAAAAATCACATGTTTTATGCAGGAATGGCAAGTACACCACAAGAATTAGTATTTAGTGTTCCATTTGATGAAGATGCATTTAACAGTGGTAGTGGTGGAGGTAGTATTAAAGTTGATGATACTATTGTAGGAATGAAAGCTTTCCGTGGTGACTTATTTGTATTTTGTGAAAACAGAATATTTAAACTATCAGGAACTTCATCTAGTGATTTTGCGATAACACCTGTAACAAGAAACATTGGTTGTGTAAATGGAGATACTATACAGGAATTTGCAGGTGACTTAATATTCTTAGGACCTGATGGATTACGTACAGTTGCAGGTACAGCAAGAATTGGTGACGTTGAACTTGGAACTATTAGTGCAAATGTACAATCTATTTTTGATGATAATCTTGTTGATTCTGCTTTGTTTGAGTCCATTGTTATACCTGATAAGACACAATACAGAATATTCTTTTCTAAAACAGGAACATCTGAAGATAGCACAAAAGGTGTTATCTGTGTTATGAAAGGACAAACTTTTGAATTTTCTGAGTTAAGAGGTATAAAACCCTCTGCAACTGATACTTTTGTTGAAGAAGGTAATGTGTTAGTTTTACATGGGGGATTTGATGGGTACATACATAGACAAGAAAAAGGTGATGACTTTGATGGAACATCCATATCAGGTCGATATAGAAGTCCTGACTTAACATTTAATGATCCGGGCATACGAAAACACATGCAACGTGTTATATTAAATTATGAACCAGAGTCAGCTATTAACGCTGATATGTTTGTGCGATATGATTATGAAGATAAAAATTCAGCAAGACCTGCTGCATATCCACTTGATTCTACAGATGTGGTTGCAATATATGGAACATCAGTATATGGCACACCAACTTATGGTGGCACATCACAGCCACTTGTAAGACAACCAGTAGAAGGTTCAGGATTTGCAGTAGCATTAAGAGTAAACGACAACGCAACAACAGCACCATATTCACTGAAAGGATTTGGTCTAGAATATCAAGTAGGGGCAAGAAGATAAATGGGAGCAACGTATACACGACAGTCATCTTATACTGACGGTGACGTAATCACAGCAGCACATACCAATGATGAGTTTGACCAACTATTAGCAGCTTTTCAAGCAAGCAGTGGACACACACATGATGGTACTGCAAACGAAGGTGGTCCTATAACTAAGTTATTGGGTAACACACTAACCTTTGGTGCAGGAACTGCAGGAACAGATATAACAATAACATTCGATGGTGAAACATCAGATGGTGTTCTCAAATGGATGGAAGATGAAGATTACTTTGAGTTTTCTGATGATATACTCGTAGCATCTACAGAAAAACTACAGTTTCGTGATACAGCGATCTATATTAATTCATCAACTGATGGACAATTAGATTTAGTTGCAGATACAGAAATACAACTTGCAGCCACAACAGTTGACTTAAATGGTAATTTGGATGTATCAGGTTCATTAACACTAGGAGGTGTTACTTTAACTTCAACAGCCACTGAGTTAAATTTATTAGATGGTGTATCTGGGTTAGTACAAGCTGACTTTACAAAACTAGCTGCTGTTGATTCAACTGCTACAGAACTTAATATAGTTGATGGTGATACGTCTATAGGAACAACTGCTGTATCTGACGGACATGGTATTGTAATGAATCATGGTGGCACTATGGCACAAACTACAGTGCAAACTTTAGCTGCCTATCTTGACGATGAAATAACTGCAATGCCAAATCTTGTTACAACAGCTGCAACAACTGTTGGTGCATTAAATAGTGGTTCAATAACAAGTGGCTTTGGTTCTATTGACAACGGTTCGTCTGCTATAACAACCACAGGCACAATCACGTATGGTAGTTTGTCTGATGGTTCAATAACTATTACAGCATTTGTAGATGAAGATAACATGGCTTCCAACAGTGCTACTCTTGTACCTACACAACAATCTGTAAAAGCTTATGTTGACACACAGTTAACTGCAGAAGATTTAGATGTAACCACCGACAGTGGCACTATCGATATTGATTTGGATAGTGAGACATTAACTATTGCAGGTGGTGAAGGTATAGACACATCAGCAACAGGAACTACTGTTACTATTGCAGGGGAAGATGCAAGTACATCTAACAAAGGTGTAGCATCATTTAGTGATACATTCTTTTCTGTATCAAGTGGTGCAGTAAGTTTAGATGCCGCACAAACAGGAATTACCTCAGTCGTAAATTCAAGTTTAGAAATTGGTAGAGACGCAGATAATAGAATTAAATTTGGAACAGACAATCAAATTATCTTTGAAGTTGATGGTGGTGATAACGTAATATTTAAAACAAGTGGTGAGATAGAAGCTACTTCATTAGATATTAGTGGTGATGCAGATATTGATGGTACATTAGAAGCAGATGCCATAACAGTTAATGGTACAGCACTTAATACAGTTATTGCAGGAGTTACAGTTACAAATGCTACAACAGCAGCAGTAGCAACAACTGTAACAATTAGTGATAATGAAAGCACAAACGAAGAAAATGCAGTTGTCTTTACGGCAGGTGGTGATGTAGATGGTGGTAATATAGGATTAGAGAGTGATGGTGATTTAACTTATAATCCTAGCACAGGAACTATATCAGCAACAATATTTAAAGGTAACATAGATGCCGTTGATGGTGACTTTGATGGTACGTTAGAAGCAGATGCCATAACATTAAATGGTAGTGCAATTACAACAACAGCAACATTATCAACAGGCATATCAAATGGTAATGTTTTTGTTGCAACAAGTGGTATAGCAGATAATGATTTTTTAAGAGTTGATGGTACAAGCATAGAAGGTAGAAGTGCTTCTGAAGTATTATCAGATATAGGTGCAACTACTGCATCAGCCGCAGCAGATGAAGCAACAGCGTTAGCCATAGCGTTAGGATAAGGAGAAAAACATGGCAAATACATTTAAAGTTATAACAAGGGATGTTTGTCCTGCAAGTTCAGGTACTCCTGAAACACTCTATACTGTGCAATCAGGCAGTACAGTAGTTGTTTTAGGTATGACACTTGCAAATGTTCACACATCACAAGTTACTGCTTCAGTAACACTTGTTAGTACAACGACACAAACATCACAAACACAAAACACTACAGCACATATTGTAAAAGATATTCCGTTGCCTGTAGGTTCAACTGTAGAGATTATGGCAGGAAACAAGATTGTGTTAAACGTAGGTGATATAATTAAAATAGATTGTTCTGTAGCTGACAAAGTATCAGCGACTATGAGTTATATGGAGATAACCTAATATGGGATATGTAGGAAATAGTCCAACAGCAAACTTTGCATCTGTAACTAAAGATGAATTTAGTGGAGATGGAAGCACGACTGCTTTTACATTGTCTAAAGCAGCGACAACCAATGGTGTTGCAGTCTTTGTAGAAAACGTAAGACAAGAACCTACAACAGCGTATGCTGTCAGTGGTACAACATTGACATTTACTGCTGCACCTGTAAGTGCTAGTGGAAATAATATCTATGTGTTACATCACAACGCACCTGCAAGTACAGCTAATCATCCTGCAGGACAAGACTTAACTGCTGTTAAGGGTACGTTTACTAGCACAGTAGATATTACAGACACCACAGATGCAAGTGATGCTACAGGTGACACAGGTGCGTTAAGAACAGAAGGTGGTGCTAGTATAGCTAAAAAATTATATGTTGGTACAGATTTAGATGTAGATGGAACAGCTAATTTAGATGTTGTAGATATAGATGGTGCTTTAACACAAGATGGTGGTAATGTTGTATTTAATGAATCTAGTGCAGATGTAGACTTTAGAGTTGAGTCTAATGCTGACGATCATGCTTTTTTTGTAAATGGTGGTGATGATTCAATTAGTATGGGAACAAGTAGTAATTCTGTTGGTGGTGCACCGAATAGTGCAACAGGACAATTAAATATTCTTCATTCAACAAGTGGTAGATATGTATTGCAGTTGAGAGGTGACCATACTGGTTCAAATGGCATTTTTTTAAGAGCAGGTTCAAGTACAAGTGAGGATATTGTAAGATTTACTCAATCAGATGAAAACAACCCTTGTCATGTTATTAATGGTAAAGGACAGTTTACAGTTACTGCTTATGAAAATGGTAATACAATAGGTTCATTTATCAATGGTCAAGACACTCCTTATGGAATAGCTGTATCATTTTCAAATCAAAGTCCAGATAATAATACAAATTGGTTTTTTAGAGCACAAGAT
>OZSS01000873.1_pt1 | contig 14448 bp, 12 predicted proteins | sample 1779911 | NCBI WGS metagenome assembly OZSS01 (sample SAMEA2603589, study PRJEB24840) | metagenome | biome: Water; feature: Photic zone; material: Seawater sample | place: Mediterranean Sea | collected 2013-11-12 | depth 10 m | reverse complement strand
GGATGTATATTTCTATTAATAAAACATCCTTTCGCATTTCTTTGTTTTGCAATTATTTCCAGTCCCTTAAATGTTGACGACGTAGCACATACAACTTTTCCTTGTCTTTCTTCTAGTATTTTTTTATTCTTCTTATTTCTTCATTAAACTCATTAAGGGCATTTTTGAAATGATTATCTGAAAATGTTTCTAACTTATTTTTAATCTTTTCTATACTTAAATTTGTATCTATGCATGACTCTAGGTCATATATAGTTAAATTAAAATAATCAAAAATTTGTTCATATAAATCATATAATTTCTCACAATTAATCACTTTAGAAAAATTCATAAAGATAGACTACAGTAGATACTTTTATTTTGTCAAAGATTTTTATAATCTAGTTTTTTTAAAGTTTAACTGTATTGGATATATTGAGAATAAGCCCAGTCAATAAACTGGGCTTTTAAAATATAATTTAGTAGGCTGTGTCTCTACCCTCTGACTTTGCAATTTCTCTTGCATTAGGATTTACAGACGGCCTGAAAGGTATTTCTACTATTTCTCCATCGACTGGCTGACTAGCAGAATCACAATATTCATCTGGTAAATGAAACTTGAATTTGTTCCCAATATCTTTTTTCTCATAAGGAACATATCCCATTGCAATATTTGTTTCTAATTCAGGAGAATACCAAGGAGAGGTTAGGTATCCAACAGGTGTGCTTCCATCTTCAGAGACTAGCCAAAAATCAGGAGCATATTCATCTATTGGTTTGCCACCTAATGCGAAACCTACTAATTGGTTACTATAAGGTTTCTCACCAGCTTCCATTTTTGATCTCATCGCCTCAAGAGCCTCTTTCCCAATGTAGTCAGATGTTTTTTTTCTAGGAACTTGATATCCAAGATTACACTGAAAGGGATAAGTTTCTGAGTCAAGATCTTGACCCCAAGATAAAATCCCTGCAGCTATTCTTCTATGGTGAGCAGGAGCTATTACTTTTAAATTATGTTTTTTACCTGCATCTAAAACTGCATACCACATATCATCAGCATAAAGGGTTGCATTTTTGAGATAAATTTCATAACCCTTTTCTCCAGTAAATCCTGTTTGAGAAATTATACAATCTCTTCCTCCTACTTTAGCTTCCATTAATCCATAATAGGGAATATCTCTAACTGCCTCGCCAACAAGATCAGCCATTAGATCTACAGATTTAGGCCCTTGAATTTGGACAGGCGCAGCATCTATTTCATCAATAGTAACATCAAATTTCTTATCATGATTAACACCTTGAAGGAAAAACATTATGTCAGAGTCTGATAATGAAAACCAAAATTCATCTTCAGCAACTCTTAACAAGATAGGATCATTTAAAACTCCTCCCTTGCTATTACATAAAATAACATATTTACCATTCATCACTTCAATTCTTGAAGCATCCCTGGTGATGACATAATTAGTGAACTTAAGAGCATCTGGCCCTTTAACTCTTATTTGTCTTTCTACGGCAACATTCCACATGGTTACGTGATTAACAAGTGCATCATACTCTACCATTGCACCACCATCCTCAGGCTTTACATATCCTCTGGGATGATACATTCGGTTGTAAACAGTACATCTCCAGCATCCAGCCTCTACTGATAAATGCCAATAAGCAGATTTTCTTACTCTTGTTGAAATCAACATTTGTTGTGGTGTTGGACCAGATTGTCTTAAGTTATAAGGGACTTGTCTGTCTGACTGGTCCACTGTGCTTGGTTGTGTTAGCTTCATTTATCCTCCAGTAAAGCTATTGTAGCAATGGAAAAAAATTAATTTCTTTTTCTGTTGTATGCAATCAAAATCGTATGGTTAAAAAATTTTTTTGTGGAGGACTATTTTACTATTATCAATTGTAAATTCACCACTTTGGACAGCATTTAACCATAAACAAGTTTTTTCAAATCCACCAAAAGGAAAACAGTGAAAGCTTTTTAGTGAGTTTTCACCCTGAGCAAAATTAGCTAATTCAATAAGCATATCATCATTAGATGTTTTCGTGAGAAGATCAGTTACTTTAGAGGAGTTTTTTTTTAGGAAATTTATCGAATTTCCTACCCCACTCATTATTCCAAAGTTTAGTAAGGTCTTAAATGATGCAGGACCAGGGAAACCAACTCTTACTGGTAAATTAATATTTTTAGCCTTTAAATCCTGACACCAGTCTATGAAAGGCGAGGCATTAAAAAAAAACTGTGTTACTAACTCTATATTTAAATTTTTATTTTGAGAAAGATCATACTTTTTATTTAAAAAGTCATTAATAGTTTCTTGATTTATATCGGGAGATCCCTCAGGATGTCCAGCAACACCAATCTCAGTGAAATCGTTATCATGTAGCAAATCAGACTCTAATATTTCTAGAGAAGAGGAGATAGATCCATTTTGATTACCTCCACCTCCAATAACCAATATTTTTTTACTATCAGTTCTTTTTCTAAGTTCTTTCAAAAAACTTGATACGTGTTCCAGGTCTTTCATTGTCCTTGCAGGTAAATGAGTAATGGGAACTAAATTTTGATTAGAAACAAATTCAACTGTTTCTAAAATATCTTTTTCAGTAGCGTCAGGAAGATAAGTAATATAAACATTATTTTTTTTATCTAGTGGAATTGAATTTAATTTATGTCTTACTTTTGGATTTAGTTCGACTGTAAAACCATTTAATAAAGATACGATATTATCTTTGCTCATAATTTTAAACTATAACAATTAAGACTTTAATCTATTATTTTCTGGGTCTAACAAAGGCTCTTGAGTTACCTTTAATGGATATCTTTTTCCAAAATATTCTAATTCTAAAGCTGTCCCATTTTCTGATAACTCTGATGGGAGGTAGCCGTAAACAATATGTTTATCTACAAAATATCCATAATTAGTGCTTGTAACATAACCAACAGCCTTGCCGTTACTGTAAATAGGCTCTGTGCCTAAAGCCATTCCCTCAGGGTCTTCTAAAATCATACAAGTTAATTTTTTTTGAACTGGTTTTTCCTTAATTTTTTGTAAAGCAGACTTACCAATAAAGTCTTCATCTTTCTTTAATTTAACAGTAAAACCTAAACCAGACTCATAGGGATTATAATTTGTATGAATATCAGAGCCAAGTGATCTATATCCTTTTTCTAATCTAAGAGACTCAAAGGCACCAGCTCCTGAGCAAATCATATTAAATTCTCTTGAGGTTTCTCTAAGTTCATCCCATAAAGTTAAACCATATTCTGTAGGAGTGTAAATCTCCCATCCCAACTCACCTATGTAAGATATTCTTACCGCTATGCATGGAACGTTACTAATTGAAATTCTTTTTATACTAAAAAATGGGAAACCTTCATTTGAAACATCGTCATCATCACAAAGTTTTTGAAGAGCTAATCTAGAATTTGGACCCCACAAACCAATACCTGCGTAAGCGGAAGTCCAGTCAATTATTTGAACACTTCCATCGTCAGGAGCATTTGTGCGAAGCCAGTGAATATCAATCATGCCATTTCCTGCTCCTGCTAGAACCCAAAATTTGTTTTCTTCTAATCGACTTATAGTAAGGTCACTTTTAATTCCACCATACATATTGGAGATAACGCTGTAGACAACTTTTCCAACAGGGACATCAATATTATTTGTACAGACTTTTTGAAGTAACTTTAAGGCACCTTTACCACTTACTTCAATCTTTACAAAACCAGTGATATCAAATTGAGCACCTGTTTGTCTTGTAACTAAATGTTCTGCTGCTTGAATTGGGGACCAATATTTTGCCGCCCAACCAGTTCGATTAGGAAAGTTTTTTCCTTTCATTAAATCAGCATTAGCCTCATACCATTGCGGACGCTCCCATCCCATAGTTTCAAAAAAATAAGCTTTTTGGCCCTCTAATCTATTATAAAAAGGACTTCTCCTAAGTGGTCTTGGTTGCTCCATTTGTTGTAAAGGATGAATGATGTCGTAAACCTCTTTGTAATTTTGTTTTCCTCGTGCTCGTAAGTATTTTCTGACGTGATGGTGCTGATGGAAACGATTTATATCACCTTGACGAACGTCAAGTTCAGGTTCGCCATTGACAATCCATTCTGCCATTGCCTTTCCAACGCCGCCACTATGCGTAATCCAAACAGCATTTGCCGTCCACAAACCTTTTACTGAGGTTTCTCCCATCAAAGGATTACCATCTGTCGTAAATGAAAACATCCCATTAATCTTTTTAGTTAATTTTTTCTCAGCAAATTTAGGAAATAGCCAATTAGACTCTTTGTGCGCCCCAGCAAAATCATCAGGTCTGAAATCTACTAAAGAGGGCATCTCCTCTGCCTCTTCAGGTTTTTTTATATCTTCAGATTCTAAAATTCTTGGCTCATGTCTATAATTTCCAATTACATAAGAGTCATTCCATTGCCTGAAATAGAGACTGTAATCTTGGTGACGAACTAAGGCATGATCTACCAATGCTTCCTTGTGGTCAGCCTGATATTCTTTTAATTCTTCAAAAGGCTCAAGCCAAACCATTTGATGTTCACATGGTACCAGAGGTAAAGAGATATTTGCGAGTCTTCCCATTTTGGGCGCCCAAATACCTGTTGAGACTAAAACAATATCGGCATCATAATCCCCATTTGAAGTCTGCACTCCTCGAATTTGATTATTAGAAATTTTAAAACCTTTAACAGCTGTATCACCTATAAATTCTCCAGCTTTTAAATCTGTTACATATTTTGCCATTGCTTTTACAGCTCTAACTGGTGCTGCAAGACCATCAGTGGGTACATAATATCCACCATGAATTTTTTCAGGATCAATATAAGGACTCATTTTTAAAACTTCATCTGGCGAAATAATTTTAGCATCTTGAAGTCCATAACTATGTGCAATTCCAAGTTTTCTATATAAGTCCTCATGCCTCTCTTTAGATTTAGAGACCTCAATTCCTCCGACAGTGTGATAACAAGGTTTTCCATCAAAAGTTAGAGATCTCAAAAGTTCAACAGTATACTGAGCAAATTTGCACATCATTCTAGATGGGTTAGTTTGAAATACACCACCTGGAGCATGACTAGTAGAACCTCCGGTTTCAAATAAAGGACCTTGATCAAGAATTACCATATCTTTCCAACCTAGTTGGGCCAAATGATATGCAGTGCTCGCACCAACTATCCCACTTCCAACAATAATAATCCTAGATTTTTTTGTCATCTTTATCCTTAGTACTTATCTAAACTAATCAGTTCCAAAATTTGATGTCAATATGAAAAAAAGTTACAGATTAACCGCGTCAATTAGACGATCTTCTAGGTAATCACTAAATGATCGACCACAGCTTAAAAGTATTACGTTATCTAAATTAAAAATGGAACAATCAATTCTAGCCAATAAAGTTTGAGCAGCTGTAAAAGGTTTAAAGGATTTTTCACGAAAATCAAAATGTGTGAGTTTATTTAATATCATAGTAGCATTATCGCCACCAACTTGAAAAAATATTTGTGAGTCTGTCAGGTTAGTTGCCAAAATTGAACTAGATTTATTAAAAGTATCACAGAGTTTGTGAAATTTTTTTTGTTCAATATCTTTCTTAAAAACTAAATTCCATTGATCAAAAGACATTTTAGCTAAAATGAAATTATCATTGGTAACTATTCTCAAATTATCAGAAGGGGGAAGGAGTTTTAATGCCTTGTTCACAACACCGTTGAACTCTGAGTTACCAGAACTTCTTAAAACAATTTGTTGTGAGATAATTTTTTTAATTTCAATACCATTTGATCGAATTACATCCTTCATGAAGCTAGCTTTGTATTTTCTTTATCATAAAAAATTGGTTCAACTATCTCAACTTCTATTGTTTTCAATTCAGGAGTTGATGCAAATGCTTTAGTTCCAATAAGTGACTGACCATTTTTGATAACAGCTAGAGCAAAGTTATGTCCTAAAGTAGGGCTTTGATAACATGATGTTATATGTCCTAGCATTGGAGTTGGAGTTTTTATTTCTTTATCTAAAATGATGTGTTGACCTTCTTCTAACTTCTCATTCTTGTTAGTTGGTAAAATTCCTACGAGCTGCTTTCTGTCTTTTCTAACTGTATCAGAACGGATTAAAGATCGTTTTCCTAAAAAATCTTTTTTTGATTTTCCAATCATCCAATCTAAACCTAAATCAAGAGGTGTAATTGATCCGTCCGTATCTTGACCAACTATGATGTATCCTTTTTCAGCTCTTAAAAGGTGCATGGTCTCAGTACCATAAGGCATCAAACCAAATTCCTTTCCAAAACTTATTATTTTTTCCCATATTTTTACAGCTTGATTTGAAGGTACATATATCTCATAACCCATTTCTCCAGTAAAACTAGCTCTTAGAATTCTTATGGGAGTGTCTTCATATTCATGAAATTGAAATGTCATGAATGGGAAAGCTTCATTACTAAAATTAACCTCTGGAAAAACTTTCTCGATTATATTTCTTGTTTTTGGACCACTGATATTAAATGTAGCATACTGCTCAGTTATAGAATTCATATAGACATTTAAGTTGGGCCATTCAGTTTGAGCATATTCTTCCATACATCCTAAAACAGTTGCTGCGCCTCCAGTAGTAGTAGTTGCTATAAAATGCTCATCTGAGATTTTACAAATAATACCATCATCTTTTACCATACCATCCTCTCCTAACATCAGGGCATATCTTGAGGTGCCAGGTTTCATTTTGGAGAAACTATTTGTATATATTAAATTCATGAAAGCTAATGCATCCTTACCTTTAATCTCAATTTTTCCTAGAGTGCTACCATCCAAGACCCCAGCATTTTCTCTTACATTTTTACTTTCTCGTTGAACGGCTTCGTCCATAGTTTCATCTTTATTTATTGGAAAATACCAAGGTCTTTTCCATTGACCAACATCCTCAAAAACAGCACCATTAGTTATATGCCAATTATGTATCGGTGATTTTCTCTCTGGGTCGTAATATTCATATGAATTTCTTCCTGCTATCGCAGCAAAACTCAAAGGAGCATAGGGAGGTCTGTAAATTGTTGTTCCTACTTCATTAACTTTCTTATCGAGTAAATCAGAAACTATACCCAAAGCATTTATACTACTTATTTTACCTTGGTCCGTTCCCATGCTGTTAGTGGTGTATCTTTTGAGATGTTCAATTCGATCAAAACCCTCTGAGATAGCTTGTCTTATATCTTTTGTGGTGACATCATTTTGTAAATCTATAAATGATTTTGACCAAATAGTTTGTTTTTGTGGTAAAACTTCCCACAATTTTTCAATTTTAAATTTGTGACTTGTATTTAGTTCTAGTTTAATTTGGACAGGTTTAATGCCAAATATAACTAATTTTTCATTAATTTCCTTATTAATGGCATTAAAGTCAAATTGCCCAGAAGCTGAGCCAAGTGTTATTGTGGGTTGAAAAGCTTGAGCGGGCTTGTAGGTTAAATCTTTTTCATCCCAATCTAATAAGCCTTTGGACTGAGTAAACAAGTGAACATCTGGATTGATACCACCAGACAAACATAAAAAATCTGTTTTAATTTCATTAACTCCCCCTGAACTATCTTCAACTAATATTTTTTGTAATTTTTTATTTCCGTATGCCCCTTTAATTTGAGAATTAGTATATAAAGGAATGTCATTTTTTCTTATTAAATCAAACAAGTCTGGTTCGATATTTTCGCCTGAGCGTGAGTCGATGTAAGCTTTTGGCTTAAAGCCCTTTTTGATAAGGCTAAATACTAGACTTTCGGAATTAGAGTTATTGCTAAAAACAACAGTTTCTTTTGAGGGTATTACCCCATATCTACACATATATTTTTCAAATGATGAGCACAACATAATGCCTGGTAGGTCATTATTTTGAAAAGATAAAAATCTTTCTATATGACCGTTGCATAAAATAACTTGGTCAGTTCTAATTTTATGAAGAGTGCTATTAACTTTATCTTTCAAAGGTCGAGATCCAACAAATTTATCTTCAACAGCAATTAGATGATTAATATAATTGTACGTTGTCACTAAAGTATTTTTTAATATTTTTATATTTTTAGAGTTTTCGATTTCTTTAACAGTTTCACTAATCCAGTCCATTGGTGTTTGATTATTCACACTTAGAACTTTATTAGAGTTATTCAAAATACCACCCAGTTGATCGTCAAAATCAATAAGAAGAACACTATATTTTGTATCGATTAAACTCTTTGCAGCAATAAGCCCATTCAAACCTCCACCAACAATAGTTATGTCAACATTATGATGAAGATGAGTACTAACGGCTTTAAATTCTTTTGGGGGCTTGCCAAGACCCGCGGCTTTTCTAATAATAGGCTCATAAATTTTTTTCCAAAAATTTTTATGAGGACCCATAAACGTCTTGTAATAAAAACCTGCTGGAAAAACTGGTGAAAATATATTGTTTATACTTCCAATATCTGTCTCTAACGAAGGCCATCTATTTTGACTTTCGATTTCCATGCCCTCATAAATCTTTTTTATGGTAGCTCTTGTATTTGGCTCCGAATATTCACTAATTATTTGTACTAAAGCATTTGGCTCTTCTATACCGCAAGTATAAAAACCACGAGGTCTATGATATTTAAAACTTCTTCCGATTAACTTTAAGTTATTTCTAAGTAAAGCTGAGGCTATAGTATCACCTTTGTAACCGTAATATTTTACACCATCAAATTTAAATCCTATTTTTTGATGAAATTGGATAAACTTATTATCTGTTAAATTCAACTCACTCATTTTTTAACTGTAAAATTACCTGATCCTAAGTTTGGTTCTCCTGATGGAGTTTTTACATTATTTTTAAAACTATCTAGCTTTGGTCTTTCTTCATCAATTTTATATATTTTTAAAATTTCATCGGTAGATGTATCTCTTACACAATTAAACCATTTTCGGCATCCATGGGAATGAACCCATCTTTCATAAAAAATTCCTTTTGGATTTGCTCTGATAAAAACATATTCGCCCCATTCTCGATCTCCAATTTCAGCTGATCCATCGGGCCGCTTCACATGAGCTTCCCCACCGTTAGAAAATTCGGATTGGTCTCTTGGACCGCAGTACGGACAGTCGATAATAAGCATGTTGAATTAATGGGCTACTGCTGCAGCCCCATGTTCATCAACTAGTTTTCCGCTTGCAAATCTATCTAAATTAAAAGCACTATTTATTTGATGGGCCTCATTTTTAGCAATCGTATGCGCAAAGACATTAGCACTTCCAGGTGTCGCTTTAAAACCACCTGTGCCCCAACCACAATTAAAAAATAATCCCTCAACATCACATTTACTAATTATAGGACTGGCATCAGGACAAATATCGACAATTCCTCCCCATTGACGAAGCATTTTCATTTTTCCAAATACAGGGTAAAGCTCGACCATAGCTCTCACAGTCTCCTCTATAATATTAAAACCACCACGCTGTGTGAAGGAATTATAGCTGTCTGTTCCTGCGCCTATTACAAGTTCACCCTTATCAGACTGGCTTACATAAGCATGAACAGCAGATGACATTACAACAGTATCAATAATTGGTTTTATTGGCTCAGAAACTAAAGCTTGTAGAGGTTTGCTTTGTAGTGGAAGTCTGATACCCGCAGTCTCAGCAAGAACACCTGTATGTCCCGATGCAACTACACCAACTTTATTGGCTCGAATAAAACCTTTAGATGTTTCTACACCCTCTATTTTTCCATTTTTAGTTTTAATTTGATGCGCCTCACAGTTTTGAATTATATCTACTCCCATTTCATCTGCACGCATAGCAAATCCCCAAGCAACAGCATCATGTCGAGCAGTCCCACCTCTTGGTTGGTAAGAGGCACCAAGAACAGGATAGCGAAGATTGTCGGTATTCATGATAGGAACCTTTTTTTGAATTTCCTCTTTAGAGAGCCAAAGCGAGTCTATGCCATTTAAATTATTTGCACTTACTCTTCTTTTAATTTCTTTTATATCGTGTTCGTTGTGAGCAAGGTTCATCACACCTCGTTGACTAAACATAACATTATAATTTAATTCAGTTGATAAATTTTCCCAAAGTTTAAGAGAATGCTCATACAGGTGAGCACTGTCATCCCACAAATAATTTGATCTTATGATAGTTGTATTTCTTCCAGTATTACCTCCACCAAGCCAACCTTTTTCAATTACAGCAATATTTTTTAAACCATGTTCTTTAGCTAAATAGTAGGCAGTACCAAGACCGTGACCACCACCACCAATTATGATAACATCATAAAACTCTCTTGGTTCTGGACTTCGCCACATTTTCGGCCAATCCTTATGACCCTTTAAAGCATTTTTGGCGATACTAAATATTGAATATTTTTTTTTCACCTAAGCAAATTAGCAAAAAAATTTTTACTCATCTAGTAAATTTCAAAGGCGAATTGTCATTGATATTCCTAAAAATTTTAGGAAATTGCCATTTTAGATCACAATCAGTATTTGGAGCTTGTGATTTATCATCCAAATCTTGTTGACAAATAGTGCGAATTTCAAAGCTAAACCTTGTTTTTTCTGATTTTTGCTTAGATGAGCTATGAAGATGACATCCAGAAAAACAAAGTATTTCCCCTGGCTGGATAGTTACTGGAAGAATTTTAACTTGTTCAGGTAATTCCTCTAACATTTGAGGGGCAGATGGATAAGAAAAATCATTTCTTTTTCTATGGTCTAAGTAGGTATTGAGGTCCCAAGTAGATGTAGAATTTTTTACAGGTTTAGAAAAGAATTCAGGATAAAAAATCATTGTATTTGTTTCGTCAACAGAACTAATAGGTCCCCACCAATTAATTTGTTGATGAATATTTGTTCCCCATGTATCTCGATGTGAGCTAATTCTTGAAGCCTCTCGGTAATTAAATCTATTTTCAGCAGGTGCAATTCTAATTCTAAACTGGTCCCAATAAGAATTATTATTATAAAAACCTCTTTCTATTAAAAAACTCTTAAATAGTTCTTTAAAAATCTTTGAATTTTTCAGATTTGATACCAGGTTAGTACTAATTGCTTCACATTCATCTAAATAATGAATTTTTTCTAGCTCTCCATCATACTCACTACTAATCTCAGTCTTAATTTTTTGAATTAAATCGAGAGTGAATTGTGATTTTTGAAAAACAAAAATTTTTCCTTTAAATATTTCTTCTTTAAATTTTTTTAAGTCTAAGATCTTTTCTATTGCCTCAAACATTTAGTCTATATCGCCGACATAAACTCCTAAAGCAAGTGCAGTTTCAATAAGTGGGTCTGATCTATCAACTACTTTATAAGTTGATATGCCCTCACTAATTGGAACATCAACAACCTTCCTATCTCTCCAAGCAACCATTCTTCCCATTTTACCTTGTGCTATCAAATCAACTGCGTACACACCAAAAGCACTAGCAAGAATTCTATCTCTTGGAGTAGGAGGAGCACCCCTTTGTACATGACCAAGAGATGTTACTCTGCACTCTATATCTGTCATTTTCATAATCTCTTCAGACAAGTAATTTCCTATACCGCCAAGTCTTTTTTGTCCGTCTGCAAATTCCACAGTATAGCTTCTACCTTCTTCCGTTTTAACAGCCTCAGCAACAACAATTAAAGAGTGAACAATCCCTCTATTTTTCATTTCAGTAAGTTTATTAACGATCCCTTTGATAGAATATTTAATTTCAGGGATTAAAATAGCATCAGCACCACCAGCAATACCCGCATTAATTGCAATGTGCCCTGCATCTCTTCCCATAACCTCTAAAATCATTGTTCGTTGATGACTGGCAGCAGTCGTTTGAAGGTTATCAAGTGCCTGAGTAGCAACATTTACAGCTGTATTAAATCCAATTGAACTTTCTGTTGCACCAACATCGTTGTCGATTGTTTTTGGTATTGCAACAATATTTAAATTTCCTCGTTTTGCTATTTCTGTAAGAATGGACATACTTCCGTCTCCACCAATTACAATCAATCCTTCAAGACCCAACTCATGATATCCATCGATTATTTCTTGGGAGCGGTCTTTAAATTTTCCATCTGGCATTGGAAATTTAAAGGGGTTGCCCTTACTCGTTGTGCCTAAAAAAGTACCACCTTGTCTTAGTAGAGATCCGCTAAAGGTTTGATAATCGAGCGGTAAGTAAGCTACAGGTCTTTGCATTAAACCTACAGTACCGTCACGTATTCCAAGCACTTCCATGTTATAGGTATTCTTTGCTCGAAAAAAAATAGATCGAACGGCAGCATTTAAACCACCACAATCTCCTCCACTTGTAAGTATTCCAATTTTTTTCATTTAGAATTTATCTGAGTCCCACAACCATGCTGCTCCTCGTACGCCGCTAGAGTCGCCATGAGTGTTTCTTAAGATCTTATTTCTTATTTTATCACTAAAAGTATATTTAGGAAGAAGTTTTGGAATATTTTCATAAATTCTTCCTACATTTGACATTCCTCCACCTATCACAATTACATCTGGATCTATTATGCCGATCATAACTGAAATTAATCTTGCAAATCGATCCTCGTATAATTCAAATTCTTTTTTTGCTCTTTCATCACCATTTGCTTCTAGGGCAACAATCTCTCTTGTTCTAAAATTTGTTCCATATTTAGAGTTAAATATTTTAGTAAAACCAATTCCTGATATAAATTGTTCTGCACAAAGAGGTCTTCCACAATTTCCAACCTCGCATTTTGGATTTAATTCATATTCCTCTTGAGTAGGATAGGGAAGTGGTTGATGCCCCCAATCTCCTGCCACTTGATTAATGCCCTCTATAACCTGTTTTTTATATACAAAAGAACCTCCAAAACCTGATCCAATGATTATTCCCCATACAGATTGGTAATTAGCACCTGATCCATCAATTGCTTCTGAGAGCGCAAAGCAATTTGCATCGTTCATCAATTTAATATCTCTATTTAGACTTCTTTCTAAATCTTTATGGAAAGGTCTATCATTTATCCATACACAATTTGCGTTGTTAACCAAGCCTGTCTCTTTTGAAGAAAATCCAGGAATACAGACCCCGACAGTGTTAACTGAATTTGTATATCTGTCAAATTCTTCAATCAAAGATTTTACAGTATCAATACCATTTTCATAATTTTTTTCATATGTTGATCTTTTTCTTAAAATCTCATTACCCTCATTATCCATGAGAATACCCTCAATTTTAGTGCCACCATAATCAATACCCACTTTAAAATTTTTTGACATTATTTTTGTGAACTATTATATGAATATAAAAACATAATACACATATATATTAATTCAATGGTATAACATAACTACTTAGATTTAGTTTTGTATGAAAAAAAAAGTTATTAATTGGGGTATTATCAGTTCAGCAAAAATTGGATGGGAACATGTTATTCCAGCTATCATAAAATCCAAAAATAGTAATTTATTAGCTATTGCTAGTAGAAGTAAAAGTAAAGCAACAAAACTTCAAAAAAAATTTAATATCACTAAAAGTTATGGTTCATATGATGAACTTTATCTCGATCCCGATATTGATATTGTCTATAACCCTTTACCAAATCATTTACATATCAAAACAAGTTTAAAGGCTTGTGCTCATGGCAAACACATTCTTTTAGAAAAACCACTATCATTAAAAGCAAAGGACATTAATCCATTAATTAAAAAAGCAGCAAAACATAAAATTATTATCAAAGAAGCTTTTATGGTGAGACATCACCCTCAATGGCAATGGATAAAAAAATACATCAAATCTGGAAGTATTGGAAAAATATCAAACATATCCTCAGTCTTTTCTTATTTTAATAAAGACCCAAATAATATTAGAAACATTCAAAAATATGGTGGTGGTGCAGTTTATGATATTGGTTGTTACCCAACTGTAATTTCGAGATACTTACTGGACAAAGAACCAAAAAGAGTTGTTGCTACTGCAATTAAAGATAAAAATTTTAAGACAGATATTTTATCAACTACTCTATTAGATTTTGACGGTGTATTCTCATCTTATACTGTTGCTACCCAAAGCACTAATTCTCAAAAAGTTATCATTTTAGGAACAAAAAAAACGATAGTAGTTGAAAATCCTTTCAATGCGATAAAGAGCAAAGCTACAACAGTTGTCATTTATAATGGTCGGTCAATATACAGAAAAGATAATACAATAAAAGTGTTTAAGCCATCTGATCAATATGAACACCAAGTTACAGCTTTTTCTGATCATCTTTTAAAAAAAACAAAAGTTGATTATGATTTAAAAGATGCAAAAAAAAATATGAAAGTGTTAGATGCTACTTTTAAATCGATAAAAAGAAGTAAGTGGATTAAAGTTTAATTCTATCTACTATTAAATCAGCTACTTTTTTTCCAAAAGTTTCATGAGTTTTTTTAGACCAGTGTATTGGATCTAGACTTGACGACTCAATATACTGATT
>OZSS01000870.1_pt1 | contig 14464 bp, 17 predicted proteins | sample 1779911 | NCBI WGS metagenome assembly OZSS01 (sample SAMEA2603589, study PRJEB24840) | metagenome | biome: Water; feature: Photic zone; material: Seawater sample | place: Mediterranean Sea | collected 2013-11-12 | depth 10 m | reverse complement strand
GGTAACGGCAGATTGTTTCAAATTTATGAATTTTTTTCTGGGCACACCCGAGATGGTTTAGATGCCACTTACCCTGTTATTTTGTAAAAAAACTTAAAATTTTATCGGGCTGCTCCTGAGCGGCACCTCAAAATATACCGGCAAATTGGTCAACAACACTGACATTTCACAAAAATGTAAAAAATCCAAACCAACATAAGGGTGTGATCATGATTGTATTTGAGCGGCAGCTACGTTGCAGTGCTGTTTGATATTAATGTCATAAGACTGGTCTTCAAATGAACGACAATTTTCCAGAAAAAGGCCAAGTCTTGTTCAAAGCCAACACTGATGAGCTTTTTATTGTATCGGGAAAGCAGGATATTGATAGCGAGAGCCATTTTACGTTGACCTCACATCAATCTGGCGAAGTGGTTATAGTATCAGCACAAAACCTGAATACGCAGTTCATTGAAAGTCCGTCCAACGATGATTTCGGCATAAAGCGTTTATTCGAAAATATGGCGTTGGATGTCTGGTGAAACTTACATTTACAAGCGGGTGATATCGTCGTTATGAGTGTCGAACTATTCAAGCCAAAGACTCGGCTATTTCGTGGTAATCTTCATGGGCATTCGCGCCACTCCGATGGTGTGTTGGATAACGCTGAGGTTGTCGAAACCTATCAAAACCTAGGTTATGATTTTATCTGCATTTCTGATCATCTCTGGAGCGATACAAGGTTTTGCGCGCAAACGGTGAACCCATATGCCTACAGTGGCAGTGATACATTTCTTTCAATCACGTCAGCCGAAATACACTGTCGCGGCAAAGCAATGGATCGCGATGGTTTGTGGCACATACTGGCGAATGGTTTGCCATTAGATTTTGGCGTTGCAGATGATACTGAAACAGGCGCTGATCTGGTTAGACGCGCAGTTGACGCAGGTGCATTCGTGTCAATTGCGCACCCTGAATGGTATTCAATGACAACTGAGGAAGCTCTTGCTCTAGATGCGGCACATGCTGTGGAAATTTATAATCATTCGTGCGCGATCGAGGCTGGACGCGGTGGCGGCACATATGTCGTTGACCTTTTGTTAAACAACGACAGGCCTGTAGGGATAATTGCAACTGACGATTCGCATTTTCGTATTCCGGACGCGGGCGGTGGCTGGGTAATGGTTGCGGCAGAAGAATTGACCTCAAAGGCTATAATTTCATCTTTGAAGCTCGGCCATTACTATTCATCAACTGGGCCCAACATCTATGATATTATATTGGAAAACAGTATCTTGTCCATTTCTTGCTCGGCGGTTGAAACAATATGTGTCGCTGGCATGGAGCATCGCTCGCTATATGATAATGGTTCGAGCAAAACAAAAGCATATTTTGATTTGACCAATTTTCATACTGATTGGTTTCGTATCAGCATTACTGATTCAGCTGGAAAAACCGCTTGGTCAAACCCCTATTGGAAGGGCAAACATTATTAAACCAGCCGCTAACTAGAAATGGCCCAATGAGTAGGGAAATATTTTACCCACATACGCGCACCTATCGGCATAACTTTTTCAAGCAAATAACTCTTTCCATCTGAAGCACGCAACTTCATGTTCAGCGTCGACTGGCATCAAGCTAGGTTCAGTGATCTTCGCACCGAGACTTGGATAGTTCTCTCTAGATCGCCAGCATTAAGAATAAATTTCCACTCGCGCCTAAGAATCTGTGTCGATTGGATTAATCTCAAAGAAGCCTTTGTCTTTCAAAACGGGTTGCCCTTTGGGTTGGGAAAAATCGACATCTTCGATTCCACAAGATATCGCAAAACAAGCCAACGATATAGCTTTTGGAATTTCCACCGGCTTTCCCTTGCGCTCACCTTTTTCGTAATATTGGACTGTGCGCAACTTTAACCCCAGCTTGCGAGCGGCTTTTGTTTGATTTAAGCCATGTGCCTTTCGCCACCTCTTAAACTCTTTAGATTTCATAATAAAACCAATCTTTTAAATGTGAATATGCAATAAATGCGTATTTTTTGTGGACATTTTGCATATTTTTGGTAGCCTTTCAATATGAAAGTAGGAGCCATTGCCTATCAGAATGTCGCTGACAGCGTTGAGTTGTGCTTTGTGAGCTGCCGGCGACACAGAGATACACTTACTTTGCCTAAAGGGATTGTCAAATCGGATGAGACGCTTACCAAGGCTGCTGCTCGTGAGCTTTTTGAAGAGGCTGGCGTTTCAGGAAAGGTAAAGAGAAAAGCGTACCCGTTGCTCTTTGTATCAAAAAAACCAGCGGTTGATGATATTTTATATTTCTTCGTGAAAATTCAACATGTAAGGCAAAACTGGCCAGAAGCTGATCTTCGAAGGCGGGTTTTTCTTACTTTGGATGAAGCTCTATGCCGGAGTACCAGCCAAGGCGCCAACAAAATCATCAATCTTTTGATAAATGAACGAAAACTCCAAGCAGAGGCCAAACAAAGCAACACGTTTACTGTTCCATTATTAGGAAAAACCCATTGGCTCAGCAACGTCACATTCGCTTGAAAATAAGAAACATTATCGGCCAACGCGCCACGTCAATTAGGAACAAAAAAAATGTCCAGACCAGTGAATAAGAGCCATTTATTTTTACCACTGCTGTTGTCGATTTTTACCAGCAGTCTCGCTTGCGCAGACCAGCGCATCACAGTTCATGATCTAATAGGCGTATGGACAACATCAGATCAAGGGACAAACCACGCTATGACAGCAGAACAGGTGCGTAGCAACTGCCAGTCATTCAAAATGATTATTCATGCCGACCTCAGAGTTGAAGCCATTACACTTGGTGACAGTGGCGGCTTTCTGTTTTGGGCGGTTGCCGAAACGCCTTGCATGCTGGCAGACAACATACTTGCTTGCAGAATGAATGTTTATACCGAAAAGCGCACGCTATCTGAAAACAAACCAGTAGCGTGGTCACTAAAGGCAGCTGGCAACGGCTTGTTTGACTCAAAAACACTTATTGGTAGTGACGCGGAAGACACCATGTATCGTTGCGCTGATACCGTTCAGGAAGCCAGCCTGATCACGTCAAAAAAGCAAATCTGAGTTTACTTTTGCCGACTAGGCTACCTGCAAGCCGCCACAAAAAACGGACCCAACTATTGGCATTTGGTCATGCAACCGGAACCTGACAATGTCTGCGCGTTTGCCGACGCTTAGGCGCCCTCGATCAGTTAATCCCGTTGCATCTGCCGGTGCCGATGTCACACTCTGCAAACCCTTGGAAAGGCTGTTAAGGGTCTGACCTAGCTTTACAGCGCCAATCAGCAGGGAGGCAGGAATATAGTCGGAGCTCAAAATATCCAGTAAATTTGCCTGCGCAAGGTCATGCGCGGCGACGTTTCCCGAGTGTGACTGACCGCGCACGATGTTTGGCGCGCCCATAATGATAAATTGTCCATTTTGCCGACACTCTTCTGCTGCATCAATTGTCGTCGGAAATTCTGCAACTTTAACACCAGATGCGGCTGACGCGGCCACATCGTCACGTGTGGTGTCGTCATGGCTTGCTAAAACCGCTTTAACCGACCTTGCAAATTCAACGGCGACATCGCGATGTTTTTCACCAAACTGTGCCTGTAATTCCAAACGTTCTGCAAAATGCTGGTCAATCTTGTCTTCTGAAAACCCATGCTTACCGCGAAGATATTCACGGAGTTTTTCTGCATCCCTAAATTGCCTTTGCCCTGGGGTATGATCCATCAATGAGACAAGCCCAACCTCATCGCTGGAGCCAAACTCAGCCATTTCCTCAGGGAGTGTTTCGGTGCATAACTCAGCTCGAAGGTGAAGATAGTGGTTGATTTTCATGTCACCAGATCTCACCAAAGAAAGAATATTGTCCGCCGTTTCACGCGCATATTTTCTATAGCCGGTCGATTTTTCGTCTGACGGCACTGATCCAACTCGTAACGCGTCAAATACAGTTGTGATGCCGGAACCTGCGAGTTCCCGGTCATGTGAAGCAACGGCGGCCTTTGAGTTCCAAAAGACCCCAGGTCTTGGCTGCAAATGCCGCTCAAGATTGTCTGTGTGTAATTCAATCAATCCCGCACACACATAATCGCCACGACAATCTATCGCACCAGACGGCACTGTCTTTCCTTCATCTATGCGCTGGATACCCGACTGATTAAATTCAATACTCCCAACAAAATCGGAGTTTTCTCCGACAACCCGAGCATTTGCTAAAACTATATTTGTCATTTGACTGTCACAAACCTGATATAATCTTTTTAAGTATCTAAAAAACATTGCAATAGTATGACATGTGAGACAACTACGGTGCGTTCCATGTACCCAACTTTTAGACGATTTGCTGTGTATTATGTCCCTGAAGCGATCAGCCAGCTTGGCACTTTGGGAAATCACTGGCTGGGGTGGAGTGTTTCTGACGGTGAATTTGTTGACCGTCTGACTGACCCGCTTGTTCCCAAAGATATCGCCAACATAACAAAACGGGCACAGAAGTACGGATTTCACGGCACCTTAAAGCCACCAATGCGGCTAAAGGCTGAATTTGGGCAGACAGAATTTTTATCTGCCCTTAGACAACTCGCCGCAGACCAGAGGCCATTCACAATTTCTGAGATGCGCGTGAAATTAATTGGTAATTTTCTGGCAATCACCCCATCAGCGCCTTGCCCTTTATTGGATCAATTAGCCACAAATCTTGTTGTTGGTCTGGATGGTCTGCGTCAGCCACCTGATGAGCTAGAAATCGCTAAACGAAGCAGTGTGGGTTTGACCAAACAGCAACATCTGCTCCTCAAAAAATGGGGATACCCTTATGTCCTTGAGGAGTTTCGGTTTCATCTGACCCTGAGTGATGCCTTGGATCAAAACAGATCAACGGCTATACTGCATGCCGCCAGAACCATTTTTAGTGCGGCGACGCAATCGCCAGTTCGGGTGAGTGATGTTGCTGCCGTCGGAGAGTCAGAGACAGGCATGTTTCATCTTATTGAAAGAGTCCCACTTGGCAGTTGAACCAAATCAATGACTTGTTACGCGAAATACATTTACAAGCTGATCTACGGCGCCTCAGAGCGCACAACTTTTATCGCTACAGTAAGTGAAGATAGCGCGCTTTAGGCGTATTTTTCCAAAAAAGCTTCAATGTGCAAATTCCGAAAATCTGGCACCGACTGTCCCAGTTTTTCATGTGACCAGTCCCACCAAGCCAAATCTATAAGGCGCTCTGCAATTGAGTCATCAAATCGTTTTCTAAGCGGCTTTGCTGGCACACCTGCGACGATCATGTAGTCCGGCACATCATGTGTCACAACCGCACCAGAAGCGACAACTGCTCCATGTCCAATTTTTATTTCTGGGCGAATTACTGATGCATGTCCAAGCCAAACATCGTGACCTATATCAACAATACGTGATGCACGGTGCGCGAAAAATGCTGCGTCATTTTCTGCATCAGGCCAGTAATCTTTGGTGCGGTAAAGAAAATGATGAAGGCTGGCACAATGCATTGGGTGGTCTGTTGGGCCAATGCGTGTATATGAGGCAATGTTGGCAAATTTACCAATCTGTGCATTGGCGATATCAGCAAACCGGTCACAATAAGAATAATTACCAAACGTTGTATTCAGCACTCGTGACCCTTTACCCACTTCGGTGTAAACGCCAAAATGACTATTAGTAATTTCACAAGCCTCATGAAATGAAGGCCCTAAGCCCAAATTTTTTGTCATTAAGCAGTCTCACTTTTCAAATTTGTCATGCCACTGTAACAACAGTTTGCCATACAAAATTTATGTTTAAGAGTAGTTCCGCTACACCTAGAGAAAACCATTTACCAACGATAATCCGACTGCGGCAATTTTCAACTGATTGGCGTGGCACAATGATCTTGTCGCCTTGCCCTACCTTAAGCTATCTGGCACATGACGATATGGGCATTTTTGACCGATGGTCTAACGCACATGTTTGCATGGTTGTAACACTTCTTGAAAAAGCCGAAATCAAAGCGCTTGGTTTTGACTCACTGGCGGCGCACCTGTCCCAAACAGACATACTGTGGCATCATTTCCCAATCCGTAACATGGATGCACCAGCAAACTCTAGTGAGCTCCGCCTTCAAGAAATCATCATTCACATGGCCCAGTGCTTTAACACCGGCAAGGCGGTATTCATTCATTGTCATGCAGGCCTCGGACGCACAGGTTTGGTGGCCGCAACTGTTTTGAAATCATTTGGCATGACTACAAACGCTGCTATGAGTGCCATCCGTAAAAAACGGCCAGGCAGTATTGAAAGCCATATTCAAGAAATTTTTGTTGAAAACTGGAATTTTAAATTACCAGATTTTCCACCAAGGCTTTGACGCCACTTTGTCAGGTTTTGTTTGCGCAGCAGCCTGCTCAGTCTCAATTTCGTTACCAACACCGGCCTGACCAAATTTTTTTGAATTTTCTGCCTGTGCAGCCTCATAAGCCGCTTCCAATATTGCCTTTGCTCCCTCAATATCGCCATTACCACACGTTGCCATTCCATTCGCCAAACTGTCTTTTGCTTGGCTTGCCGCTTCTTCAGTTTCAGCGCGCGACTCGAGGGTACTAACTTCTAACCGTATCCTCGCACGCAACATCAACACTTCAACCTCGTCACATTGCGCCGCAAGTTTCTGAAACTCCGCTTCAGTGTCGGTCAATTTACCTGCGCCCATTTGCTGGCCAAAAGCATCTGGCGCTATGAGCAGAAAACTGATTGCAAAGGAAGCAAGCACAAACTTCATTATTATCTCCTATTTAAAAAGCATCATTTGGTCTAAACCAATCAGCCGGGTACGTATCGCCGAAGACATCATATCCATGCCAATAACTGTCACTAAAACGACGATGGCCATATAAGCAACGTTTTCAAAATCCGCACCCGTTTGCAAGGCGCCTAGAAATTGCAAGCCAATACCCCCCGCTCCCATCGCACCGATGATAATTGCACTGCGTGTGTTCGACTCCAGTGTGAATAGCGATGTTGAGATAAAAACTGGCAATATCTGAGGCAATACGCCAAAACGATGCTGTCGTGACCGGCTAGCTCCCGTGGAGGCGATGCCTTCTGTTTGTTTTTTGTCCGCGTTTTCTACCGCCTCTGACATCAATTTGCCAAGCGTGCCTGTATCTGTAAAGGCAATGGCAAAAATGCCAGTGAACACACCAGGGCCAAATGCACGGAGGAAAATCAAGCTCCATATCAGCATGTCAATACCGCGTAAAAAGTCAAAGAGCCTGCGCAAAAAGAACCGGATTGATTGGAGGGGCGTAACGTTTCTTGCGGCAAGAAACGCTAGCGGTAGACAAACAATTGATGCCAACATTGTGCCAAGAAGCGCCATTACTATTGTTTCAAGTAAAGCAAAATAGACCACCCCGTGCATCCAGATTTCATTTTGAGAGATCTCTGAGAGAACCAGTGAAAAATTACTCTTATCCGGGATTAGACGATCCCCACTGGACATCAATGAAATTGCGGACCAAATTGAGTAATCTCTCAAAGGGCTATCAAAATCAAAAAAGAAATATTTCCACCCAAGAGAATATCTATGGATTTCGACCTTCTTTTTATAAACCTGCATCCTCTCATAAAGGGATGGCCTGACTTCAATTTTGTTTGGCGTCACACGGAGCCAAGCAGGCAAGTCTTCAGGACGAGTTTCATAGCCGACGACATACGGAGTGCCATCTGCATTTCGCCGAAACGTAAGGTCCTCATCAAGGCCGGGCCAGTTGATGAGCTTTGCCGCGTCTGGACCGACAACCATGGTGCCGCCGTTATTGAAATCAACAAAGCTTCTTTTCGTCTTTGTGTCCTGCGAAAACCACTCCGGAGGATTAGTTTTACCGCCGAAACTATGGTCGGGATTAAAATAGTCGTATCTCCAACCACCCTCGAATTTAACGGAGACCTCCTCAGGTGCGTCCCACTTCATAGAAATATGATCTTTGTGGGCATAGGAGTCCAAAACAAACAGCATACCTCTTTCAGAGTTCCACCGGCTGAAACTATTTACAAACTCAAACTGGAAACATGTCACCGCGAGGTAAGAGAATATCAATAGAAATGTTGCTGCGGTCCTGATCCGCAGTTTACGGCTGCTGTCTTCAACTTTGCGGAAAGCTTCATTCCAAGTTGGGCTCAGTGAATACACTTCGCTCATCGTCTAAACCTCTTCATGAAATTAAGTCTGAATACAAATCTGTCATGCCCACTAGTAACAGATTGGCCGCCAATCATTTTACCCCTTATGTATTGAGATAAATAATCAAGACAAATGATCGTTGCTACCAACATCACCATGATCGCAACCACTTCATCACCATAACGCCACTGGATGTTCGTCGACAAAGCCTCGCCAATACCACCTGCACCCACAAAGCCAAGTATGGTGGAAGCCCGAACGTTAATTTCTACCCGCAGTAGTGTGTACGATAATATTATGGGCAAAACCTGCGTTAACACCCCATGGCGAACGCGAATAAACCAATTCGCACCCAAGGACTGCAAGCCTTCAACAGGTTTTTTATCAACATTCTCAATTGCCTCAGAGAAGAGCTTTCCAAGAGAACCGGTAGAGTGAATTGTTATGGCCAAGATCGCAGGGAGCAGAGACTTGCCCATGATGTATAAAAAAATCATCGCGATCACTAGTTCAGGAAATGACCTAAATAAATCCAAAAAACGCCGCACTATCTGGCGAACCCTCTCGTTTGGGGCAGTGTTTTTCGCGGCAAAAAAACTCAATATCAAAGCGAAAACAAAACCAAGACCTGTAGAAAAAACGGCCATATTAAGCGTATTCAACAAATCGGGGGTGTAATCAAAGATCAAAGGGAACCACTGCCACCCAGCATCCCATGCCTCAGAAATCAAATCGAATGGATAGTCAAAAAAATTGTCAATACCGTTTGCAAAAGAACCTGCATTGTAATTATTCGCGACCGACACACCGGTAAAAATTGTGAGAGCAATAACCAGGATACTTACCAGTGAGTAAAGCGCACGGGTACGCTGTAAAGACCGAAGCTGATCTTCGATTGCCTTTATATTGTCAGGAAGTTGTGCCATTTTCTATGTGCCCAATCTGAAATGGGCGAGCCATATGGCTCGCCCACCTATCTGCTTTAGTTGGATTTTTTCTTTGCTTCGATTTTAGCCTTACGCGCCTTGACAACCACTTCGTAGAATGAATGGTCTACAGGCACCCATGCTTTGACAATACCGTTAGCAACATCCTCACTGCATTTAGGATCGTTTTTAAGGATCCACTGCTTCATGCCTACCATAACTTCACGAGCTTTTGCGTATGCATCATCTTTCGGCATTACGATAGGACCATTTGGGATCAACTTTGATGACCAAATCTGAGTTATGTCATCCATATTGAGGATGCCTTTGTCTACCATCTTGCGAAGGTTACCAGATGTGTACCCTTCATCCCATTCGCCAACACCAGATACCCATGTAACTCCGGCATCAACATCGCCATTCAGGACAGCAAGTACATTGTTTTCATGACCACCGTTAAATGAAGTCTTACTAAAATAGTCGTCAATTTTTACATCGTAGAGTTCTGGCAGCTCAACTGACGGGATAAGATATCCTGAAGTTGAATTCGGGTCAGCAAAACCGAGATGCTTACCTTTCATATCTTCCAAAGATGAAATGCCAGAGTCTTTACGAGCGACCATCACCGAATAATAACCGGTATCACCAGTAGGCTGCATGCGTGTTAAGACCGGCACCGCAGCATTCGGATCCTCGAGGTAAATACCTGCATATCCAGATGCGCCAAACCAAGCGTAATCGAGGTTGCCACCAAGCATTGATTCCATCGTGCCTGCATAATCCTTGAAGGTGAACATTTTTGCCGGGACGTTGTAAGCAGCCTCGACATAGTCCTTCAAGCATGCGTTTCGGGTAAGAATGTCTTGCGCTGCTTCATCTCCAAGAAACCCTACTCTGAAGTCTGGCCGAACAGTGCTAAAATCCATACTTGGACCATCGTAATTGACAGCAAAAGCATTAGTGCTTAGCGCCGCTATGCCCACTGCAACCGCGAGCGCTGATTTTACAATATTGATCATTTGTTGCTCCAAATTTAAACCGAGGGAAATGACAAGGCGCGTCAGCTTGCCGCCTTGATTGGGGCAGACCCCAATGCTGTTGATGTCACCGAGGCCTCAAACGCTTCGTCAGCTTCAGCACCATAAATTTCGCGGGCTTTTTTATCTGTGAGAGACTTCGGCGTTCCGTCAAACACGATGTCGCCATTTTGCATACCAATGATGCGGGAACAGTAGTGCTTTGCAGTATCCAAAGTGTGAAGATTGCAAATGACTGTGATTTTTTCTTCTACTTGTATCCGCTTCAAAGCTTCCATGGCGAGACGAGCATTGAGCGGATCAAGAGATGCAATAGGCTCATCGGCAAGAATAAGTTTTGGGGTCTGCATCATCGCACGACAAATTGCAACCCGTTGTTGCTGACCGCCTGACAGGCTCTCAGCCCTTTGCAATGCAATCTCGGCCAGTCCAAAGCGGTCCAAAGTAGCAAGAGCCTGATACCGCTCTTCAGCCGGGTATAATTTTAGCATTGAGCGGATGAAACTGTGTTCAAAAGAACGGCCCAGAATCACGTTGGTTAAAACGTCTAACCTGGGTACGAGGTTGAACTGTTGGAAAATCATGGCACAGTTTTTTTGCCATTCGGATTTAGCCCGACCCTCAAGAGATAGGACATCATTGCCCGAGAAAAAAACTTCTCCAGATGTGGCTCGCTCCAGCCGATTAATAACTCGAAGGAGAGTTGATTTGCCTGCACCAGAGCGCCCGATGATGCCAACCATCTGTGGCTTTTTTATAGAGAACGAAACATCTTTCACGGCGACAACGTCGCCAAAACGTTTTGTAACATTTCTGATATCAAGCACGGTACAATCTCCTCTTACGACCGGTAAAGTCTACGGAGAATGTTTCACTTACTTTGTGGATATTTGTCTTTTTGTTTAATTTATTTAATACAAACTTGAAGCTGTTTGTCTGAACCTATTGTTTTGACGATTCTTTCGAGACGCTCAACAAGATAATGATTTGCGTAATCACTATCATTGTTTACCTATGCCAAAAAATGGACTCATCATTGGTCTTTTGACTATCCGAACTGTGAAGATATACTTTTCAAGTTGCATCTAATAATAGGGCAAAGAAGAAACAGCTACGCTTGTTCTTCCAATCGATCTGTTGCTGGTGCTGGCTTGGCTGAAATTTCATTAATTTCAGCGAATAAGTTCTCTGCCATATCAAAATCAAGTGCATCGAGTACTGGGGACAGTTGTTCACTTGTTCTACCCGAGATGATTGGAGTGGTGCGATATGGTGACATTAAGACCCAAGCAACAGCCAGAGTGGCGGATGAAACATTATATCGTTTGCTAATTTCATATAACGCTTTTGCGCTGGCATGCATCTCAAAAGCGCCATATCTTTTGGCATAACGGGCATCTTCGGCAAGCCGTCCTTTAATACCTTTTGATTCATATTTGCCAGTCAAGAGGCCAGCACCGAGTGGCGAATAGGAGAAACATTCGATATCAAAATCATCACAGGCCGGGAATATCTCTACCTCGGCTTGCCGTTTGACCAGACTATACATTGGCTGCGCTGCTGATATGTGAACACCGAGTTGTTGCCCGATGAATTGCGCTTTGGTGATTTGCCACGCGGCAAAATTAGAGACGCCAATGTAACGAATACGCTGTTGTTCGATTTGCTCCGCAAACCAGTGTAGTGTTTTCTCAAGCGGTGTGTCTGGGTCAAACCTGTGAAGGTACAATATATCGACCTGATCCTGGCTTAAACGGCTGAGACTTTCCTCAAATTGTTTTGACAAATTTTCTGGTTCGCTACCACCTGTGTATCCAACTTTACTGGAAATAAAGACATTATCTCTCTCGTTTTTTAAAAACTCTCCAAGCCATGTCTCAGACAGTCCCTTGCTATAGGCATGCGCCGTGTCAAAATGGTTTATCCCAGCATGCCTGCATTGTGCATAGATCGCTTGTGATTGTATGTGATCACTTCCCTTTCCAAATTGCATTGCGCCGAAGCAAAATTTGCTGAGCCTTTGACCCGATATTGTTGTCAACATAGAAGATCACCTCTCAATCCAGCATCTGCCAGAGCACCCCAGCGATGCTTGACCCGACAAATGCCAACCCAAGATAAACCGCAAAAACTCGCCATTTGACTAAAGCCCAAACCGCGATCGCAGCTGGAATACTACTCACCCCACCCGACACCATGAAGCTTAGCGCGGCCCCCTTGCTCATGCCTTGGGTCATTAAAGCATCAACCAACGGCACCGAAGCATACCCATTCAAATAGGCCGGCGCCCCGAGTAATGCAGCCAAAATAATTGTACCAACACCCTCGCCACCGAGGTTTTGAGCGACCCATTCAGCCGGGATATAGCGAACCATAAGAGCTTCCAGCGTGTAGGCCAGAAACAACCACTTTAACAGAAAAAAGGCATTTTCAATGGCCACATCACGAAAAATATGGCTGCGCTCTGCGTCTTTCCAAAATCGCCAGGCCGGCTTTCCTTGGAATGGTGACTTTGCGCCACAGCACCCACCGGCATGGCTTTTTTCACGCAACGGATCAATAAATAACGCGTTCTTTGAAAACGCCCAGGTAGCAAACCCACCAAATAAACCGAGCCCAATTGCAGCTATGGTCTTTGTAATTGCAAACTCAAAACCCAATGTACCACTCGTTATGGCGAACATGGCTGGGTCCATCAAAGGGGATGACAACCAAAAAGCCATAACCGCACTCAATGGCACACCAACAGCGAGTAAGGCAGCAATAAACGGTATCACCTCGCACGAACAAAACGGCGACAACCCACCGAGCAATGAAGCAAATAGGATCATGCGCAGATGAGCGCCTTTAAAAGCACTGGCCACCAAAGCTTCTGCACCTGTTGCCTTTAAATAGGCGACGGCAAGGACGGCGAAGGTGATAAAAGGCGCTGTGCCAACCATCGCACTTGCTGTAAACAGCACAGTCTCAAAAAATATGTCAGGTATCACGGCAGCAATCATCCCGTACCCAAACACCACCAGGGCCACCACACGGTCAAATCTAAAAAAACCCGATTTTACACGAATAGTTTCAATCATGCGCGTCACTCTTGGCCGTTTCCAAACGATCGGCACAGCACGCCTCAAGTAAAAATTTGTTGAGATTTTCAACTTGCTCGTAGGCAACTGCCGCACAGACAATCGAACGGCCTTGCTTTGATTGTATCAACAGCCCCGCCTGCGTTAGGATTTTGACATGATGGGTCAAAGTTGAACCAAAAACGCCGCATCGTTCACCCAACAAACCTATTGCCAAACCATCCGGTCCGGCACGAACAAGCGCACGCAGCACAGCAAGACGTTGCTCTGATCCGAGCGCCGCAAAGCTAGCTGCAGCCACTTCAATCGATAATTCAGATTTATCAGTCGTTTTCATATTTCTAGTGTCATAGAAATATTTTGGGATAGCAAGACATGTTTTCATCTGAACGTTAGGAAATCGCTTGGTTCATATGCGATTGAATCATGTGAATGCTCTTGTCTAAAAACTGAAACATTTCAATGTGAATCTCAAACTATGTTAATCGGATTGGGGTGATTGAATGCATAGCTCACAAAACTGTTTACCTACAAACGCACCAAAATGCTCCAGAAAATGGAATTATCGAAAAAATGGGATGTCAAAACATAAGAAAGCGAAAAAGGAAAGACGGTGCGTAAATAAAGACCTACACGCAATAAAATCTGAGGCAATTGAATTGTCGTCCAATGTCTGTGAAGCACATCTCGAAGCATTGAAACAAACCAACATTAATCACCCAACAAAGCGAAACGGAAGCGCAAAGACGCTTCGTGAACGGCATCCAAAACGTATTAACAAACGATGGCCAGTTGGCCACTCAGGGTGGAAAACAATACACGGCGCAGTCACTCAAAGATTATGAGAACTTTATGCGGAACAACCTCACCCGCGTTCCTTGCCTTGGCGAATTGGAGACATATTTTGCTTTTGGCCAAGTCAAACGGTCCATGGCGTTACCACCCCTGAAAAACCTCAGATAATTTTGGGGGCTACTTGCGGATAAAACTTCGGTTTAATCGTCCAAGCCATTTCAAGTTACGCATCGGTCTCGCGGTGGTCAAGGCGATCTCTGATCGGGTTGCGGTTCTCTATCAAGGGCGACTATGCGAAATAGGGCCCGCCGATGCGGTATATAAAGCGCCGTTTCATCCCTATACGGAAGTGCTACTCGGCGCGGTGCTGCAACCTGACCCGGATGTGGCACCGACATTGAGCGCAGATGATGTTGTTGAATTTTTTCCACCTGCATGCGGT
>OZSS01000869.1_pt1 | contig 14490 bp, 10 predicted proteins | sample 1779911 | NCBI WGS metagenome assembly OZSS01 (sample SAMEA2603589, study PRJEB24840) | metagenome | biome: Water; feature: Photic zone; material: Seawater sample | place: Mediterranean Sea | collected 2013-11-12 | depth 10 m | reverse complement strand
GCCCACCACCCATGGCGATAATTCTTGCCCAGTGATGAAAACGGTTTTGCGATTGGGTTCCTCTTGCTATCAGATCTGAGGCAGATACATCACCAAGACCAAAATGGATGCAGGACTGGATAAGAAACAATAACAGACCAAGCACGGGGTAGACATACCATAAGGCTACAACCATCCCTGCGATAGCGAGATATGAACTTACAAAAATCACCCAGCCTTTTGGGGCGGGCTTAAAATTTTTGAAAGCGAGCAAACCGTCTCCTGCTCCATGGGGTAATCCAACGAGCATAATAAACAAAACTGGAAGCAAATCGATAAGCGTCATTGGCAACATTAAAATCTGACAATACTTTTTAAAAACGGCCCAGACGGCATGGCATTAATTGTCTTTAGCTTTGGCAAAAAGCCTGACCTCCCATTCATAAATTTGGCAAAATCATCTGCCTTAACCTTTTTGGCCATTCGGGTAAAAAGATTTGGTGCCAATTCAGGTTTTTTAGTGAGCACATCCAACATAACCTCATCCATCCATCGCTCAAAAAAATCAGCACCTGCCTCAGGCATGCCCCAAATCAGTGTTTCACGTTTTGCATAATCATAAGCCTGTCGATTTATCTGAGCAAAAGCATAGGAGCTTGAGGCGCGCATTGCATTAGCTGCCAGACCGAACGGGATGCACCCTTCATTCTGCTTTGGCTTTACCTTAGACATCGGCAAAACCCCTTCTTCTTCTCTCAACACGGTGACCTGCTCACCGTTTAGATGTAAAGATCGCTTGATATAATTTGTAATCTGCTCCCTATACCACTCTGGATCATGCGGTCTGCGCGAAAACACCGTCGACTCGATAAAAGCTTTTTTTTCCGTAAAGGGCAAAACATACATGAAATGTATGCCGTCTTCCTGTGACACACGAAAGTCCATCAACATTACCTGACCCGGGTTAAAAATGTTTTTGGAGACTTTGATATGCTGTCCAAGAAAATGCTGCTTCATGCAATCATACGGGGCAATATAATTGACAGTATCGAAAACATGATGCGCTGTAACTGTCTGCTCATCTTTCATCAGCATACGCGTATAATCTTCATTAATGGAGGTTTTCATCACAGTGCCATTCACAAATCTAACATTTGCTCTGGCACATTTTTCTGCCAAAACTTTCATATAGGCGCCGGATGAAACGGCATAATAATGATAGTCTTGCCCGCGCATAACTTTTGCATTGCTCGGTTCTGCAATCTGCCAGTGCCACCACTGCGACAGCGCATGCTCACGCGCCAATTCAAGATGCGGACTTCCATTGTCCCAGAAACCCCATATATGATCGGGCTTCGGCATACCGTCATCAACAACCAGAATTTTGAGATCATGGAATTGCGAAAGATGGTAGGCGAGACTTAAACCTGCCAGCCCACCCCCGATAATTCCAACATCGGCTCGACGCCTTTGTTTAGCAATGCGACGACCGGACATGCGGTAAACCAATCAGATGTTTATGAAGTTCAGATGAATGTTGGACTTTTTTTGTATATCTAAACCTTACATCAACTAAGGCAGAGAAACTTGCGATGATTTTTGTGCCCGGCCCCGTGACCTCTCGGGTGGACCAGCTATAAAAATTTTTAGACCGCATGCGATGACCAATCGCCTGATAAGCTCGTCCGGCAACTGCAATGGCTGTTCGCGCGCGAGCCGGTAGATATGGCAACCCCTGAAAGCCGGAAACATAATATTTATCTGCAAGTCGCAACAAGCGATAAAGAGATAATTGCACCAAATGGCTTATCTCAGTTTCTGAGTCATCTGCGGCCGCTTTACAGATTTCTGCTGCCGATAAATCTGCACACCAGTCAGCAGGGATATAGCGCCGACCCATGCGGGCATCCTCGGCAATATCGCGGGCAATATTAGTCAGTTGCATAGCAATGCCCAAATCAATTGCATGGGCAAAAGCATCCTCATCATAACAGCCCAGAACTGAACTCATCAGAACCCCAACCGTTCCGGCAACACGATATGCATAGCACAACAGGTCAGCTTCGCTTTGTAATTCGGCCGGCTCTCTGTCACCAATCAGCCCTTCAAGCAATTCATTCAATGCCGTTAAGGACAAATGATTTTCATCGGCAAAATCCAGAAACCTTGCAAACTCATCCATCTGTCCCGGAGGCACAACTGCTCCTGATAGTTTTTTCTGCATATCCTCAATGCGCGTATGACCATGTGCTAACCCGTCATCCGCCAAATCATCAAGGTAGCGACAGAACGCATAAAGTTGTGCCGCCTTGTCGCAATTTTCTTTACCCAAGAAACGGCGCGCCCAATTGAATGTTTTGCCATGCTTGGCAAGCGTTGCTGCAGAATCCTCATAAGGTAAAAAAACCTCACTCTCAGAAAAAGATGCCGGTCCGTTCATTCACCCGCCTCCGCTAAGAAATCGGCTGCACCACCCTGCGACTGAATTTCTGACTGAATATGCGACTGCGCCGGAATCATTTTTTCCAAAGCTTTCGCAGAACTTAAAACACCGGGCAGACCTGCCCCCGGATGTGTTCCCGCGCCAACAAAATAAAGATTATCTATATCCGGATCCTGATTGTGATACCTGAACCAAGCTGATTGTCTGAAAACCGGCGCAATAGAAAAACCAGCCCCATGGGTAGCGCGGTATTGTTTTTCAAAATCACCCGGATGCATCCAGAAATCTGCCGTTACATGTGCCTCAAGGTCCGGCATGATTGTCTCAGATAGGGCTTTGACAATTCGGTCACGCAATTCAGGACCATAAACATCCCAGTCAATATTACCCTGCAAATTCGGCACCGGGCAAAGAATATAAAAACTGTCACATCCCTCCGGCGCAAAAGAAGGGTCTGTTGCCGTCGGGCGATGGAGATAAAGCGAAAAATCATCTGTAGCGATTTGTTTGTTGAAAATATCATTCAGCAAGCCTTTAAACCGTTCGCCTAGCCATATGGTGTGATGCGCCACATCTGGATATTGACGCGTGGTTCCAAAATAGAGAACATATAGACCCATAGAATATTTGGTTAATGCTTCTGGAATTATTTTTTTGGGACGCAAGAATGACTTGCCGCCTACAGGCATCATTTCACGATAGACCGTCGGCGGGTCAGCATTGCAAACAACAAGATCCGCGTCCATCTGACGGCCATCAACACATTTAATGCCGGTAACTTTTTTGTCGCTCACAACAATTTCTTCAACATCTGCGCCGGTATGAATGCCAACGCCGTGCCGCCGCATCAGTTTTTCAAGTTCGGAAACCAGCTTGCCGGTCCCTCCCATGCAAAAATGCACACCCCATTTGCGCTCTAAATAATGTATCAGCGCATAAATGCTTGTTGTGTCGTAGGGATTTCCGCCAACCAGTAACGGATGAATAGAAAGAGCCTGCTGTAAATAGGGATGCGTAATATATTTTTTGACAAACTGGGAGACCGTCAAGTCGCTCCGCAATTTCAAAAGTGCGGGCACTTGTTTCAACATATCCGTAAATTTCAAGAACGGTTGATCTGCAAGCTTCTCAAATCCAACCTCAAAAATTTCCCGTGATGCTTCGAGCAATCTGCGATAGCCCTCAATATCAGCCTCGCGGTATCTAGCCATCCCTGCTTCAAATGCAGCCATGTCTTCCCCATAGTCAAAATCCGACCCATCAGGAAAATGAAATCTGTACCATGGCGACACGGGAACAAACTCAAGGTGATCAGAGAGCTTTTCATCGAAGAGTGAAAACAACTCTTCAAACATAAAAGGGGCTGTAATTACAGTTGGCCCGGCATCATGACGAAAGCCGTCTTTTTCAAAGACTTGAGCACGCCCGCCAAGACTGTCCAAGCGTTCCACCAGATCAACATGATAACCAAGCGCACGCAATCTTAGTGCCGCTCCAATACCACCAAATCCAGATCCAATGACAAGGGCCTTAGGAAGATGTTCGTTCATAGGGCAGTTAACCTAACTGGATGCATTAGAGGTTGACGAGATGTGATAGATCTTCCGGCTCGCGGCAGAGAGATAATCCGTTACGGGTAACAAGACACTTTTCATGTCATAGGCATAATCATTGAGATCTTTATCAACCTCCACAAGCAAGGATGTGATTTTATCCGCCGCCAACTTTCCGCCTGTCATAAGAAGTTTCTGCATCCATTTTTCATCTGTATGAGCGCACACTGAACCTTGCATAAATTTTTCATCAAAATCTTTGCGGGATCCGTTGACCAAACTGTCTCTGAAAAGAATAACTACAGCGTTGGGTGACTGTCTCAAAACATCTCCACCTTGACGGGCTGCACCATCTGTTCCCATAAGGTTTTTGATGTCGTTTGTAATTTGATAAGCAAGGCCGAGATTACCAAAAACATTTTCAAGGCGTTGATAATCCTCATGCAAACTGGCAAGCAGAAAAATCCCCTCTACAGGAATGCTAATCAGCTGCCCGGTTTTACCTGAGACAATCCGACTGTAATGTGCCCAGTTTGGATAGGTGGAAGATACAAACTCCGAAGCTTGGCCGGTTGAAAGCTCAGACATGCCATGGGCCAGCAGAGCCGTGCTCGCTGTTTGTGACCCGGTATAAGAATAAGCCTGACTGTCCGCTTCGGCGGCATGAATAAATGATTGCGCTACCAACCAGTCGCCGAGACAAATGGCCTGCTGAAGCCCAAAAGCTTTCCAGATAGTCTCTCTGTTACGTCGGCTGGTGTCTTCATCACAAATATCATCATGTACAAGAGATGCATTGTGCAAAAATTCGACGCTCAGCGCCCATTGCATGGCAATGTCGCGATTTAAATCCAGCATCTCACCTGCCGCAAGAGCGATTTGACCACGGATAAGTTTTCCTGGGTCAGCAAAATGATGTATTGCCGCGGCATTTAAAGGATGACCGGCACCGGGTAACTGACTTTTGATATTCAAAAGCAGTTCCTGCAGAGTTTCTTGCGAATTACGTGAAGGTTTTTGTGGATTCTTGTAAGGGATATTCGAATCAGAACGAGTCTGAAGCGCCTTCTTTCCCTCCATTAGTTCAGGCAGCAAACCGGACATACTCTACTCCTCAACAATTCCGACTGTAAATTCGGTTACCCTCCCAGGTAGATGCCGAATTGAGCCTATACAGTCGCTACACAGGATTTAATTCATGAAACCCTGATAACAAATATGAAACGGATGAATCGCTAAATGCTGTTTTCATTTAAAAAAAACCGCAAATCCCCCACCTCACAAACTATGCAACAAATCAAATCACTGCCGCAAAACCACTATGCGAACACGAATTGAGCCGGTCAAGCATAAATAATGACAAATTTATTACAATTAGTTTGGCAGCCACCATCCAAAAAGCCTTTATGTAAAGACCCTGCGGAAAAAGGCAGGTAAATTTTGCTTTATTCTTTCCTACTGTTTAGCCTCGCAGAAGCGTGAACTTAATTAGCAAAATGAAAATAGTTTCATATTGCCTAGTTGTTTTGAACTCATTGTAAAAATGGGGTGCAAAAAATGGAGATACTATGCCGACCAAGATATCTGATGTTCCTGAAAACCTACTGAGTGATTTTGATTTGGTTGCCGACCCGGAAATGATGCGCAACCCGCAACAAAGAATGACCGATGCACTCGTCAATGACGAGCGGGATATATTTTACACACCTCATAATGGCGGGCACTGGATTGTCACAAATTATGAAATGGGGCATGAAATTTTGAGCAACCCAGAACTTTATGGTTCATTCCCGATTGGTGTGCCGGCTAATTACGAACAACGCCCGCGCTTGATACCGCTGGAAAGTGACCCACAAAGTCACCCGCGTTACCGTCGTCTCCTGCTTCCGGTATTCGCACCCAATATCATCAGTAAGATGGAAGACAAAATTCGCCAACGCACAATCAATGTTCTTGATGAAGCACTGCAGACGCCGGAAATTGACTTTCTTTGGGATATTGCCAAACCCATTCCAACAGGTGTGTTTCTTGAAATGCTCGGCCTGCCCCAGCACATGCAACCGCAGTTCTTTGAATGGGAAAACGGTTTTTACAGAGCTGAAACTGTCGAGGCGCGTGTTGATTACGGCCAAAAAATCGCACAATATTTAAGCCAAGCAGCGGAAGATCATGTCACCAATCCGCGCGATGATGTAATGAGCATGTTGCTTGAAGTAGAGGTTGAAGGTGAAAGGCTTTCACGCGACGAGGTCGATGCAATTTGTTATTTACTGTTTCTCGCCGGAGTGGACACAGTTGCCGCCATGCTGACCTTCATTGCCAATTACCTTGCCCAAAACCAGGATCTTTATCAAAAAATTAAAGCCGACAAAGCATTTCTGGAAACGGCAACCGACGAACTCCTCCGCATGCACGCTTTCATCAATCTGAACCGTATATGCGAAGCGGATACAGAATTCCACGGTGTACATTTCAAACAAGGCGATAATATTGTTGTTCCATCATTCGTTACAGACCGTGATGCGGCAACTTTCCCGGATCCACATAATTTCAATCCTGACCGTTCGAAAGTTGAGCGCAATATGCATCATGCTTTTGGTGATGGTCCACATAAATGCATCGGCATGCATCTAGCCAAGCTGGAAGTTAAAATTGTGTTGGAGGAATTTGCCAAGCGGGTTGATACATTTTCAATCACTGATGAAAGCAAAATTAGGGCGCATGGCGGCACAACCATGGGCATGGACAATTTACCCATCACATGGACTGCTTGAGCCTTGTTTGTCAGTGAACTAAAAAACCTTCTTTAGACCAATGGAAAAATGTCTCGGTTCACCGGGGAAGTAACGTGCATTGCCAAATGCAAAGTCTGCGCGCTTGGCATATTTTTCATCAAACAAATTCATTACGCGTAAACTTAAAAACGCTCCGTCCGCAATCTCACGCGCCAGAGTCATATCAACCAAATCATGACCCGAATAAAAATTGCTGTTTCGTTCGTCAGTAAAATATTTGCCCACATACTGCCAGTTCACCTTCAAAGACGAAACATCATCCGGCGTCCAAATTGCTGAGACATTACCCAGGCGTCGTGGCGCGGTATCAATATCACTTCCCTTAACAATACCATTAGGCGTATGTTTAAAATCATAACTGTGCACTGCATAAGTCAGCTGCGAGCTCAAAATCAATTTTGGCATAGGGCGGAACTGCACATCAAGCTCAACACCCTCATGACCGGTTTTACCATTACTCACATTTTCATTATTGGAGTCACGAAAATGAAAATGCTTCTTCTGCATTTTATAAATTGCGACCTCATAACTTAACGCCTTTGCCGATTGACCCATCAAACCACGCACCCCGATTTCAAAACTGTCAATCTGTTCGGCTTTTATTGTTTCAGGTGTCTGCCCGTTGCGAAGGCGGTATAAATCTGTTGTCTGGGGCGAACGATGACCACGTGTAAGATTTGCAAAAAAAGTTTGCTGCCGAATTTTACTCACCCAGCCAAGCTTCGGCGACCACGTTTGAAAATCATCATCTCTATCAGCCGGACGGAAAAATCGCCCAAACGCACCATCGTTTGTTTCATTTTTATATGCATAATCTGTGTGCTCTCCGCGCAAGCCAATTGTCACTTGGGCGGTCTTACCCAACGGTATTTCACCCTGAACAAAACCGGCAAATGTCTCTGCCTTGACGGTGTAATCATATTGAACACCCGGCAAGAACCCAAATTGCGCCGGGCGTGTTTGAATTTGAGTCAGATCCCCTTCGGTGACTTCACCATCAAGACCATAAACCAACTCAGATAGAAATTTAGTGTCATAGAATTTTTGTGTAATCGCAGATTGAACACCGACACTATAATGACGGTTGGTTTCTTCCGGGTCAGCACTGGCAAGGAAGTGCATTAAAAAACGCATATCGTGATAACGGATATAAGGTGTCAGGCGTAAAGTTCTGTTACCGGATAATTTTTTTTCCACATAAAGAGCCGCCCTTAAACTTTCAGCATTTCTGAATGCGTTATCATCAGAGTTGATTTTTGCGAGTTGCTTGTCACGGTAACTTGTTGCGTAACCGGCAGTTTCCTGCTCCAGATGATTGGCAGATATGACCAACCTGTAATCTGTATCAACTCCCCCCCTCCAGCCGGATTGAAATTTGATTTTTTGTTGATCAAATCCTGACGCCGCCCGATAACCCTCAGCTTCACCTAAAAGAGTGACCCCAAGCCTGTAGCCTTTTTCATCATCACCATTTTGAGAAGTCATATTTGATGTGAAGCGATACCTGCCATAACTCCCTAATCGCGCCTGAAAATCAGAAGTGGTGTCATATGGCGATGGCGCAATAAAATTCACCAGACCATGAACGGCATTAGATCCATACATGGCAGGGCCCGGCCCCCTAATGACCTCAAGTCGTTCACTATGTTCATTTTGTGCATCAAGCAACGCATTCACATTTGAAAAACCGGCCGCACGAAAAGCGATGCCATCTTCCATAAATAAAAACGAGCCTGCGCCAGCGCCCCCAACAAGCACCGGCGAGCGAATCGACGTCAGATGCTCCACTCCACTGCCACGATGCATCATCACACCCGGGACACGAGCAAGTGCTTCGACAGGATGAATGAATGTTTCATCCTCAATAACAACACTGATATTCCCGGGCCTGTTTTGCTTTAAGGACTCAGCCCGCTTGCCTGTCACAATTAAGGGCTGAAGCATAAGCTCTTCATGTGAGACCTCAGCCAAAGCCTTGATTGGGGAGCAGACAATAAGCGCACCCACAAAACAGGCGGCAAGGGAAAGGAATTTTTGGAGACAGACACGTTGCATATGCCTAATCAATCATGAATTGAGGAAATATCAATTCGTAAAGCTGTCGCAGACAAAACAAGCTGTCGCAGACAAAACAAGCTGTCGCAGATGGATTTGAAGGCGCTGAGGGTTTAAAGAAAAAATTTATGACTCAACTTTGACCGGGAAAGCATCAAAATAGAATTGAAATTTCCCCCGTAATGCAGCCGGATCAATATCAAAATCGCGCTTTAGGTGATAAGCAATCTGCCCATATTTGCCACGGGGATGCTTATCCATACAGCCCTGCAATTCACCTCGTGCCTTATCCGTTAATGCCAAGCCGGCTTTCTCATAAATAATCTCAAGTGTCGCAAAGGCATCAGCCATAAATTCGTTGAACATAATATCCACACTCTGCGCCGCAGGAATTTGCGAACGGTCACGAACACATGCCTCAAGTAATTTATAAATTCTATCCGCCCAATAATGACCTATCTCAGGCACATCAATACTGTCGCGAATGGCACGCCGACCATATGCAACCATCGTTGCTGCCGATTGGATAACTGAAACAGGGTCACGATGCGTAATCGGAATAATGGCATCGGGAAATACTTTTTTCAGCACCGGTAATTGCTCAAGATGCTGGGGGCATTTTAGCACCCAACGTGTTTTTGCCCCGCTTGCATCGCCGTCCTGCCAAGTGAGAATCTTCAAAACGGTTTTCATATATTCATAATGCGGGGTTTGGTCGGCAGAGAAATAATAATCCCGCCAACGGGGTGAAGTGCTGAGCCATTCAAAATTGTATGAAGCAAAATCAGGGCCCATTAATTCAAGCTCCTCATGAATATGTTCTGGATTCATTGGATGCATCGCCGCCATAAGCGGGCTAATTTGCTGCATGGCCTGCCATTGCGCATCACATCTTTCATATCGCGGATCTTGACCATTTTCCCCCATCTGCTCGCCGGGTGTCGGGACAGGCTCATATGATTCCCATAAAGGCAGAGACCGCAGTCGACTATCCGCCGCCAGAAGATTCAACAAATGCGTTGTGCCTGAGCGCGGCAACCCTGCCACAATAATTGGAGCATCAATTTTAACATCATGGATTTCAGGGTGACGGGTCAGTAAGTCTTGTATCAGCAAACGGTTTTTGGCAAAGGTCACCAGTTTGCCTCTCAATCCCAGAAGCCCAAGATTATTAATTGTCTCATCCTGACCCCATTCCTCACACAGCAAGGTGAGCCGAGGCATAAATTCCATATCTCCAAAATCTTCAAGCGACAGCGTATCTTTGGCTTCTGCTAAAATCTCATCAGGGTTCAGGGCTACAGACATGTCCGCCACCATTTCCATAGCAGCTTGCGCGGCCTCGGTCAGAACCGGCGCAGATAAATCGTCAATTGTGATGATATTTTTTTCCATGACCCCTCCAGAACGGGAAGACTACAACAGGATATCACCGATGGGAATGCCATGTATCAGTGCAATTATACTCTTTAGCTCTCAGAAACCCTATAAACCTTTACGCATTGGGGAAAATATGGGTAAATCTCAATATGTTGCTCTCAGATGTAATTTCAGACCTAGTTACATTCCTAGATGATAAAATCTCAGACGCGCCTTACACGCTCGCAGTTTCCGGCGGTCAGGGGGCTGGCAAGTCCACCATGTGCAAAGCCCTTGAGGACGCTTTACTGCTTAAAGGTCAAAAAACCCTCACACTCTCTCTGGATGATTTTTATCACTGCAAAGCCACGCGACAGAGGCTCGCCGACACCATCCATCCGCTATGTGCCACACGCGGCGTACCCGGCACGCACGACGTGACACTTATGCGTCACACGCTGACAGCACTTAAAGAGGCCCAAGACAGCTCACACACCCCAATTCCGAGATTCAGCAAAAGCCATGACGATAGACTGTCAGAGGGGGACTGGCTGATTTTTGAGGGCCGCCCCAATTTGATTATTATTGAGGGCTGGTGTGTCGGTGCGGAGTCCGGCTTTATTGCCGAATACCCGCCCACAGATTGGGAACGCAAGCACGACCCTGAGGGAGTTTGGAAGCGTTGGGCTATGGAGCAAGCCGATGACTATAAGGATATATGGTCTGCACGAGATGCGCTCATATTATTAAGACAAAAAGATTTTGAACAGGTTATTGATAGCCGCTGGACACAAGAGCAACAAAATGCGCGCGAAAGTGGCATCTGGCAGTTTGAAAACCGTGACGCTGTCGCAGATTTTTGTGCCCATTATGAAAGTTGGACAAAGGGAGTCTGGGAATATTTACCAAATTACGCCGATTTTCATATTTATCGGGACTCTAACTATGTTTTCAGCTATCTATAGGATGAATACCAAGGCTTAGTTACAGTGTTAAAAAATATACTCTCCCAGCATATTGAGTTTATATATCCGCAAGCGGACTCATCGACACTAGTCGAGAAAATATGTGACAGCTTTGACATCTCTCCAACCATTGAAGCAAAAACAGACCGAGAATTTTGGAATGAGAATGACAGCTTTCTCATAACCTACGGGGATACGATTTTATCAGAAGAAAAACACCCGCTCCAAAACATCCATGAGTTCCTCGGTGATTATCTCGAAAAAGCTATAACTGGCGTCCATATTCTTCCCTATTTTCCCTTCACCTCGGATGACGGCTTTGCCGTAAGTGATTACCGCACTGTCCGCCATGATTTAGGCGATTGGGAAGATATTCAGGGCATTGCAGAGGATTATCGCCTGATGTCCGATGTGGTTATCAACCATGCATCAGCCAACCATGAATGGTTCAAACAATTTTTATCAAATGAAAACCCGGGTCGGCATTACATCAAAACATCTGATCCGACGGAGGATTTATCCCTCGTAACACGCCCGCGCCCATCCCCTCTGCTTATTCCATTTGAAACCACATCCGGCGAGAAACATGTCTGGTGTACATTCGGTGCAGATCAAGTCGATCTTGATTTTTCCAACCCTGACCTGTTGTGCGAATTTATTTCCCTTATGCGCTTTTATATAAATAAGGGCATTCGTGTGTTTCGGCTTGATGCAGTGGGTTTTTTATGGAAAGAGGCCGGCACAAATTGTCTTCATCTGCCGCAAACCCATGAAATTATCAAACTTATACGCACACTTGTCGATCATCTGGACGATACGGTCTTGCTGATAACTGAAACCAATGTGCCCAATCATGAAAACCTTCAATATTTTGGTAATGGCAATGAAGCCCATGTAATTTACAATTTCAGCCTACCCCCTTTACTTGTGCATGCCCTTCTCACAGGACGCTCAACTTATTTGCGGCGCTGGATGATGGCCATGCCACCGAGCCAGGATGGGTGCACATTGTTTAATTTCTCAGCATCTCATGATGGCATTGGCCTGCGCCCGGTAGAGGGTTTGCTCCCGGAAGAAGAAATCTCCAAAATGATTGATACAATTATGGGATTTGGCGGGCGTGTAACCATGCGCAGTTTTGAGGGTCGCGAAGTGCCTTATGAAATGAACACCACCCTGTTCAGTGCATTAAAAGGGACTGTTCATGGTGAGGATGACCTTCGTGTTGCCCGTTTCATTGCCTCGCAAACTATTATGATGTCGCTGGAAGGCATACCCGCTTTTTATATTCAAAGCCTTTTGGCATCTGAAAATGACGAAGCGCGCGCTGCCGAGGCAGGCCATAACCGCGCCCTAAACCGCACACAATGGTCGGCCAAAAATATCGACGAGACTCTGTCAAATGAGACGTCACCTTTGTCTCAAATATTCCGTGAATTGAAAAAACGGCTAGAGATTAGAAAAAATCAAAAAGCCTTTCATCCGGATGCAACCCAATTCACGCTTCATCTCAAGTCAGGCATGTTTGGCTTCTGGCGACAGAGCCTTGACCGCAAGCAATCTCTTTTTGTTGTGACCAATATCACCCATGAAGAAAAACTTCTCAGCCTGCGCGATATGAATCTTTACCAGCAATCACAATGGCAGGATTTATTGAGCGACAAAATTGTTGACCCCTCTGATGAGGTGCTCACTTTAAAGCCCTATCAAAGCATCTGGATTACGAATATTTCTGGATAAGCGGCGGGTAAGCTACGCAGCATTATCAAGCTTCACGGCTTCCGCATAACGCGACAGAAAATCTGACTTCGCGGCATTCACACGGTTCCAGCTTGGCAGGAACGGGGTCTCCATAGGATTTTGTAAATAGGTTTCCCCGGCGACCATAATATTGCGCGCAAACAGCTCAACAGCAGCTTCCTCTGAATGTCGGTCTAGTGTCAAATCATTCATCATGGCGTCATTATAGTAGCAATCAATCCGGTCCAGCGCCTCACGGTAATAGGTTGCTTTGATGGTTCTGAATTTCTCCGCAGAAAATACTTCACCATCTGTTGCCAGCTTGCGGAACACGGCTTTGCTGATATCCACGCTCATGCGCGACAGGCCTTTGGTAACATCCTCGGCGGACATTTCTTGATGCTTATGATCATACTGGTCGGCAATATCAACCTGAGAGATAACACGGTTTGAATAATTGCGACGCACTTCGGACAGAACACCAATCTCAAGCCCCCAGTCAGAGGGGATACGGATGTCATTCACAACATGACTGCGCATGGCAAACTCACCAGCTAAGGGATAGCGGAAGCTATCGAGAAAACGCAGATAATCATTATCCCCGCAGACTTTCCGCAAGGCTTCTAAAAGCGGCGTAATCAGCAGGCGCGTGACACGCCCCCCCAATTTTTGTTCATTAATACGCGGGTAAAAACCTTTGGCAAAAACATACGGAAAAACAGGATGCACCACAGGATAAAGCAAGCGTGCCAGCATCTCGCGATTATAGGTGAGGATATCGCAATCATGTAAGCCGATAACATCGACATTACGCAAAGACAGCATATAGCCAAAACAATACCAAACATTGCGCCCCTTACCCAGTTCAGATGGCGCAAGCCCAAGCTCACCCAGCTCTTTATCAAGAGCCGTTAGGCGCGGGCCGTCATGCCATAAAACCGAATGCACTTGCGGGAGACGAGAAAAATATTCTTTGGCATGGGCAAATTGTTTCTCATCAGCACGGTCAAGCCCAATAACAATTTGATTGAGATAAGGGACTTTAGTCAGCTCCTGCACAATATTTTCTAGTGCAGGGCTTTCTAGTTCGGAGTAAAGGCTTGGTAAGACAAGACCAATAGAGCGTTTCTGACTATAAGCAGAGAGTTCGCGCTCCAAATCTTCGACTGAACGCCGCGTCAGATTATGAAGGGTTGTAATACTGCCATTTTGAAAAAAATCTGCCATCGCCTTATTCCATATACATATTATTTAACTAGGTCTTCTTCTCAGCAAGAAAAGTAAATATAGCCTCAGCCCATCCTGACGGCCCAGCTTGTTTTGTCAAATAAAGTGTATGTGTCGACGGTAGTTGAGCCGTAACCTGCAAATGAGGGTTACAAATGAGCGCCCCCCTATCGGCGGCAAGCAGCATGCTCACATCATTTGGCCCATCACCTAACGCCCATATTTGGACATCAGATTTATTGTTTTGCGCAATAACACGCTTAATGGCCTCGGCTTTATCGCGGCGCGGGATAAGGTGATAAAACCGCCCACCGCGAATAATGTAAAACCCTTTATCGGCTAATAAATCTGTATCAGGCACGCCCTCGCCAGAC
>OZSS01000868.1_pt1 | contig 14495 bp, 14 predicted proteins | sample 1779911 | NCBI WGS metagenome assembly OZSS01 (sample SAMEA2603589, study PRJEB24840) | metagenome | biome: Water; feature: Photic zone; material: Seawater sample | place: Mediterranean Sea | collected 2013-11-12 | depth 10 m | reverse complement strand
AATAGAGTTTGCGTTTACAAGAAACTGCAGACCGACCTTGGGAGTAAACGCTGGGCTGCTGGTTTTTTCGATGTCGCTCGCGGTTTGAAATGTATGACCTGCCGCCAATGCGCTCAGAAAGTTTATGAGTTCTTCTGGAATCGTCGTGATCTGGGGGTCAAACTCAGGTCGTGTAATCAGGATCGCGCTTGCGCTGCTAAGTCGCTTTGGGTGCTGCGTCGGTGCGCCTGACTGGGCTTTGTGATAAATTACGTCCAGCGGCCAATACGTTGGGATGATGAAACAGGCTGCGTCAAACTGAAAGCATGCAGTTAAAATATCTGCATCGTGGCGCTTAAGAAGGTTTTTCCAATTATATGGGGCGCAGTCGCGCGCATGATACGACAATCTTATCTGTTGTTCGAGCCGGGCCAAATCAGGTAGGTGTCCCAATTTAGAAAGGGCAGGTATCTTTTGTAAAAATTTCGAAAACCCCGCGCCATATTTATACAAAAGGGAGGAGCTTGGTTTTTCCTTATTGGCGTATAAGCGCGCCAATGAATAAAAATTCTTTGGGCCAAGAATGGTTCTTGTTTTTGGGAAATTGCTTTCCAAAGTGGTGATTAAGCCATGGGCTATGTTATTTCGGTAGATGTTCAACCCGTTGATAGTAGGGATGTGTTTGCCGGATTTTAAATGCACGGGGCAAGGCTGATCGGGGATTAAACAAGCTGTAAAAAGCTCTTTTTGTGTTATTGATACTTGCATATTAGCTGTTCCAAAAGACAGGCAGCTTGCATCACCTCACCATTTAGAACGGACCATTCAGGCATATTTGTATCCCATTCGATCAAGCTTGCTTTTGGCCCTGTACGTCTAAAAGTATTTTCATAAAGTCTGCAAATTGGATCTGCTACTGGCGCAGCATGAGAATCGATCAACAAATCTCCACCCTGTTCCAAAGGATCTGTCGAATGCCCCGCCAAATGAATTTCACCAACGGTGGCGCAATTCAGCTCATTGAGATAGGCCTCAGCTGACATGTTTAGATTGTGGCATGAGATGAATACATTATTGACGTGTAACAAAAGCCCGTATCTGGTCTGAGCGACGATAGCATTTAAAAAGGCAGGTTCTGAATAAGTACTTTCTGAAAACTGCAAATAGCTTGATGGATTTTCAAGCAGCATCTGCCGCCCCAATGTGGCTTGAACCTGATCAATATGTCTGATGATTTGCTTTAAGGTTTTCTCGGTATAAGGGAGCGGCAAAAGGTCGTTTAGAAAATTTTCTGCATGCGTTGACCATGCCAAATGTTCGGAAAAACTTGCTGGTTCCAACCAGTCGCATAAATGCTTGATGCGCGCCAAATGTTCCTTATCCAGCGGCGCCTCACCCCCTATTTATAAACCAATTGCATGCACCGAGATTGGCAGCTCAGCCCGTAAATGTTGCAACTGCGAGATAGGGCGTCCGCCTTCGCCCAAATAATTTTCAGCGTGAATTTCTATCCATCCAACGGGATGCGGGCCAGATAAAATATCGTTGAAATGTTGAGATTTAAACCCGACGCCGATGCTGGTGGGAAGTGAGTGTGCGATAAGATCCGGCATCGGCGTTCCTTGGTTCATCTTTGGAGATTGCTGGAAAGTCGGTCGAGCCCGTTAAGAGGGAAGATCGCGCTCTAAGGCTGTGAGAGATCCCATACGGGCTTGATCGGCTGCGTCATTTGGCAGCTCGATTTCCAAACAGGTGCCTGCCTCCACCAATGTCCAGGCATTGCCTTGATAATCCACGGTTGAGGTTCCTGCGCAGGTTGTGCCTGCGCCAGCGGCGCAATCATTTTGACCTGCAAGAGAAACGCCGTAGCATTTTTCTTTGCTACCAGAGGCGGTTGCCGCCGCGGGTGAGGTGAGGTCAACAGCAACTGCTCCGACCAAGATTTTTGTTTTCAGATATTTTGACATAATGAAACTCTTGATACCAGGTAATAGTCCCAATATTGGCAGCGTTCAAACAAAAAAGCACATCACGTCTCATCACATTATTGTGGTGAGACCGGGCCTCGTCTTCGCAGAGAGAACTGCTTGGCTGAAACGATTTTCAACCAATTTCTGTGTGGTTTTTAAGCGTTGCGATGGAAAAGCGTTATCTTAAATCAGGCGCTACAGACTCTGTTTTCAGCGATTGTGCAATCTCATCTAACGGGGCGACGCTTGTTTGCGTTTCGCCAAGACGGCGGATTGAGACGGTTTCGTTTTCAACTTCTTTTTTTCCGCAGGCCAAAATAACAGGTACTTTTGCCACTGAATGTTCGCGCACTTTATAATTGATTTTTTCATTGCGCAGGTCGAGCTCGGCCCGAATTCCCAAGCGAGTCAGCAAATCAACCACTTTGCGGCAATATTCATTCGCATCCGAAACGATTGCAGCCACCACAACTTGCCGCGGGGCCAACCAAAATGGCAGCTTTCCGGCAAAGTTTTCGATCAAAATACCGATGAAGCGTTCAAAAGAGCCCAAGCAAGCGCGGTGCAGCATCACGGGGCGATGTTTATCCCCATCTTCACCAATATAATTTGCATCAAGCCGTTCGGGTAAAACGAAATCCACCTGCAAAGTCCCGCATTGCCAATCACGCCCGATGGCATCGGTCAGCACGAATTCTAGTTTTGGGCCGTAAAATGCGCCTTCGCCCGGGTTAAGTTCAAACTCACAACCGGCCGCTTCGGTGGCCGATTTTAAAGCGGCCTCGGCGCGATCCCATACCGCATCACTGCCCGATCGTTGCTCGGGCCGATCCGAGAATTTAATAGCGAATTTCTCAAAACCCAAATCTTCATATACATTTGAAAGAAAATTGATGAATTTCTTTGTTTCATATTCGATCTGATCTTCGCGGCAGAAAATATGGGCATCATCTTGGGTAAAGCCGCGCACGCGCATGATGCCATGCAACGCGCCAGACGGCTCATAGCGGTTGCAGCTGCCAAATTCAGCCATCCGCAATGGCAAATCGCGGTAAGACTTTAAGCCCTGATTATATACTTGTACGTGGCAGGGGCAGTTCATCGGTTTTAACGCATTGACGGCTTTTTCGCGGGCATGGTCTTCATCAACTTCAACGATGAACATATGTTCTTGGTATTTTTCCCAATGGCCAGAGGCTTCCCATAATTTGCGGTCCACCACTTGGGGGGTATTGACTTCGACATAGCCGTCCCGCGTTTGTTGACGGCGCATATAATCTTGGATCGTGGTGTATATTTTCCAGCCATTGGGATGCCAAAAAATTTGTCCAGGGGCTTCTTCTTGCATGTGAAACAGGGCCATTTCGCGGCCTAATTTTCGATGGTCGCGCTTTGCGGCTTCTTCTAGCATATGCAGATGAGCTTTTAGCTGCTCTTTATTCAAAAATGCCACGCCGTAAATACGCTGCAACATGGCACGATTGCTATCGCCGCGCCAATAAGCGCCGGCCACCGACATCAGCTTAAACGCGTCGGCCGGCACTTGTCCTGTATGTTGTAAATGTGGCCCACGGCACAGATCCTGCCAATCGCCATGCCAATACATGCGCAGAGGCTCTGTACCCGGGATCGCCTCAATCAGTTCAACTTTATAGGGTTCATCCGAGTCGGTATAGTGCTGCACGGCTTTGTCGCGTGACCAGATTTCTGTGCGAACCGATTCGCGTTTATTGATGATGGCTTTCATAGTTTTTTCAATCAAACCAAGATCTTCTGGGGTAAATGGCTCGGTACGGTCAAAATCGTAATACCAGCCGTTTTCAATCACTGGGCCGATTGTCACTTTTACGTCGGGCCAAATCTCTTGCACGGCGCGGGCCATGATATGCGCCAGATCATGGCGCACCAGCTCCAGCGCAGGCGCCGCGTCTTTCATCGTGTTGATAGCGATTGCGGCGTCGTTTTCGATGGGCCATTGCAGATCCCAATGCGCTTCGTCTAGGGTTGCGCTAATAGCTTTTTTGCCCAGCGATGTCGCAATATCATTGGCCACTTCGGCTGCGGTTATCCCGGCCGCATAGCTGCGCTTGCTATTATCTGGAAGGGTGAGGGTAATTTGGGACATCCGATGCCTCCTCGTCATTTTGGCGCCGACCACGCGCCCGGTTGCGGGTATGGGCTGTTGTGGCGCGTCTTGCGTTCATCGTCAAGCAAGCTTTTGCTAATTTTAAAAGCTCTGGCTTGACCAAACAGGGGATGCCCTGTCACAACAAAAGCCAATCTTAGACGATAAGGATTTATGATGCCCGCTTTTTACACCACGCCCCAGGCGCGCCGGCTTGCCTATCACAAAACCGCAGGCGCCTCGCCAAATTTGGTATTTTTGGGGGGATTTAAATCGGATATGCAGGGCTCGAAAGCGGTTTTCCTTGAAAGTTGGGCGCAACAGCGCGGCTTTGCTTATCTGCGTTTTGATTATTCTGGTCATGGCGAGTCCTCAGGCGTGTTTACCGATGGATCTATTGGGAGTTGGGCGCAGGATGCAGAGGCTATTATTAACGAAAAAACGCAGGGTCCTATCGTGCTAGTCGGCTCCTCGATGGGGGGGTGGATTGCGCTGCTTTTGGCGCAGCGGTTGGCAGGTCGTGTTGCGGGTTTGATGACAATTGCAGCTGCGCCTGATTTTACCGAAGATAGCATGTGGCCGAGTTTTTCGGCTGAACAAAAAGCCGAAGTTTTGGAAAAAGGTCTTACCTTATTGCCGTCTGATTATGGCGAGGCTTATCCAATCACCCGACATTTGATCGAAGAGGCCCGCGACCATCTGGTGATGCGGGCAAGTCTCTCCCTGCCGTTTCCGGTGATTTGCTTGCAAGGTACACAAGATCGTAGCGTAACCCGCCAAACCGCCCTCAATTTGCTGGATCATATTGAAAGCCCGGATGTGTCATTAACTTTTTTGGCGGGGCAAGATCATTCCTTTTCAACTGCCGAATGCTTGGCTGTAATTGATCAGAATTTGACCGTCTTATTTGAAAAATTAACCAAATGTATGGGGCAGCCATAAATGACACTTTTTTTCATTTTGATAACAAGTGCTCTGGGCGTCTTGGCGGTGGGTTTGGTTTATTGGGGCCCCCGTGAACCCGCAGATTTAAGTTTGCCGACGCCGAAACCGATTGGCGATGATCTCGATCATTATTTGCAAGATGCAGAGCGCGCGTATTCCGATATTAAACCCTCCCTAGAAAAACGCATCATTTGGGCAAATGACGGCAAAGAAAAAACGCCGCTATCTGTGGTGTATTTGCACGGGTTTTCGGCAGCATCTGAAGAAATTAGGCCCGTACCCGATTTGGTCGCAAACGCTTTGGACAGCAATTTGTTTTTTACCCGCCTGCAAGGGCATGGGCGCGAAGATAAAGCTCTGGCAGAGGGGACGGTTGCGGGTTGGATGACGGATTTACAAGAGGCGATTTTAATTGGTGAGCGCTTGGGCGAGCGGGTGTTACTTATCTCGACCTCGACAGGGGGCACTTTGGCGGCGGCGGCGGCTCTAAATTCGAAGCTGTCCCAGAAGCTTGCAGGCTCGGTGTTTGTATCGCCAAATTTTGGTATCCTAGATTTTCGCGCGCGGTTCTTAACTTGGCCGTTGGCGCGCTATTGGTTGCCGGTTTTTGCGGGCAAAACGCGCCGATTTGACGCCCGAAATGCGGCGCATGCCGCGACGTGCAGCCTTGTTTATCCATCCGTGGCGGTTCTGCCCGTCGGTGCCTTGGTCAAACGGGTCATGCAATTGGATTTTGCAGGCGCAAAAATTCCCAGCTTATTTTTATATTCTTTAAAAGATCAGGTGGTACAGGCTGATAAAATCTTACAGGTTATGTATGCTTGGGGCGGCCAGAGCACAGGGCAGGAAATTCACTTGGGCCAAGAGGATGATGAGAGCTTTCACGTGCTTGCCGGGCATGTGTTATCGCCTAGCCAAACCAAGCCCGTTGCCGATATCATCATCAATTGGGCCAAAGGTCTTTAAAACGGGGCCCAATTACCCATCTTTGTATCTTAAATAGTAGGTCAACGGCACCTGCTTAGCGAAAATAAGCGTTATTTTTACCGGAGCAGTCTTTCGATTTCAGACGTGACCTTTCGCCCGCTGGGACGCGCAACTGAGCCAAAATTCTTTACGATCTGGCCATTTTGATCGATCAATATTTTGTTGAAATTCCAAGACGGCGTGAAGCCAGCAGAGCGTTTCGCCCATTTGAAAAACGGATGTGCATTTGGCCCTTTTACCTTGGTGATACCGGTCATGGGCATCGTGGTGCTATAACCAAGCTCGCAAAACTCTTTAACATCCGCGTTGCTACCCAATTCTTGGTTGAAATCATTCGAGGGCACAGCCAGAACCACCAGACCTTGGTCTTTATAGGTTTCGTGAAGCTTTTGCAGCCCGCTCAACTGACCAGTGAAACCACATCTGCTGGCCGTATTTACAACTAAAATTGGACGCCCTTTGTAATCCGATAAGGATAGCTCGCCCCCGTCAATATTTTCAAAGGTAAAGTCAAGGGCGGTGGCGGTACTGGCGGTCATCATCATTGCAAATAAAATCCACCGGCGCATCTGAGCTCTTTCGATCAGTCAATTACCTCCTGCTACAAAAGGTAGATCGATCGGTGAAAATACAAGAGCAAAATTTAAGCAGGTTGCTGTTCCCTCGGGTTTGAGTTGACCTGACCAACGGCTTCAGACCGCTGCGCGATATCCTTGTTAGGGAGTTTCCATCGCTTCAAGCTCATCAATCATCGAAGAGATCATCGTCAATCCTTGCTGCCAAAATTTTGGATCGCTGGCGTTTAAACCAAATGGGGCCAATAGATCTTTGTGATGTTGGGAGCCGCCGGCCTTTAACATATCGAAATATTTATCCTGAAAGCCATCAGGAGACGCTTCATAAACGGCGTAAAGCGCGTTGACCAAACCATCGCCGAACGCATAGGCGTAAACGTAAAATGGCGAATGTACGAAATGCGGGATATAGGCCCAAAAGGTTTCATAGCCGTCCATAAATTCGAAGGCTGGCCCAAGGCTTTCGCCCTGAACGCTCATCCAAAGCGCGTTGATATCATCGGGCGTAAGCTCGCCGGCTTTTCGTGCCTCATGCAATTTGCACTCAAAATCATAAAAGGCGATTTGCCGGATAACCGTGTTGATCATATCTTCCACTTTTCCGGCTAATAATACTTTGCGTTCATTTTGATCTTTAGCGTTTTCCAGCATCTTCTTGAAGGTAAGCATTTCGCCAAACACGGATGCCGTTTCTGCAAGGGTTAAAGGTGTAGAGGAAAGCATTTCGCCTTGCTTTGCAGCCAGAACTTGATGAACGCCATGCCCCAATTCATGCGCCAAAGTCATCACATCGCGCGGTTTTCCCAAATAATTCAGCATCACATAGGGATGCACATCGGTCACGGTGGGATGCGCGAAGGCACCGGGGGCTTTACCGGGTTTAACCGGCGCGTCTATCCACCCTTTGGTGAAAAACGGTTCAGCCAAATCCGCCAAACGCGGATCAAAGCTTGCATAGGCGCTCATCACCGTCTCGCGGGCCTCCGGCCAATCTACCAAACGATCGGTTTCCAGCGGAAGAGGTGCGTTTCGATCCCACACTTGCATTTTATCCAGCCCCAGCCATTTGCGCTTGAGCTCATAATAACGATGGCTGAGTTGCGGGTAGGCGCTTACCACAGCGTTTCGCAACGCTTCAACCACTTCCGGTTCGACATGGTTGGATAAATGCCGACCGGTTTGTGGGCTGGGCATGCCGCGCCAGCGGTCTAAGATCTCTTTTTCTTTGGCTTGCGTGTTGTGCACGCGCGCGAAGGTTTTGATGTTGTCTTGAAACACGTCCGCCAAAGCATGTGCCGCGGCTTGGCGGTTGTCTCGGTTTTGATCGGTTAAGAAATTTAAAGTGCCCTCGATATTATGCGTTTCGCCTGCCACGTCGAAAGACAATCCTGCGATTGTTTCATCAAATAGTTTTTCCCACGCATCTCCAACGACACCAAGATCATGCAGAAAATTCTCCAACTCATCAGACAGCTGGTAGGGCTTCATCGCCCGGATTTTGTCAAACACCGGTTTATATCGGGCTAATTCCGTGCTCTGCGCAAATAGCGTGTCTAAATGGCCCTCTTCAAGCCGATTGATCTCGAGGGTGAAAAACACCAAAGGCGTGGTGAAATTGGTGATTTTTTCCTGCGCATCCGACATAAATTTGGCGCGGTTGCTATCGGTGGTCATTTGATAATAGCGTAGCCCCGCGAAGGACATGATGCGCCCCGCGATGGCGCTGATTTTCTCGTTTCGGTGGATACAGTTGAGCAGTTGATCGGCGTTTAATGTGGCCAGATTATTTTGATAATCCTGTGCGAATTTTGCACATTCTCCTTCGAGCCATTGCAAATCGCTGTTCAATTGCGGTGCGTCTTCGGCCTCATAAAGATCACTTAAATCCCATTCCGGCAGATCGCCAAGGTTTTTATCTCCATGAGATGTGTTTGCATCGCGTGGGGCAATAATGGGAAAATACATGAAAAGACCTTTTGTTGTTCAGCTAGAGAGATAAGCCGCTGGGTTTTGAGTTACAAGGGCCTGTTGCGCGCTCGCGCTCACCGGCAGTTTTGGCAAGCTGCTAAGCAGATCAATCGGCGAAGCCGTAAAGTTTCTTGGGGTTCTCAATCAAAATTTGATCGCGCGTTTTTTCATCGCTGACCACGCGATAAAACGCATCCATCAAAGACCCCGCATCGGGCATTTCAGCGCCGTTGAGCATGATATGGGGCCAATCTGATCCCCATAGGCAGCGCTCTGGATTGGCGCGCACGAGCCTTGAAACAATTTCATCCGTGTCAAAATACGGGGCATTTGCCAGCCGGTAGAGGCCTGACAATTTGATCCAAACCTTGCCGCTATCCAACATTTGATACAGTGCCTCAAGCCCGGCATTGCCTGTTCCAAGCGTTAAGTCGGGCCATCCGATATGATCAAAACACACAGGCACAGGCAGGTTTTGCAGGTCGGTTTGTAATTCGTTCATGTGCAGATGGGCATGCATAAGCATTTGAAAATGCAAACCCCGATCGGCCAGTTTCGGCGCCATTGCTTTGGCGCCTTTCCAACTTAAAACACCCCCATGGACGTAATTCAGCCGCACGCCAGCCATGTTCCACGCTACGAATTGGTCAAGATCGGCTTCTGAAGCCTGATCGGGAAGCAAGCCAATGCCTCGAAACCCTGCACCCATTTCGCGCAGGGCCGCCACGGTCACGCTATTATCTGTGCCGTAAAAAATTGAATGCACGATAACCCCGCGGGTGCAGCCCAAATTTTCCAGATGACGATGATACAGCCTGATCCACTCTTGAAATGTATGACCGTTCGGGGGGTCTTCTGCGCGGCCCTCATAGAGCGGAAATTCGTTTGCTGCGGCGAGAAGATGCACATGCGTGTCGCAACTGCCCGGCCGTGCCTTTTTATGGGGGGGGCGCGCCAAGATTGGGGCGGGCGCGGTGGGCTTAGGGCTGGACATGAAGCATTTCCTTTAAGTCGGCCAAGGGATTTGCATCCTTTGGTTTTTTATCGCTGCGCCAGCGTGCCATACGCGGAAAGCGCAGTGCAATACCTGATTTATGGCGCGTGCTTTCTTGGATGCCTTCAAAGGCTATTTCAAAAACATGTTGCGGTGTGACCTGGCGCACGGGGCCAAACCTTTGCAGCGTATTTTTGCGCACCCAGGCGGTAATTTTACGAAATTCGGCATCGCTCAGCCCCGAATAGGCTTTGGTGAAGGGCACGAGCGTCGGGCCATCCCATACAGCAAAGGTGAAATCAGTATAGAGGTTGGCCCGCCGCCCATGTCCGGCTTGAGCATAGATCATCACGCCGTCAATGGTGCGCGGATCTAGCTTCCATTTCCACCAATGCCCCTTTTTGCGCCCCGCGATATAGGGGCTCTGGCGTGATTTTATCATCAAACCTTCCGCCAGCGTAGATCGCGCGGCGGCCCGATATTCTGCCAAGTCCTCCCAGCTTTTAGCTGGAAGTGCGCGTGAAGGGATGATCACATCCTTCGTATCATGCTTTTGCAAAAGCGCCTCCAAGGCAGAGCGACGCTGCGCGAAGGGTTGCGCCCGTATATCGGTGCCTTTCTCCTCGAGCAGGTCATAGGCTAACAGCCGTATTGGCGCAGATTTGAGCAGGCTCGACGGCACTGTTTTGCGCCCAAGGCGTTTTTGTAAATAATTAAAGGGCAGGGGTTTGTCATCTGCCCAAGCCAATAATTCGCCATCGATCACGGTGCCATGTGGTAATTGTTCGGCCAAAGGGGCCAGCTCGGGAAACTGATTGTTCACCATCTCTTCACCCCGCGACCAGATGAAACAGGTTTTTTCGCGCACCACCACTTGGGCGCGTATGCCATCCCATTTCCATTCGGCAGACCACGCGCTGATGTCGCCCAGTTTTGTGGGCTCTGTATCTAAGGCATGTGCAAGGCAAAACGGATAGGGGCGCGATAGATTTATACGGGCGTTTTGCGCAAGAATAAGATCTTCCCAACTGGTCGTTTGTGGATCCCACTGACCCATTAATTTATGAGCGAGATCGGCGGCATCCTGCCCGGTTGCTTGGGCCAAAGCCCGCGTCATCAACTTTTGACTGACGCCGATGCGAAAGCCGCCCGTTATTAATTTATTGAACACAAAACGCTCATACCCGTCGCATTCTGTCCAAGCTGAAAGCATGAAGCCTTTGCGTGTCGCCAGATCCTGACCTTTTAAATTGAGAAGGGCTTGGATCCATTGCTGAAGCGTGCGCGTTGATTTGTACTGCGCAGGCGGCAGTAAAAGCGAAATGGTTTCGGCCAAATCACCCACAATGTGATAGGTGTTTTCCAACAGCCATAGCGGCAACTCGGCCGCTTCGGCCGCCCAAATACGCATTTCGGTGGTGGTGACGCTGCGCGCGGGCCTGCGGCCAGAAAATAGCGCAATGCACCAGACGCGATCTTCTGGCGCGGCGCTTTTAAAATATTCAGATAGCGCCGCAAGCTTCGCGTTGGTTTGACTGGTTTCATCCAGTGTTTTGATCAGCTGCGCAAAGGCTTTCATTCGGCGCTCTCTTCCTCAGGCAGCTCAGCTTCATCTCCCGTAAAATCGGTTTTTACAATGGATGAATTATAGCCCTGATCGTTCAACCAGTTGTTGAATATATCAGTGTAACCATGCGTAACATATATGTTTTCTGCGCCAGTTTCTTTGATAACAGCGTTTAAAGCCGGCCAGTCCGCATGATCGGATAAAACAAAGCCCCGATCAAAACCACGCCGCCGCCGGATACCGCGCAGCGCCATCCAACCGCTGACGAACCCTGTTGAAGTTTCGCCAAAGCGTTTGGCCCAAGCGCTGTCAAATACCGAAGGAGGCGCCAAAATTAGCGCACCGCGTTGGGCTTTGCGATCCGTATCTGGCATAATTTTTTGAGTTTTGGGAAGATCAAAACCCTGATCGCGCAAAATCTGATTGGTGGCTTCTGTGGCGCTATGCGTTAAGATTGGACCGATAGTGGCATCCAAGCCGCATAGCAACCGCTGCGCCTTGCCCAGACCGTAGGCGCCCAGAAGGCAGCATTTGCCGGCTTTGGCTGTTTCTGCCCACCAAGCGTTAATCTGATCAAATACGGTGTTTTGGGGTTGCCATTGAAACGCCGGAAGGCCAAAGGTACATTCGCTAATAAAGCAATGACATTTTAATGGCTCAAAAGGTGTTGTTAACCCATCATTTTCAATTTTGTAATCGCCGGATACCACCCATTTTTCACCTGCAACCTCAATGCGAATTTGGGCAGAGCCAGGGATATGGCCGGCGGGGTGAAACGAGACCAGCGCATCTTTAATCTTTCTGGTTTCTCCATAGCGGATGGTTTCCATTACGGGATTGTTTAAGCGATGTGATATCACAGGGGCAGCAATATCCGTGCTGAGATATCTGTTATGTCCAGGGCGGGCGTGGTCGGCATGACCGTGGGTGAGAAGCGCACGATCTACGGGGCGCCACGGGTCAATGTAAAACTCTCCGGCGGGGCAATATATCCCGCGATCTGTGAAACGAAGAAGTGCTGGTTTGCTCATCGCCCAAACATAGATCAAAGCTGGGCTGAGGCCACCCTTGCATCTGTAAGATCGCAGCGTACACTGCGCAACAAACACATGGGGTATACAATGTCACGCATATCGGATTTTCGGCGAAAAATGTTATCAGGAGTGCCTTTGGCGGGAACCTTCCTGAAAACACCACATTACATCATGATTGAGATTTTGGCGCAGTCTGGATTAGACTTTTTATGTTTGGATGCCGAACACGCGCCATTTGATCGGGCCGCCATGGATCAATGTATTGCCGTTGCAACAGCGCTTGATTTCCCAATTTTGATTCGGGTGGGTGACGGCAGCGAGCGCGAAATTTTGCAGGCTTTAGATTATGGCGCGGTTGGTATTGTTGTGCCCCATGTTGACAGCGTTGAAAAAGCGCAGTCGATTGCCCGTATGGCGCGGTTCGGGCATCGCGGTCGGGGTTATGCCGGATCGACGCGCTGGGCCGGTTATGCCACGCAATCAATGCCCGATCTTTTACAAAAGTCGCGTGATGAAACTGTTGTGATCGCCCAGGTGGAAGAGCCAGAGGCGGTTCTAGTTGCGAAGGATCTTGCGTCAATCGAGGGGATTGATGGTCTGTTTGTTGGGCCGGCTGATTTATCGGTTGGCTATGGTAAAACCGATCAAACCAGTGAGGAATTGCAAGCAGCATTGCGCAGCGTGGGCGAGGCGGCGCGCGCCGCGAACAAGGCCTATATGAGCTTTGTGGGCACTGTAGAGCAAGCTGCAGAATGGCACGAGAAATATGGCTTAACGGTGTTTTTTGTGGCCTCTGAGCATAATTGGCTGCGCGCTGGTGCTGCTGCGGTTGCCAAAGGCGTGCATAAGCTCAGTTAAAAGATTGCTGAGTTTAGGCTGCCTCGCGCGCCAGAAGGGGGGGGTGGCCGAATAGCGTTTGAACGCGTTGGGATCCCCTTACCCAAGCGCGCTGCCCAGTTGCATGGCAACGCCCATGTCACCATCAATGGTCAAACGGCCGCTCATGAAGGCAGATGCAGGATCCAAATCGCCCGCTAAGATATCTTGAAAAGTCTCTGTATTTGCCCGAAGCGTTACCTCTGCCTCTTCATCGCCAGCGCGCACGCCTGCAGCGTCGATCATAATGCACCCTTCGCCGTCGATATCGAATTTAGCAGAACCACCAAAAGAGGCCTCGCCCATTTTGTTTGTCAGCGCTGCGACAGCCTGTTCCAAGATTTCACTCATCACGTTTCCCTTTTCCATTTTTACTAGAATAAAGTGATCCATCCACTATCTTAACTCTATGGAGAGTTTTCGAACAACAATCAAATGCCTAGTCGCCTCAGGTTTCATTTCAGTTTGCGCAACGCTTTGCTCTGCAGATAGATCGGATCAAATCAAGCTTCTGTATAATGAGCTGGCCACGTCTGACGCAGAAAAATTTGCCGCGATAGAGCGAGAAATAAAGTTACTTTGGTCGTTGTCCGGCTCGCCTGGCGTTGATTTTCTATACAGGCGCGGCGAAAACAGTTTTCAAGCGCAGCGGTTCGATGTGGCGGCGCAACATTTTAGCGCCGTGATTGAAATGGCGCCAAAGTTTGCTTCAGGATGGCATGGGCGCGCCCGCGCCTATAAACAGCTTGGCTATTTCGGCCCCGCTATAGAAGATTTGCAAGCCGCCCTAAGGCTTGATGCCATGCATTATCCGTCTCTGGTGCTGCTGGGCGAAGTTTTTGAATATTTTGAACGCCCTGATCTGGCATTTAACGCCTATTCAAAGGTTCTGACTATACATCCGTTTTTAGAAGACGTAAAAAGCGCCAGAGATCGCGTTGCATCGGCGACCGGCGAGAAGACGCTTTAATCCTAGAGGGTAAGATGCAGCAATCTGCGCGGGTGGTCGCCGTTCTAGGGCCCACAAATACCGGTAAAACCTATCTCGCCTTCGAGCGCATGCTGGGCCACGGCAGTGGAATGATTGGGTTTCCCCTTCGGCTCCTTGCCCGGGAAAACTATGAGCGTGCAGTCGCATTAAAAGGTGCTCGGCAAGTAGCGCTCATAACCGGGGAAGAAAAAATACTGCCCGAATATGCCAAGTATTTTCTCTGTACGGTCGAGTCTATGCCCATCAATCGAGAGGTCGACTTTCTGGCCGTGGATGAAATTCAGTTATGCGCGGATGCCGACCGGGGCCATGTCTTTACCGACCGGCTTCTCAATGCTCGGGGCCGTCAAGAAACCATGTTCATGGGCTCCGATGCCTTCCGATCGTTACTTACCCGGTTGGTTCCGGAGGCGGAAATTATAAACCGACCTCGTTTCTCGTCTTTGAGTTTTGCTGGTGCACGTAAAATTGCACGGCTTCCGGC
>OZSS01000867.1_pt1 | contig 14499 bp, 16 predicted proteins | sample 1779911 | NCBI WGS metagenome assembly OZSS01 (sample SAMEA2603589, study PRJEB24840) | metagenome | biome: Water; feature: Photic zone; material: Seawater sample | place: Mediterranean Sea | collected 2013-11-12 | depth 10 m | reverse complement strand
CTGCTGACCATTATTGGGGGGTGCTGTTTTTGTAGGCTCTCAGGCCTGGGAGTGGAAAAATTTCATCAAAGGAGAATATGGTGCATTAGAAACAAAAGGGGGACAAATCCTTCAGTTTGTGAATGCAGAGGATGGAAAAAGAGTCGCCATTGCTGATTTCGCCGTTTCTATTCCCACAGAACGCAGTGCGCACAAAGCCAGCAACGGAATTTGGTATGAAACCGAAGGGTCTTTACCCTCCTATTCTCTGGCTGAGGTAGTCAAAGGTTTTGAAGGAAACAATAACTTAGTAATACGAAGTGAAAAACTCGATGAGTTTGGACACAAAATTGTCCTTTCTCGCGAGGATTCCCTGGACAAAATTGAGAACGCTGTTGAGGTAGTCGAAGGGGCCAACCTGGTCCACAATGAATATGGAAACAGATTGTTTGCCGATTTCTTCTTCTTTATTACTGGTTTTCACGGATTCCACGTTTTTTCTGGAGTAGTGATCAACATGATCATTTTCTTTAATGTCATTGTAGGAACCTATGAAAAAAGAGGCCATTACGAAATGGTTGAAAAAGTAGGTTTGTATTGGCATTTCGTCGATTTAGTATGGGTATTTGTTTTTACATTTTTCTATCTCGTTTAACATAAAAAATTATTACTGATGGCTGAAGGAGCTCATAAACTTGCGATTTTTAGAGGACTGTTAAAGTTCAAATCCAATGTTCAAAAAATTTGGGGTGTTCTTATATTCTTGTCAATCGTTACTACCATAGAGGTGGTTTTGGGGATCATTAAACCCCAAATATTGATGAATTATTTTCTGAGTATGAAATTACTCAATTGGATTTTTATCATCTTAACGCTGGTAAAAGCATACTATATCGCTTGGGATTTTATGCACGTCAGAGACGAGAGAGGAAGTCTCAAAGGAGCGATTGTACTCCCCCTAATCATTCTCATTCCCTATCTCATTTTTATTTTAGTACTCGAAGCTGATTATATTTTTGACGTGATGAGCAGTGGTTTTGTGAGCTGGAATTTTTAATATTTTAAGGACACTTTTTTATGAGCAAAGCCTTTAAAAAATATTCTGTCCTTTCAGTTCTTTTTATTTTTCCCATCGTCATCTATCTTTTTTTTGCCTCTGGCAAGAACAATTTTGCACTCTTGCCCACTTTGACCCCTGATGTTGACGAATTGAGTCAATGGGAAACCTTAAACGGAGAACCCGTGCAATTGGACAGACGCATTACAGTGTTGGGTTTTTGGGGAGAAGACCTGATCAATAAAAAAGGGGACGCGCTAAATTTAAATCAAAAAATATACAAACGTTTTTACCAGTTTAAAGATTTTCAGTTTGTGATGGTCGTCAAAAATGGAAGACAAACGCAAGTAAATGAACTCAAAAATGAACTCATGGCGGGAGTGGGAACCGACTTGGTCAAATGGCGTTTTGTTTTTGGTAGTGATGACGAAATTGCTGCGCTCTTCGAGAGCCTTGACACACCACTTTCCCTTACCGAAAAAAACAGTCTTCCCTTCGTATTTATTATTGATAAAGAACGCAACCTCCGTGGACGTGACGACGACGAAAAGGTAGGAACGCTTTTCGGGTACAATGCCCAGTCGGTAGCCGAGATCAACAATAAAATGGTTGATGATATCAAAGTCATTCTGGCCGAATACAGGAGGGCACTAAAAAAGTATAACAATACCGACAATTAATTTAATGAATCGTTTTCGCTATTTAGGCCTGATCCTTATTGTCATCATTTTTGGGGTGCTATTTGTCCCCAAGATCGCAGACAGAATAGCCAATAAAACTCAGGTGGAAAGCAACCGCTCCGTTCCTGCAAAACCCTTGGCCTACATAAAACTGAATGGAGAGGCTAAAAAAGTACCTTCTTTTTTAATGCTGAATCAAGACAGTTTAATGATCAGCAACGAAGATTTTGTAGGGAAAGTTTTCTTGGTTGAATTTTTCTTTACCCGATGTCCCACCATTTGTCCGATTATGAACAAGAACATGAAGATTTTAGACGACCAATTTGGAGCAAGAGCCGACTTCGGCATTGCTTCTTTTACCATAGACCCTGAAAATGACCAGCCTCATATCTTAAAAAAATATGCTGAAGATTATAATGTCAAATCTCAAAACTGGCATTTTTTAACCGATAAGAAATCCAATGTATATGAACTGGCCAATTCAGGATTTAGTATCTTTGCAGGTATAAACCCTGCTGTTGCTGGTGGTTTTGAGCACCAGGGATATTTTGCACTGATTGATAAACGGGGTTACATTCGCTCTCGCGTCGATCAATTTGAAAATCCAATCGTCTATTACTCTGGATTGGACCGTGAGGACCAAGAACAGCAAGGGGTAGATATGTTGTTGGAAGATGTCGCGCTACTGTTAAAAGAATAAAATTTGAGCATGAAAAGTCATATGGAGAACGGTGCCCCTAAAAGTTATGGTAAACTCATCACTGCGGTGTCTGTGTTGATCCCTGTTGTCGTGGCCATTCTTTTTACGGTGCGCCTACCCAATGTCGCTCCTTTAGATTTTTTACCGCCAATTTACGCTGGTATAAATGCGTTAACAGCACTGATATTGGTGATCGCCTATGTGGCCATTCGCCAAAAAAATATTAAGCTGCACGAAAAATTAATGAAAATTGCCATTGCACTTTCACTGGTTTTTTTGGTGATGTATGTGGCCTATCACATGACCGCTGATCCAACGCCATTCGGTGGAGAGGGGATTGTAAGACAAGTTTATTATTTTATCTTGATCTCTCACATACTCTTGTCCGTAGGGATCATTCCCATGGTGCTGATTACCTATGTAAGGGCCATATCAAAAAGATTTGCCGATCACAAAAAGATTTCCGTAATCACCTTTCCCATTTGGTTGTACATTGCAGTAACTGGGGTGGTGGTATACCTAATGATTTCCCCATACTACTAATATCATGCGTATTCTGTGGCTCCTATTATTTTTCTTTCTGCTGTTACCAGAGACCTATGGACAATGCTCGATGTGTAGGGCGGTTTTAGAATCTGGAGAGGCCAAAGAAACAGCCAAAGGAATAAACAATGGTATTGTATATTTGATGGCAATTCCCTATCTGTTGGTTGCTTTTGTGGGATATCAGGTTTATAAATTGCTCAAAAAATAACTTTTTTAAATAATACAATTATTCTAATTGAATTACGTTTCATAAGTAGGCAAACTTTATTTTTGTCCCCAAATAAATTTTCATGATAAGCATAAAAAATCTTCACAAATCCTATAAAATGGGAGACAGTTCCCTACATGTACTGAAAGGTATTGATATAGAGGTGGGTGAAGGAGAGCTGGTGGCCATTATGGGATCGTCGGGTTCTGGAAAGTCCACTTTACTAAATATATTGGGGATGCTGGACTTGCTGGATGAAGGAGAGTACAGATTAGACAATGTAATGATCAAAAATTTAAACGAAACTACAGCTGCAAATTATCGCAATAAGTTTCTCGGTTTTGTCTTTCAATCCTTTAACCTTATCAATTATAAAACTGCTCTTGAAAACGTCTCCTTACCACTATACTATCAGGGTTTAGGAAGAAAAATAAGACAAGAGAAAGCACTTGAATACCTAGAAAAGGTAGGTTTAAAAGAATGGGCTTCTCACTTGCCCAGCGAACTTTCTGGAGGACAAAAACAGAGGGTAGCCATAGCAAGAGCATTGGCTTCGCAGCCAAAAGTACTCTTGGCTGATGAGCCCACTGGAGCCTTAGATTCCAAAACCTCAATGGAGGTAATGGCTTTGATCCAACAAATTAATAATGAAGGAAAGACCATTTTGGTGGTGACACACGAATTGGATATTGCCCAAATGTGCAAGCGCGTAGTGACCCTCAAAGATGGGGTTATTGTAAAAGATGAAAAAGTAAAACAAGTGATTGTTCCAACCCATGTTTAGTAGAGACCGCTGGCAAGAGATATTCCAAACGATTCGTAAAAATCGGCTCAGAACCGTTCTTTCGGGTTTTACCGTTGCACTGGGGATTTTTATTTTTATTGTATTATTTGGTTTTGGCAATGGGTTGAAAAATAGCTTTAAGCAGTTTTTCTTAGATGATGCCACCAATACCCTTTGGATTTCACCGGGGAAGACTTCCAAGCCCTATCGAGGTTTTAAGGCCAACAGAAGAATAGACTTTGACAACAGCGACCTTAAAGACATCCAAGACAACTTTAAGTTTTTCTTGGAGGATATCACGCCCAGAATCAACCGGAGTGCTAAGGTCAAATACAAAGGAGAATCCAATAATTACTCTTTCAGAGGGGTTGCTCCTGGACACCAGTCGATTGAAAAAACAGTCATCATGCAAGGACGGTACATCAACCAAGATGATATATTGAATAAAACTAAAAATATCGTCATCGGGCGGTTGGTCGCCAAGGATCTTTTTAAAGAGGAAGATCCTATAGGAAAATATTTAGAAATGGGCCCCAGTGCTTTTAAAGTGATAGGTATTTTTCAGGATCAAAGTGGAGATCGGGAGGAACGAATCATTTACATGCCCTACACCACCCGACAGTTAATCGAAAAAAATAATGATAAAATAAGTTCAATTATCGTGAGTTTTCGTCCTGAAATGGGTTACAAAACCAGTTTGTTGTTTGAAAAACAATTGCGCCAATTTTTTAAAAATAAAAAAGCCATCGACCCGCGCGACAATAATGGAATATACATCCGAAACGTAGCCGATCAAATTCGTCAAAATCAACAATTTGCCAGTGTCTTACAGTTAATTGTTGCTTTTGTAGGCATAGGAACCTTGATAGCAGGGATCATTGGGATTTCCAATATCATGGTTTTTGTTGTCAAAGAACGCACTAAGGAATTGGGTATCCGAAAAGCCCTTGGCGCTACCCCAAAAAGTGTTATTGGTATGGTGCTCCAAGAGTCTATTTTTATCACTGCCTTATCGGGGATTTTTGGAATGATCTTAGGGATAGCGCTTTTGAGTAATATGGGCGATCGCTTAGAGCGTTTTTTTATTATCGATCCTTACATCGAAAACAGTACTGCTTTTGTGGCCACGTTTTTACTGATTGTGTTTGGGGCCATAGCAGGGTATATTCCGGCAAAAAGGGCCGCGAGCATAAAACCTATAGTTGCTTTACGAGATGAATAGCCTCAAAGTATTATTCGACTTCGATACCTGGCAAGAAATATTTGGTTCTATTGCCAAAAATAAAACGCGTACCATAATTACTGTGATCGGGGTTTTGTGGGGAATATTTATTTACATCACCCTTGCGGGAGCCGCCAAGGGACTCGACAATGGATTTGAACGTGAATTTCAGGACATGGCCATGAACTCTATGTTCGTCTGGCCGCAAAGGACCAGTGTCCCCTACGCAGGTTTTAAAGTGGGTAGGAATCCACGGTTTACAATCTCCAATGTCAATGATTTGAAGATGCAGATTCCCGAAATTAAATATATAGCTCCAAGAAGTGCTCGCGGTGTTTTTGGAGGCAGTCCCCCTGCAAGTGTCGTTTTCAAAGATAATTCCTCCACCTATAATATTTATGGAGACTTCCCAGAATACACCAAAATATCCACCAAAAAAATATACAAAGGAGGTCGGTTCATCAATGAGCAAGATCAAAAAAACGAGAGAAAAGTTTGCGTGATTGGCGAACGAACCAAAGAGGAACTCTTTGAAGAAGACGAAGAACCTGTGGGTAAATACATAAGGATCAACAATGTTTTTTTTCAGATAATTGGGGTCCACAAGTACATCGAAGGGGGTGGTTTTGAAACTGACGGGGATATTTTTATTCCCTTCAATACTTTTAGAAATTTATACAATACTGGAGATAAATTGGACTGGTTTACCATCGCTGCTTATCCCGATGCCGATGTTGTTGCTGTAGAAAAAAAGGTAAAAGCCGTTTTAAAGAAAATTCATAGAATAGCCCCTGAAGACGAACGTGCAATAGGATCCTTCAATATTGGTGAGTTATTCAACCGCATCAGCGGTTTTGCCAACGGAATGACTTTTTTGTCGCTGGTGGTGGGGTTGGCTACGATTTTGGCAGGTGTAATTGGAATCGGGAATATTTTGTTGATATCCGTAAAAGAACGCACTAAGGAGTTGGGCGTGCGGCGTGCATTGGGAGCCACACCAGGAGAAGTCAGAACACAAATTTTATTAGAGTCGGTTTTTTTAACCACCATTGCAGGAATCATCGGTATTATCCTGGGCGCTGGAGTGCTGGCCATTATCAATTTTATGACCCGCGGAATCACCGATTATCCCTACACCAACCCCACTGTACCCATACCCTACGTTATTGGTGCTTTGATCACTATGGTGGCCTTGGGAACCCTAATCGGATTAATACCTGCCCAAAGGGCGGTGAGTATAAAACCCATAGACGCACTTAGAGAAGAATAATTAAAACATTATAACATGAAAATATTAAAATATTTTGCCATGGGAATATTGGTTTTAGGAGCCATTTTCGCCACGCTCTATTTTGTTAAAACCAACAGTAAAACATTAATAGAATATGATGTTCAGGTGGCCTCAATTCAAAATATTGAAAAGAAAACAGTGGTGACAGGAAAAGTAATTCCTGAGGATGAGGTCGAAATAAAACCACAGATTTCTGGAATTATTGAGGAGCTGTATGTTGAAGAGGGAGATTTGGTCTCCAACGGGGACCTGCTTGCCAAGGTTAAGGTGGTTCCCAATGAACAGGCGTTGAATTCTGCTAAAGGAAGACTTTCCAGTACATTGATCCTATTAAAAAATGCAGAGGTGGAATTCAAAAGAAACGAAACGCTTTTCAAGAAGGAAATCATATCCCAAAGGGAGTATGACAATGCTAAATTGAATTATGATCAAGCCCAGCAAAATGTTGAAAACGCAAGAACTGATCTTCAGATCATCAAATTAGGATCTGCGGGGGGCTCCTCTATTGCCAATACCAATATTCGGGCAACTGTCCCTGGAACCGTTTTAGAAATTCCCATAAAGGAGGGAGACCAGGTTATTGAAAGTAATACTTTCAATGCGGGAACGACCATTGCAACGGTGGCGGATTTGAATAAAATGATATTTGAAGGTAAAGTGGACGAGGCAGAAGTGGCTAAATTGATCATTGGGATGCCCTTAAAAGTTACTTTGGGTGCTATAGAAGATGAATCTTTTGATGCACAATTAAAGTTTATAGCCCCCAAAGGAAATGAAGAGGATGGAACGGTTCAATTCAAAATTGAAGGGGATGTTTATTTAAATGATTCTGTATTTATCAGGGCGGGGTACAGTGCTAACGCCTCTTTAGTATTGGAAAAAAAAGACAGTATAATGGCCATTTCAGAGGCTTTATTGCAATTTGATAAAGTTACCAATGAACCCTATGTAGAGATAAAAAATGATGCAGGCGAATTTGAAAGAAAAGACATTGAGGTAGGGATTTCAGACGGAATTAATGTAGAGGTCATATCGGGGATAGAAATGGAGGATGAGATAAAAGTTTGGAACAAGACCGAGCCCATAAAAATCGGAGAAGAAGAGGAATCCAATAATTAATGTTACCACCTATGAAACGAAACCGGTTCTTTTATTTAGGGATGCTAATTTTTAGTCAACTGGCATTGGCCCAAAAGCAACCCATGACCCTCATGGAATGTGTCGCCATGGCATTGGAAAAAAATATAACCATCAAGCAGAGTGAACTCCGCTATCAAGACGCTGAGATAAACAAAAGCGATGCCAAGGGAAATTTTTTACCCTCGGTAAACGCCCAAGCCAGTCACTCTTGGAATATTGGTTTAAACCAAGATATAACCCGTGGAACTTTAGAAAATCAAACCACACAATTTACTTCGATGGGGGCCAGTGTGAATATGAATATATTCAATGGATTTCGGAATTTTAATCAATTGCACAGGGCCAACTTATCGCTGTTGGCCAGTCAGTATCAATTAGAGGACATGAAAGATGATGTCCAGTTGATGGTTGCTAATGCCTATCTCCAGATACTTTTTAACATCGAAATCCTCGCAGTTCAAAAAGCACAGCTTGAAATCAGTCAACAAGATGCTGAGCGCACCCAACAAATGATTGAGGCGGGGACCATGGTCAAATACGATTTATTAGAAATAGAAGCGACCATCGCCGCCCAGGAACAATCCGTTATTCTTGCAGAAAATAATTTAAGACTTTCTAAAATCAACCTGGCGCAAATGCTCCTCATCACTGATTACGAAAACTTTGATGTGGTGACGATGGATATTGATGCGCCCATGGGGCAGATTCTTTTTCAAAAGCCCAAGGATATATTTGAAAAGGCACTGACCCACAGAAACGACATTAAACTTTCCATTACCAATATTTCCATTGCAGAACGCGATATAGATTTGGCAAAGGGATCTTTACAGCCCAGTCTCTCCGCATATTATGGGTACAACACACGGGTCTCTTACGCTGACCGCCTCATTGGTAACGGCGCTTTCAGCGAGGTGCCCATAGGATTTGTTTCCACCACCAGAGATCAAGTTCTAAGGACCGTAGAGGGGACTGACGTGGTGGGCCCCATTCCTTTTGGAACCCAATTTGATAGGAATGCAGGTCACAACATTGGTTTGCGCATAAACATTCCCATTTTTAACGGTAATTCGGCGCGCAATAATGTGGAGCGATCAAGAGTTAATTTACTTCGGTCTCAAAACCAATTTGAGCAGGATAAGCTCAATCTGGAAACCACCATTAATCAGGCCTTTAACGATGCTCAGGGGGCATTTAAATTTTATGAAGCTGCCGAGAAGACAGTATTGGCCAGAAAAAGAGCCTACGAAGACGCTATCAATCGATACGAAGCAGGGGTGATGAATACCTTCGATTTTAGTCAGATCAAACAACGCTACGAAACTGCTGCTTCCGATGTGGTTCGTGCCAAATTCGATTATATTTTTAAAATAAAAGTTTTAGAGTTCTACTTTGGAATTACCATTTCTCTTTAGGGTTTTTCAAAACCAGTTGACCTTGGAAACATTCGATTTTTTACTTTTGTGAGGTGAGTTATATACTGCATATAGAAACAGCAACCAAGAACTGTTCTGTTGCGATTGGCAAGTCGGGATCACTGGTCGCCTTGAAGGAACTTTATGCAGAGAACTTTAGTCACAGTGAACAGCTACACGTTTTTATCCAAAAGGCGTTACAAGAAGCCAATATTGAGATGGAGGCACTTGATGCAGTTGCCGTAAGTAAAGGACCAGGTTCCTATACAGGGCTAAGAATTGGAGTGGCTGCAGCAAAAGGAATTTGCTTTGCCTTAGAGCTACCTTTGATAGGGATCAATTCTCTTCAGATCCTTGCTGAAAAGTACAGTGCGCTCGAAAAGGCTTTGTTGTTTCCCATGTTTGATGCCCGGAGAATGGAAGTCTATGTAATGGTGCTGGATGAATATAAACAGCTTGTAAAACCTACTTTTAATGAAGTCATTACCTCAAACAGTTTTGAGGCATTGCCCAATGACATTCCATGGATATTTATGGGAGAGGGAGCGTTAAAGTGCCAAAAGGAACTTGTTGCGCCTCATATTCAGTACCGCACAGATATCGGTTATCCTTCAGCTCAGGAGATGGTTGGACTGGCTTGGCAGTCCTATCAAAAAAAAGAATTTGAAGATGTGGCCTATTTCGAACCTTTCTACCTCAAAGACTTTTATACCACAGCCAAGAAAAAAGGAGTTTGATTTAACCGTTTACCGCCTCTACTTTCTCAACTTTACCGGGCAACATCTCTTTGAGTATATTTTCAATACCATTTTTTAAAGTAAACGTAGAGGACGGGCATCCGCTACACGCACCCTGAAGCACTACCTTGACACTTTTTTCGGTATCTTCATAGGAATCGAAAATTATATTTCCACCATCAGAGGCAACGGCAGGCTTTACATACTCCTCTAAAATTTTTACAATTTCATTTTCGGTATCCGTCAATGCTGCATTGGAGGTAGTGGAGGAAGCGCCCCTGGCTTTTGTATAGGAATCTCCTAAAATGGTTTTTGCTTCTTCTAAATAAGATTTTATAAATTCTCTTATTTCCATGACCACTTCCTCCCATTCAACCGTTTCATTTTTGGAGATAGAGATATAGTTTTCATCCATAAAAACCTCTTTGACGAAAGGAAAATTAAAAATTGCTTTTGCCAGAGGGGCATCATTGGCAGCATCTACATTTTCAAAAGAAATGGTTTGTTCAGTAATTTTTTTATTGGCTACAAACTTCATCGCTGAGGGGTTTGGGGTGCTTTCTGCATAAACTGTGATGGGGGTTTTTGTGATTTTTTTCTCCTCCTCAAGCACCACACCACCCTCATTTAAATAATCTTCAATCTGTTTAGCAACCTCTTCGATTACTTCTTCCCACTCTAAAATATCGAATCGCTCAACGATCAGGGTACTGTTTTCTAACCCCACCTTTTTAACAAAAGGAAGGTAAAAAAGTTGTTTTACCAATGGGGCATTGGCTGCTTGATCAATATTGATATAGGTTTTTGAAGTGGAAATATTCAAAGGTGGGCTGATACTAAATTTGGCGATTGAGGCGCCTTTTTTACAGCTGGCGATTACGCGGGTGTCGTTCATTTTTTTTTACAAATTTAGTAAAAACTACTCCTAAAATAAGAAACCCAAGGTTCTTAAGAATCATTTTTATATTTTAGAGCATAAAGCGAAAAATATGTTGATCAAGTCGGTAAGAGGTTTTACTCCCAAACACGGTAATAATTGTTTTTTTGCCGAGAATGCCACCCTTATTGGCGAGGTCATAATGGGAGACGATTGTTCCGTTTGGTATCAAGCAGTGGTCAGGGGGGATGTAAATGGTATTTATATCGGAAACCGCGTTAATATTCAAGATGGTGCAGTGATTCACGGTACCTATGAACAGTCCGCTACCCATATCGGTGACGATGTTTCAATAGGGCACAACGCCATTGTTCATGGATGTACCGTAAAAGACAAGGTATTGGTTGGTATGGGAAGTATCATTATGGATGACAGTATTGTGGAGTCAAATTCGATTATTGCTGCGGGGAGTGTTTTGCCCAAAAACACGAGGGTTCCCGAGGGCAGTATTTTTGCAGGCATTCCAGCCAAGAAAATCAAAGACATCAGTCCCAAACTGCAAAAGGGAGAAATTGAACGTATCGCAAAAAATTATATGCAATACGCTGCTTGGTTCAAGTAGGGTAAAAAAAAACTCCCTGTAAAGGGAGTTTGTAAATTGTTCTGTGCAGGGGGGTTAAAATCCTAATTCTTTTTTTACTTCCGCCATGATGTCTTTGCCCTTGGCAATGATAACACTTCCTCCATTAGAAGAATCAAGCACATAATCGTAGCCCATATTGGATGCTACTCTATCGATGGCCTCTTTGGCTTTTTCAATTAGAGGTTGCATCATGTCTACGGATTTCTTCTGTAAATCCTGAGAAACGGTTTGCTGAAATTCTTGAATATTTTTTTGCATGCTTTCCAACTCTTTTCGTCGGGCTTCGTTTGTGATTTCAGTTTGGTTGGCAGCAACAGCAGCATAGTCCTGTGCTTTGGTTTGGAACTCCTTGTAGGTGTTTTCCAATTCTACAGTATAAGAATCTTCGAGTTTTTTTAATTCTTTTTGCGCGGCAATCACCTCCGGCATTTCACTAATTAACTTCTGAACTTCAATGTGAGCAACTTTAGCCTGGGCATTTACAACAGCAAAAGGTGCCAACAAAAAAAATAGGGGTAACAAGATTTTTTTGATCGTTTTCATTAGAGTGGTATTTGTTTTTAATCACTTAATCCGTCTAAAACTTTTTTAGAGGAATTTATTTTTTCTTTTCTTTCTTTGATCCTTTCTTGAACTTGTATCCTTCGCAGAACCAAGTCGCTAATATCGTAATTTTTTGCCGAATACAACATAATTATATCAGAAGATCGGTCGAAGACAAAGTCGTATTTTCTTTCTTTAGCAATGTCTTGAACGATGCTGAGCACTTGGTCTTGGACTGGTTTTAGTAGCTGATTTTTTTGAATCATCATATCGCCATTTGGGCCAAATCTTTGTTCTTGAAGTAGGATAACCTCCGCGGCAAAGTCTCTTATTTCAAGCTCTCGGTCTGCGATGAGTTCTGGGGTTAATAAAACTTTTTCAACGGCAAACTCATCTTCTATGCGTTTGAGCTGTGTTTTTTTAAGTTCAATTTCCTTTTTCCACTGGGAGATTTTCTCATCCAGTAACTGATTGGCGGTGCTGAACTCTTTGTTTTGACTTAAAATAACATCCATATCGATGTAGGCGATCCGCGCACCACGCTGTGCGAATATTCCCAAAGACAATACACAAAACAGAAGTGTTAATAGTAGGTTTCTTTTGTTCATTTTAATCGAGGTTAAAAAGGTCAAATTTTATAAGCTCTACCTTATTAACGAAATATTACAGAGTTTATTTTAGTCAGTGGGTTGTTAGATTAATCAAAACTGCTGTCCTATAACAAAGTGGGTTTCCCATCCGTTAGGTTGTTGGATATTGGGGTTGGGATTGTCGAAACCGTGTCCAAAATCTATCCCCAGTAATCCAAAAGCAGGCATAAAAATTCTAACACCAAATCCAGCGGATCGTTTTGAATTAAAGGGGTTGAAATCCCTAAAACTGTCATATCCGTTTCCAGATTCCAAAAATGAAAGTGCAAATATCGATGCACTGGGTTTGAGGGTTATGGGATAACGCAATTCCATGGTAAACTTGTTGTACAGCAGAGATCCGTCCCGGCTGGAAAGCGCCTGATTTTTATAACCTCTAAGGGCTATGTTCTCTCTTCCGTCCAAGGCATAACCTTGCATTCCATCCCCTCCAAGATAAAACCTTTCAAAAGGAATATTACCCCGCTCTTGATTGTAAGCGCCGATAAAACCAAAATCTGTTTGGGCTTTCAGTACCAGTTTGCCAATAATGGTAGAGTACCATTCTCCGCTAAATTTTACTTTGTAGTACTCCAACCAGCGGAATTTTTCTTGGTCTATTTTTGCCGTATTGGGCTCGCCATTGGACAATTGAAATTCTTTTTGACCTTCCAGATTGCTGAAATCTGTTCCATTTATCAATGAATAGGGAGGTGTGAATTTTCCACTAAGGGTAAACTTTGAGCCCCCTACAGGAAAAATGGGATTGGTAAAGGTGTTGTTTCTCGATAACGCTACGGTATAACTCAAGTTGTTGGCACTCCCATCACCAAAGGTAAAGAGCCCGGTATAATAATTGTTCAAGTCGTAGTATTGGTATCCGATGGATTGGGAGAGCGTGAAAAAATCATCAGGAACTTTTAGGCGCCTTGCGAGCCCCAACGACAATCCACTGATTTGAAAATATTGACTTTTATCTGCCCGCGCAGTAAGAAAATCATAACGGTATTGAATGGTATGTGAAAAAGAGGTTGAAAACTGTACTGGTTGCCTTCCGCCCAACCAGGGTTCTGCAAAACTAAAACTGTAGGTGCTGTAAAACTGGCTGGCCTGAAGTCTTAAACTCAAACTCTGCCCATCGCCCATAGGTAGGGGTTTGTAGGTGTCTAAATCGAAAATATTTTTAAGCGAAAAGTTATTGAACGAAAGCCCCAGGGTACCGATAAAACCACCGCCACCATAACCCCCTTGGAGCTCAATTTGGCTGGCACCAGCTTCGGTCAACCCGTATTCAATATCAACGGTTCCTGCATTGGGGTCAACATTTTTAAAATCGGGATTGATGTTTTCAGCATCAAAAAAGCCCAGTTGTCCCAGCTCCCTTACGGTTCTTACTACCATATCTTTACTATACAACTCACCTGGTTTGGTTCTCAGCTCCCTGTAGATTACATGATCGTTGGTTTTGGTATTACCTTTAACCGATATTTTATTAAAGCTGGCGAGTTTTCCTTCAGTAACCCTAATTTCAAAATTGATGGTATCATTTTCAGCACTTATCTCAACAGCGTTGATATTTGAAAATAAGTAACCGTTATTTTGGTAGAGGTTGGTGAGGTCGTTGGCATCTGGTTTCTGATCCTGAATCCGTTTTTTCAGTAAAACCCCATCATAGGGATCTCCTTTTTGGAGGCCCAAAACTTGGCTCAGTTGATAGTCATTGAAAACAGAATTCCCCAAAAAGGTGATGTCACCAAAGTAATATCGGTTCCCCTCCTCCAAATCAAAGTTGAGGGTAATGGCATTGTCGCCGTCTTTGATCAAGGTATCTCTTTTTATTCTGGCGTCTCTGTATCCTTTTTCTTTGTAAAAGTCTAATAGATTTTGCCGATCCTCGCTAAATTCTTCTTCTATAAATTTCGATTTTTTCCAGAATCGCAAAGGAAACTTCTTTTTGGTTTTTTTATTTTTATTGTGTTCTCTCAGACCACTGTCTAAAATAGTTTCGATAAAATCTTTTGCACTACCATCTAATATTGGCATCTCAGAGG
>OZSS01000866.1_pt1 | contig 14517 bp, 12 predicted proteins | sample 1779911 | NCBI WGS metagenome assembly OZSS01 (sample SAMEA2603589, study PRJEB24840) | metagenome | biome: Water; feature: Photic zone; material: Seawater sample | place: Mediterranean Sea | collected 2013-11-12 | depth 10 m | reverse complement strand
CCACTGTAGGGTCAGGATCGTGAGAAGGAAATGTTCCATCCATATAAGAGTTAATAATTGTATGTTTGCCTGGAAGTATTTTAATTAATTTTTTTGGATAAAAAATTGCTTAATAATTGTGCCAAAATATTAAATTATCAGAAATTTTTTTTATTTAAAAAAAACTATTCACTCCGTTTAATAAAATTAATTTTCAATTCTATATTTATTTTATTTTTTATTGCTATTGTTTCATCTGCTGAAGCTAAATATGCCTCTTTTATTATTAATGAAAATACTAAACGTATTTATCATAATACTAATGCAGATACACGAAACTATCCTGCCTCTTTAACAAAAATTATGACTTTGTACATGGTATTTGACGCTCTAAAAAACAAAAAAATTTCTATGAATACTAAATTCAAAATTTCCAAACGTGCAGCTAGACAGCCACCATCTAAATTAAATCTTTCTGCTGGTTCTAGTATTACGGTTAAAAATGCTATTTTAGCTTTAATCACCAAATCAGCTAATGATGTAGCAACAGTTGTAGCTGAAAACCTTGGAAAATCAGAAAGAAATTTTGCTAGATTAATGACAAGGAAAGCCAAAAAATTGGGTATGACACGTACAACATTTAAAAATGCTTCGGGTTTACCTAACAGGGGTCAATTATCAACAGCTCGAGATATGGCGATTCTTGGAATGGCTATTAGAAAAAATCACTCTAATTTTTTTAAATTATTCAAGACTAAATCTTTTGTTTATAAAGGAGTTAAATATACCAATCATAATAATCTATTAAGCAGCTACTCTGGAACAGATGGCATTAAAACTGGTTATACGAACGCCTCTGGTTTTAACCTTGTTGCTTCTGTTGAAAGAAACGGACAAAGAATTATTGGCGTTGTTTTTGGTGGAAAAAAGGCAAGATCACGTGATAAACATATGATAAATTTACTAAATAAATACTTTAAAACCAGTCCTTCTAAACCACTTGTTAGAATAGCAAAACCTTCAGAAATGCCTAAAGTTCGACCTAAAATTATTGTTGCAGAAAAAAATGTTAAAAATTTTAAAATACCTCCTAAAACCACCAAAACTTTGTACGCTGAAAGCGTTCAAGATGATTGGTTTGTACAAATTGGTGCTTTTAAGAATAGATTAAATGCTCATAAAGCAGCTCGTAACGCCAGAAATATTGTTCCAGAACAACTTGGTAATTTACCTGCTTCATTAAGTAAAATAACTAAAACTAACAATGCAACCAATAATTTAGAGTACTTATGGAGAGTTCGTTTTATCGAACTAGCAGAAAATCAAGCACGTTCAGTTTGTGCAGAACTTTGGACTTCCGGCCTAAGTTGTATCCCACTACCTTCAAATAATGAATCCTAACAAAAACACTTCTCTAGGATACTTTTAATATGTCAGCCCAATTTGTAGTATAAAAAGGAGATCTATAAAAAGATCGCATTCTCCATTTATCTTTTTCTATTTTTTTCCTTTCTGAGTGTTTTACTATCCCTTGAGAGCCATAAAACAATGTCATTTTTCCCATTTTAGAATTTATATCATCTAATATTTTCATACTGATATCAGACGCATCAGCAATATTTTTATAATTTTTGCCATATGTAAACAAGTTATCCTGAATAACATAATCATTATTTTTAACATCTTTTTTTCTTTGTTTTAAATCAAGTAATATTACTCCAATTTTTTTATAATTATAATTTGGGCGATAAAGTCTATCTAATACCTTAAATGCTTTTTTCATTATGATATTTGTATTGTCTGTTAAATTGTCAAAAGGTAATATTGCACTATTATTATATTGTAAATCATTTTTTCTAAAACGATTGGTATTAATAAAAACACAAATCTCTCCACATAAGCTATCTTGACTTCTAAGCTTCTCTGCTGCTCTTGCCACATGATTTGCTAATGCTTGTTTGAGATTATATTTATCGTTAATCATATTGCCAAAAGATCTGGAAACTGTAATAGATTTCTTATCCACTATATTTTCTAGAACAAGGCAAGGATTTCCTCTTAATTCATAAACCATACGTTCACCAACAACTGACACTAATTTTCTGATCTGACGAGGATCTGATTGCTGTAAATCAAATGGATTATTAATTCCTATTGATTTTAAACGATTTGCCCATCCTTTAGAGATGCCCCAAATATCTTCTAATTGAATATTACTTAGTATATTTCTTAAATGATCAGATATAGTTAAAATATAAACGCCGTTAGATGAATGTTTCTTAGCCATTTTATTTGCTAATTTTGCTAATGTTTTAGTAGGGCCTACTCCGATCGAAACAGGTATACCAGTCCACTGATAAATAAATTGTCTAATTCTAAACATTTCTTCTAAAATAGTTTTTATATTGAATTTTCTTAAGTCAAGAAACGCTTCATCAATAGAGTATATTTCTATGTCAGGTACAAAATAATTTAATGAACTCATTACCCGAGAAGACATGTCCCCATACAAAGTATAATTTGAGGAATATGTGAATATTTTATTCTTCTTTATTAATGTTTTGTATAAATGTAATGGGGCTCCCATAGGTATGCCCAAAGATTTTGCTTCATTAGATCTAGCAATAATACAACCATCATTATTGGATAATACCACAACTGGTTTGTTTCTCAATAATGGATTAAAAACTCTTTCGCAGGAAACATAGAAATTGTTACAGTCAACTAATCCATACATATCATAAAAAATGAACCGAACTAGTTACCACACCCCAAATTTCCATATTCATATGGTCTTCAATTTCAATTGGTTTATATAAATCATTTTCTGGCATCAATATTATTTTTCCAGACCGCTTGTATAATCTTTTAACAGTCATTTGTCCGTCTAAAACAGCTATAATTACTTTTCCATGTGCAGGCTTAATACTCCTGTCAACAACCAAGATATCATTATCATTTATACCAGCATTAATCATTGAATCACCATTAACGCGAACAAAAAATGTTGCAGCAGGACGTTTGATTAGATAGCTATTTAAATCTAAACTTCTTTCTAAGTTATCGTCTGCAGGGGAAGGAAAACCTGCTGAGACTTTAGAACTATAAAGAGGAAAAGTTTGAGAACGATTTAAACATGGTCTAAATACTTCTAATTTATCTGACAGCTTATAATGTCCATTTTGAGCTAAAATTCTTTTAGTTTTTTCTAAATTTAAATTAATCATTATTTCATTCCAAATATTTTGTTCATGTTTTGTTCTCCTATAAAATTAATTAAGAGTCAAGTATTAAAAAATTGAAATCTAATTTCAAAAAAATAGCGTAAATTAATGAGTTTTTCTAAAAACTCCTGATTTCACGCCATAATCGACGGCTAAACCATAATTAGGATCATCATCAGAATCTACAACTAACTGTCCAGCCTTCCGTAGTAGTGAGTGACAGTCAGTTGACAAATGTCTCAATTGTAACTGTTTCTTTTTCTTTTCATATTTAATAGCAAGGTCTTCTATTGCTTGTAACGCTGACTGATCTACAACACGACTATTAATAAAATCAACAATCACAGTATCAGTATCACTTTCTATGTTAAATATTTCTGAAAAACCTTGAACTGATCCAAAAAACAAAGGACCCTGTATATAATAAATTGTGTTGCCATTTTCATCTATTGTAACATTCCCTGTTATACGAATCGCATTATTCCAAGCGTAAGCAAGAGCTGATACAATAACTCCACATATGACAGCAATCGCTAAATCGTAAATAACAGTAATGGTAGTCACAATTATCATAACGACGACATCCGTTCTTGGAATACGTTTAATAACCAAGATACTCTGCCAAGCAAAAGTACCAATAACAACCATAAACATAACACCAACCAACGCTGCTAAGGGTATTTGCTCGATAAGAGAAGATCCAACTACAATAAATAAAAGTAAAAACAAAGATGCCATAATACCAGATATCCTTGTACGGCCACCAGATTTTACATTAATCATTGATTGACCAATCATTGCACAACCACCCATACCGCTAAAAAAACCAGTTATCATATTAGCAATGCCTTGGGCAACACATTCCTGAGACGCTCCTCCAATTTTACCAGTAATATCACCTACTAAGTTGAGCGTTAATAAGCTCTCAATTAAACCAATTGTTGCTAAAATCAAGGCATATGGAAGTATGATTAAAAAAGTATCGGTATTAAGAGGGACCGATGGTATATGAAATGTTGGTAAACCTCCTTTTATGGAAGCAAGATCACCAACGCGAGGCACATCTATATCTAATGATATAACAAGTACAGCTACAAAAACTATACCTGCTAGAGGAGCTGGAATAATATTAGTTATTTTGGGGGTTCCCCATATTACGACCATAGTAATGATTACCAGTAAAAGCATAATCAGTAACGTTTGTCCTTGCATCCACTGTTTGTTCCCAGATAAGTCTGTTACTTGAAATTGGGACATTTGGGCTAAAAAAATGACAATTGCCAGGCCATTTACAAAACCAAGCATAACAGGATAAGGAACTAGCCTAATAAATTTTCCTAATCTTAAAAAAGCTGCTATAATTTGAAAAATTCCCATTAATACAACTGTAGCAAACAAATACTCAACACCGTGTAAAGAAACTAAAGCTACCATAACAACAGCCAATGCGCCTGTTGCACCTGAGATCATACCAGGTCTGCCTCCAATCAAAGCAGTGATCAATCCAACAATAAAAGCTGCATATAAACCTACTAAAGGATGGACTCCAGCAATAAATGAAAAAGACACAGCCTCAGGCACTAACGCTAAAGCAACCGTTAAACCTGCTAAAATTTCTGTTTTAAATTTTAATATTGATGAAAATTTTATATTTGAAAACTTCAATTCATTGTCTGATATTTTTTGGGATAATTCCTTAAATATGTTTTGTATAATGACCCCCCAACTTATCAGCAAGAACAAAAAATAATATTAATCCCAAATATTAACGATCTTTCAATTTTTCAAGCAACCTATCTAAGTTATGATCTACTTGATCATCAAAACCATTTTTAGATGAAAAATAAGCTAAGGACATTAAACCAGAACCCAATAAAATAGTAAAAAAAGCACCAACAAAAATTGCTATTTTCCCATTATAACTAATTGTGACGTCTGACATTTGTAACCATAAATTAATTGCGAATATTGTTATTAGTATCACAACAAAAATAGCCAAAATAATTAGGAATGAGGTATTTTTCATACACGTATATATATTAGTAAATTCAAGACAAGTCTATCAATATTATCTAAGGGGCATTTCTGATTTAACTAATTGTTCCCAATATGCAATACCTAAAGGCAAAATATCGTCATTAAAATCATACTTACTATTATGCAACATACAACCTGCTTTTCCTTCACCTGCCCCTAACCATATATATGACCCAGGTATTTTTTCTAACATATAAGCGAAATCTTCAGCGCCCATAGAAGGTGCCATATTAGTTTTAACAGAATCTTTGCCAAATAAATTTGATAAAACTTCAATTGCTTTTTCGCTAGATTCAATATCATTTACTGTTACAGGATAACCTTTAATGACAGATACATTGGCTGAACAACCATAAGCTATTGCTGTGGCCTCACAAATTTCTGTAAATTGCTTATGAACACTTATTCTAGTATCCGGATCAACAGTTCTAATAGTACCAATAAAATTTGCTGTTTGGGGTATAATGTTAAATCCAGAACCTGCATTGATTTGAGTTACAGAAATCACAACTGCATCAAGAGGATTTTGTCTTCGAGAAACTATCTGTTGCACAGCCTGAACAATGGCAGTAACAGCTAAAACAGGGTCATTTGTTGCTTGAGGCATTGCAGCATGACCACCATTTCCATTTATAGTAACTTCAAATTTGTCTGCTGCTGCCATAACAGATCCTTTATGAACGGCAACACTTCCTTTATTCATACCTGGCCAATTGTGCATACCCCAAACACTATCCATAGGAAATTGTTGAAACAAGCCATCCTCTATCATGGCAAGTCCACCACCTCCACCTTCTTCTGCGGGTTGGAATATAAAGTACACAGTTCCATCAAAATCCTTTTTCGAAGATAATAATTTAGCTGCCCCAAGCAGCATGGCTGTATGACCATCATGACCACACGCATGCATACGACCATCAAACTTTGACTTATAAGAAAAATCATTTTCTTCAGTCATTGGCAATGCGTCCATATCAGCTCTTAATCCAATAGCTTTATTTCCTCCGCCACCAAGACTGGCATTAGCTCCCTTTAAAACTCCAACAACACCAGTTGTAGCCATGCCTCTATGAATCTCCAAACCAAAAGATTCAAGTTTCTCTGCAACAAAATTAGATGTCCACTTCTCTTCATAGCCAAGCTCTGGATGAGCATGTAACTCATGCCTCCACTTTTTTATTTCAGGAAAAATATTAATTATTTCATTTGATATTTTCATGTGAGTCTCCTTAAAATTATTATAAATACTCTTAAAACAAAAGGTCAACTTTCTAATCATTGATCTATCGTATAAATAGTTAATGTGCTAGCTTGTTAAAACTTAATCTTGAAACCTATAAATCAGTTTATTTAATAATAATTTTTTGGAGTTTGGTGAATATGAAACGAATGAATATTCTTCCTGAAAATAACTTACAAAAATTCATGTTTATTTTTTTACCTTTTGCTTGTGGGTATTTTTTATCTTATCTTTATCGGTCAACAAATGCTGTTCTTGCCCCATATCTAAGTAATGACCTAAATCTAAATGCAGAGCAACTAGGCTTAATTACATCTGCGTATTTTTTAACATTTGGTTTGTTTCAATTACCCTTAGGTGTTTTACTTGACAAGTTTGGGGCTAGAAGAGTTCAAAGTATTCTATTTTTAGTTGCAGCAACAGGAGCTATATTGTTTAGCTTTGGAAATAATGTTTGGTCACTAGTTATAGCTCGCGGATTAATTGGACTAGGAGTTTCTGGTGCTTTGATGGGAGCATTCAAAGCTTTTGCAGTTTGGTTTCCTAAAGAAAGGCTTCCACTTTTAATAGGCCTGTTTATGTCAGCAGGTGGATTGGGGGCAATTGTAGCATCAACACCTTTGGAAATGGCTATGCAAATAACTGATTGGAGAGGAGTTTATTTGTTTCTTGGAATAATTACAGTTTTTATAGGGATTCTAATATTCTTTATAGTCCCAGAAAAAAAAGAAAGTGCCAATAGTGAAGAAACATTACCTATTTTGAGAGTATTAAAGGAAATTTATACAAGCTATGCTTTTTGGAGAATTGGTCCTTTATCTGGAATTGCAGGAGGTACTGGTCTAGCTATATTAGGATTGTGGGCAGGTCCTTGGCTAGCTGATATTGGTAAGTTTAATAAAAGTGAAATTGCTAGTATTCTTTTTATATCAACAATAATGATGACCATTGGAACAACATCTTTAGGAATAATCACAGACTATTTAAGAAAATTCAACATATCTCCTGTTGGTGTTATGGGTGGCGCTTTACTAGTATTTATAATTCCATTTACGATAATTACCTTTGGATTAATGCCAAAAGCAATATGGCCATGGGTTATCTTAAGCATAACATCATTAGCAGCTACATTAGCTTATGCTGGACTTAGTCAACATTTTCCTAACAGCTATGCTGCTCGTGCTTCGACAGCTATAAATTTAATATGTTTTTTAATGGCTTTTATAGCTCAATACGCAATTGGTTTTATTATGCAAATAATTGAACCTGGAAAGCAGAGTGGATATTCAATAAAGGCTTATCAAGCAGGTTTTGGTTTATTTTTAGGTTTACTAATAATTTGTTATGTAATTTTTCTGATAATGAGTCTAATAGAAATGAAAAATAAGAAAAAAATTATGGGTAATGACGTTTAGCAATCCATTCATTTTTTACATTAGTAGGTTTTAAAATAAATCTATCGTGCAACCTAAAATCACCATCTTCCCAGAATTCAAACTCTTCTGGCTTTAATGCAAATCCACCCCAAAAACTTGGACGAGGAATATCATCATCATTATATTTTTCTTCGAGTAATTTTACCTGTTGCATTAAGAATTCTCTAGACTCTAATTCTTTTGATTGTTTTGAGGCCCAGGCACCAATTCGACTACCTTTTGAACGAGATTGATAATATTTATCAGACACTTCATCAGAAACTTTGTTAAGATTACCAACTAATCTTACTTGACGATTTAAACTTTTCCAATAAAAGCATATGGCACCTTTTCCAGTTTGAATAATTTCTTTAGATTTACGACTTTCATAGTTTGTATAAAAAACAAAATCACCATCAATAATATCTTTTAACAATACTGTCCTTACAGAGGGCATTCCATCTTTGGACACTGTCGCTAGTTGCATTGCATTTGGGTCTCTAATTTCTTTTTCCTCAGCTTCAGACAACCATTTTTTAAACAATTGTATTGGATCCACAATTTTTTTTAATTCCAATATAATCTCCATGTAATTATTTTATTATTTAGTACTAATTTTGCCATATTTTATAGATATAAACATTATGTTTAAATTTAAAAGATTAACACGAGGTATTGATGCTTAAAAATTTCTTATTATTTGGATCCATAGTATTACTCACAAGTAACGCTTACTCAAAAACAAATTTTTATCAGGTAACAGGATCTATTTCCTCAGTTGAAGTGCTTAAAACATATTCTACACAAAAAGTACCAAGAAATGAGAAAAGATGCTCAATTCAAAGAGTACCAGTAAATCAAGACGCTAATAAGTTTGGTGCAGATAACTTTATAGGGGCCTTAATAGGAGGTGCTATAGGAAATCAGATTGGAGAGGGCGGAGGTAAGTCAGGAGCCACTGCCTTGGGAGCATTACTAGGATCAGAAGTTGTTCGAAATGAAAAAAATACTACAAATCAAAATTTTGTTGAAAAAGAGGTTTGTCGTACTCAAAAGGTTGTACATACTGAAACTATAGAGCAAATTAGTGGATATAAACTCATTATAGATGTAGATGGAGAAACCATCTCTATGAATAGCAACAGATCTTATAACCCTGGTGATTTGATTACTTTAACAAAAAAAATAAGTTATTCTCTTAATTAAGTTTCAAATTAATAATAGTTAAATATTTTAAAATGATATAATTAATTATATAATGATAATTGATTATATCATTTTAATTTTAAATTGCGATTTTAGACCAGGAAAACAAAATAATGGATCAAGAAAACCACAGTAAAGGGATTATGCACGGTAAACGCGGTATTGTTATGGGAGTTGCCAATGACAGATCTATTGCCTGGGGTATAGCTGATGCAATTGCAAAACAAGGTGCAGAAATAGCATTTACATATCAAGGTGAAGCATTACAAAAAAGAGTTGCCCCACTTGCTGAATCAGTTGGTTCTGATATTGTTTTACCCTGCGATGTTTCAAGTGATGAAGCAATTGACAAAACGTTCAATTTGCTCAAAGAAAAATGGAATAGTATTGATTTTTTAGTTCATGCAATAGCGTACTCAGATAAAGAAGAATTAAAAGGCGAGTATGTTGATACAACAAGAGAAAATTTTTATAAAACTATGGACATATCTGTGTATTCATTTACCGCAGTTGCTCAAAGAGCTGCAGCAATGATGCCAAATGGTGGATCTATGATTACCCTCACATATTATGGAGCGGAAAAAGTAATGCCTCATTATAACGTAATGGGGGTTGCTAAGGCTGCACTTGAATCTTCAGTGAGATATTTAGCTGCAGATCTAGGAGATAGCAAAATTAGAGTGAATAGTTTATCAGCAGGCCCTATAAAAACTCTTGCTGCTAGTGGTATAGGTGATTTCAGATATATTCTTAAATGGAATCAATATAATTCCCCACTTCGCCGAAATGTTACATTAGATGATGTTGGTGGATGTGGTGTTTATCTTTTATCTGATTTGTCAGCTGGAGTAACTGGTGAGACACATCACGTTGATTGTGGTTATCATGTTGTAGGCATGAAAGCTATTGATGCACCAGACATGTCACCAGAAAAAAAAGAAATTTAAATTACTAAAATTTTCTTATTGAAAGAATTTAAATGGCGAGCAACTCTTTTGGACATATTTTTAAATTTACTAGCTTTGGTGAAAGTCATGGTAAAGCAATTGGATGCATAGTAGATGGAGTTCCTCCTTTAATACCAATAAAAGAAGAAGACATTCAAGTTTACTTAGATAGAAGAAAACCTGGCCAGTCCAAATTTGTTACACAAAGAAAAGAAAATGATATTGTAGAGATTCTCTCTGGAACTTTTGAGGGTAAAACTACAGGTCATCCAATTGCACTTCACATAAAAAATGAAGATCAAAGAAGTAAAGATTATTCTGAAATATCTAGTCAATTTAGACCAGGGCATGCTGACATTACATATCAAAATAAATATGGAATAAGAGATTATAGAGGAGGAGGTAGATCAAGCGCAAGGGAAACAGCAGTAAGAGTTGCGGCAGGTGCAATTGCATTTAAGGTATTAGAAAATAAGTTAAAAAAATCTATAAAAATTAGAGCTAGTGTAATCCAGTTAGGGCCAAATAAGATAGATCGTGAAAATTTTGATTGGAATGAAGTTAACAATAACCCTTTTTTTTGTGGAGATCCAAAAGCAGCTAAAGAATGGGAAATTTGGTTGGACAATATTAGGAAGAACGGGAATAGTGCTGGTGCAATAATTGAGGTTGTTGCTGAAAATGTGCCCAGAGGATTAGGAAGTCCAATCTATAAAAAATTAGATAGTCAAATTGCAGAAGCGTTAATGAGCATAAATGCTGTAAAAGGTGTGGAAATTGGTTCTGGTTTTAATTTAGCGTCTTTGACAGGTAGTGAAGCCAATGATGAAATTTATCCTGACAATAAAGGCGATTATTATTTTGGATCTAATCACTCTGGAGGAATATTAGGCGGAATTTCTTCTGGCCAGCCTATAATAGCTAAATTCATTGTTAAACCAACAAGCTCTATTTTAACAGAAAAAAACTCGATAAACTTACAAAATGAACCTATTAAGATTAAAACAAAAGGTAGGCACGATCCTTGTGTTGGCATTAGGGCTGTTCCTGTAGCTGAAGCTATGATGGCAATAACTATTTTAGATCAATTGTTAGAGCATGAAAGTCAAATTGGGAAGATTGAATAAAACGTTTAATAAATTAAATTTTTGTAGCTACAATTAAAAATTCCTTATTTCCGCTAGGGCCTAAAATAGGGCTTTCAATAACTCCTAAAATATTCATATTAATTTCAAGTCCAATCCATTTTGTTATATCATTAATCACTGTCTCATGTAGTTTAGGATCTCTTACTACACCACCCTTTCCGACAAGACCTTTCCCTACTTCAAATTGGGGTTTTATTAAAGCTACCAACCATCCATGAGATTTTAAGAACCTAAGTCCTGAAGGTAAAACTTTCTTCAATGATATAAAAGATGCGTCACAAACTAAAGCATCCAAAGGATCTTGAATAATTTTATCTGTTAAATATCTGGCATTTGTTTTTTCTTTAACTATAACTCTTTTATCTTGTCTCAATTTCCAATCTAATTGCCCATATCCAACATCTACTGCATAAATTTTACAAGCTCCATTTGCTAATAAAACATCTGTAAAACCGCCTGTGCTTGCTCCAATATCAAGTGCTATAATAGAATTACAGTCTAAATTAAATTCTAATATGGCTTTATTTAATTTAACACCTCCCCTAGATACCCAAGGGTATGTTTTACCTTTTATTTCAATTTTTGAATTTTGTGATACTTGTTGTCCAGGTTTTTCAACACGCTTATTATCAATGAACACATTTCCAGTCATAAGAATAGAATTGGCTTGCTCTCTACTTTTAACAAAGCCTTTTAAAACCATAAGTTTATCTATTCGTTCTTTACTTATTTTAAAAGTCCTAAAATATTTTTAAAGTTTAGTTAGTAATAGATTTGTTTTTTAAATTCGACAAAGATATCATTTTAGAAACAACCTTTATCAATCCATCTGTGTCTAAACCTGCTGTTGCAAGTTGCTCTTTTTGAGAAGCGTGATCTTGAAAATTATCTGGCATAGTTAAGCATTTAATTTCTTTATCATGCTTATTAAGGAGATCTTTAGATGATAAGAGATGTAAACAATGAGAACTAAATCCTCCCGCGGAACCTTCTTCTATTATTATAAGTTTTTGATGTTCATTCCATAATTTTTCAATTAATTGCGTATCAATTGGTTTTGCAAAACGTGCATCAGCAACAGTTATCTTTAAGTTATATTGTAATAAATGATCAGCAACTTTCAATGCAGAACCTACTCTTGTACCTAAAGCAAGAATTGCTAAATCTTTTCCTTTTTTGATGATTCTTCCTTTACCAATTTTAACATCTTGTACAATATCGGTAAAATCAACACCTTCTCCTTCACCTCTTGGATATCTACAAAAAATTGGACCATCACTGTATTTCGAGGCAGTCATAACCATTTTAGCTAACTCTGCTTCGTCACTAGGTGCCATTACTACTACATTTGGTAAACAACAGAGGTATGCTAAATCAAACGACCCTGCATGAGTCGCTCCATCTGCTCCTACATATCCAGCTCTATCAAGCATAAATCTTACAGGCAAATTTTGTATTACAACGTCATGAACTACTTGATCATAGGCTCTTTGTAAAAAAGTTGAGTAAATAGCTACAAATGGTTTTAAACCCTCTGAAGCCATTCCAGCAGCAAACGTTACAGCATGTTGTTCTGCAATTCCAACATCATAAAATCTATCTTGAAATTTTTCTGCAAACTTATTTAATCCAGTTCCTGAAGGCATAGCGGCAGTGACGGCTAAAACTTTTTTATCTTTTTCAGCAATTTTACACAAGGTTTCTGCAAAAACGTTGGTATAAGTAGGCGCGTTAGATGTTGATTTGACTGTATCACCAGTAATTACGTTAAATTCAGATACAGCGTGATATTTTTCGTGAGAACCTTTCGAAAAAGGATGTCCTCTTCCCTTTTCTGTTACCACATGAAGCAGAATTGGTTTATCTTGAGAACCATTTTTTAGATTTTGTAATATTTTAACCATGGATTTAACATCATGACCATCTATTGGACCTAGATAATTCATACCCATCTGACTAAAAATAGTACCTTCCGCATTTCCTAAAAAATTTCTTGCGATACTTTCAGCTCTTTTGGCTGTTTCACCAATTTCTTTAGGAAAAAGATTAACCATTTGTTTAGCAATTTCTCTTACATTATTGAACGGACGACTTGAAACAACATTGGATAAATAATTGCTTAAGGCACCCACAGCTGGAGCTATAGACATATCATTATCATTTAAAATAATTAATAAATTAGTTTTCAAAGCTCCAGCGTTATTAATTGCTTCATATGCCATTCCAGCACTCATTGCACCATCACCAATAACAGCAATTACATTGTTAGATTTCCCAAGTTTATCTCTTGCAACAGCCATTCCTAGAGCCGCAGAAATCGATGTTGATGAATGTCCTGCACCAAAAGGATCAAAAATAGACTCAGTTCGCTTAGTAAAACCTGAAAGACCTCTATATTTTCTTAAAGTAGACATTTTATGTCTTCTATTAGTTAAAATTTTGTGAGGATATGCTTGATGTCCAACATCCCAAATTAATCTGTCGTCAGGGGTATCAAAAACATAATGAATTGCAATAGCAAGCTCAACAACACCCAAACCTGCACCTAAATGGCCACCTGTTTTAGACACAATATCAATCATATCAGAGCGTAATTCTGAAGAAAGTTGATCAAGATCTTCTAATTTTAAAAATTTAAGATCATTCGGATTATTTACCTTATCGAGCAACGGTGTGGTAACAGATTTAATTTTTTTATCTTTAATTGGCATTGATTAACTTAAACCTAAAATAACAAACTTAAATTTATTTATTTCTATTTACAGTATATTTAGCTAAAGATACAAGATTTTCTGATTCTTGTTTAAATTTTTGTATCAAATTTATGGCTTTATTAGATTCCTCTATGGCTCTTTTTTTAGCTTTTGCTCTACCTAAAATTGTTACAAAATTAGGTGTTTCATTTTTAGTATCTTGCCCTATAGGTTTTCCCAGGGAGTCCTCATTTCCATCAAGATCAAGTAAATCATCAGCAATTTGAAAAGCTAAACCTATATGATTAGCATAGTTAATAAGTTTAATTTTTTGATCGTTACTAGCATTTAATAAAATTGACGCCACATGAGCACAACAAGATATTAATGCGCCTGTTTTGTGATTTTGAATCCACTCTATTTGATTTAAATCAATAGATTTGTTGTTTGTAAAGTCCATATCTGCTTGTTGTCCTCCTACCATGCCATTAGGCCCAACAGCTTTTGCTAAAACAAAACAAATCTCAGATCTCTTTTCTGAATTAGAAATAAAATTGCTATCTCCTATTATTTCGAAGGCCCAACTTAATAGCCCATCTCCAGCAAGTATAGCAGTATGATGATCAAA
>OZSS01000865.1_pt1 | contig 14522 bp, 10 predicted proteins | sample 1779911 | NCBI WGS metagenome assembly OZSS01 (sample SAMEA2603589, study PRJEB24840) | metagenome | biome: Water; feature: Photic zone; material: Seawater sample | place: Mediterranean Sea | collected 2013-11-12 | depth 10 m | reverse complement strand
CAATGGCACCAGCATTCTGTGCAGATAAGCTTGAGGTGCTCTCAGGAAACTTTTGGATACTCATCATTGCTCGTTTAGTTGGCGGTGTCATGGGTGGAAATTTATCTGTAGCAACAGCAGTTGTAGCGGATGTTACTCCAAAGGAAAAGCGTACTTCAGGAATGGCAATTGTCGGAATTGCATTTGGATTAGGATTCATTATGGGTCCAGCGATTGGTGGATTTTTAGGTCAGTTTAACCTATTAGATAGTTACCCTTCCCTAGCATCTTTTGGAATAAATCCTTTTTCTATTACTGCTTTCTTCAGCTTATTGCTTTCATTAATTAATCTAGTTTGGGTCTATTTTAAGTTTGAAGAAACTCTTCCCTCAGAAGCACGAAATAAAACTCAACCTGAGCCTTTCAAGTTATTCAGTTTATTTCACCACAAGAATAAACAAATCAAGTCTCTGAATTTAACATACTTAATTTACATGACAGCCTTTAGTGGTATGGAGTTTACGTTAACATTTCTTGCAGTTGACCGTTTCTTTTTTTCAACTGTCCAAAACGGAATTATGTTTGTCTACATAGGATTATTACTAGTCATTACTCAAGGGCTATTAGTACGACGATTCAGTCCTGTCTTAGGGGAATATAAATTATCTACTTTTGGTTTAGCATCAGGGGTAGTCGCCTTTATCTTATTATCTCAATCAACCGAAATTATTCTCTTTTTCATTGCACTTGCTTTCATGGCATTATCTATAGGCCTTACCTCTCCGTCTATGAGTGCACTTGTTTCGCTATCTGCAAACGAGCAAGAACAGGGAGAAATACTTGGGCTCTTTCGATCTGCAGGCTCATTTGCTAGGACTATAGGACCTCTTATTGCTTCTAGTATGTATTTTTTACTTGGAGATAGAGTAGCATATTTATTAGGTGCGTTTCTTGTAATTATTGCACTATTTTTATTCAATTATAAAGTCAGTCTACGGACAAAAAATACAGGTGACGCTAATCCCGCATAGCGGAATTGTACACTAAGCCAATTGGAGTATTAGACAGATAGGCGCATACTGATAAGCGCAGATATTGAACTAAACCTTTTAAATTAAAATAATACGCAGGTATATACCTATGAATTAAGTTCTACCCAGCGTTCAATTGATAAGATTGTCCAAACTTCTTCGTTTCCATTAATGTTTGTACTTACTGAATCATTGACTTTCTTGCCAATAATACCTTGAGCTAACGGAGTTTTATAAGAAAGAATGTCATTATCAGGATCACTATCCCATGCCCCTAAAATAGAGTACTTTCGGGTTTCATTAGTTGAACCTTCCTTCAATGTAACGACATTGCCGATGCCAACACTTTCCTTATTTGCATCAGTGAAATCCGTTACATTGGCAATTGATAAATTTACCTCTAACTCGTTTTTACGGGCAAGTAATAAATCTTGATCCTGTCTAGCCATTTTATACTCAGAGTTTTCTTTTAAATCTCCGTGCTCTCTAGCTGTAGCAATTGCTTCTTTGTTTTCAGGAATTTTTACATTTATCAACTCCTCGTATTCAGATTTTGCCAAATCAAAACTCTTCTGTGAAACGACCAATACATCGGTGTGCTCCTCTGCACTCACTGTAGCTTCTGCAGATAGTAAGCTTTGTATTGAAGGATAGAGTTTAATAAAACGAGCTAAGAGCGATTTTTTAGTTAAATCTTCAAATCCTTGATTCAACAACAAAGTCTGAGCAAGATCAGTAGCAATTTCTACATTTGAACCATTAAGTAAATCTGGGATTAAATTACGATCGTCACTGAGTAAATCAGCGAGCGGTATGCGACGGGCACTTGCATTCTGTAGCGCTTCATTGTCAATTGCATAAAACATAGCTGATAGCAATTTAGTAGAAATTAATGGAGCTATTAGGCTTTCATACTTCTTGGATGAACGATTTTTTACAATCCAGAATAATAATGGGCCTTTTATTGTTTGATCTGAAAGCCAGCGTTCTAAGCAATAATTCACTCGTTCATGCATATTTTCTTCAAGCATGAAATTTATACATTCTGTTGTAAACTTTCCGCTAGAATTCTTAAGTAAATCTTCTGACATCGTTGAATAACGGTCTGGAAATACACGCTTAATCAAATCTAGATAGCGTCCATAATAGACGACTGGCAAATCTGAAGCTAATTCAGAAAAATCTACGCTTGTTTCCAAAATAGATTTAGATGAAGGCTCAAGAACTTCTACATCCTCGTGTAAATCTCTTGCTAAATTATTTCTGACCCAAACACCGTGTAAGCGATCAGCTTGGCTCAGTGTTTTTGTGCTTTTGATGGCATCAGTGAGTGCATTTAATATATCAGGTAGCTCCTCTTTAATTATCGAAATATTTTCAGAAAGTTTGTAGAGTTTTTCAGCTAAATTTATTTTTTCCTTAGAATTTTTAGTGGCATGAAATTGTTCAAGTACTTCTTCTTCTGGATTTACAGGCTCATCTCTCAAGATATAATAATCTGTTTTCTTAAGAGGTACGCCAATTCTTGGGTCTTTTGCCAATAGTTTCTTAGTCGCCGTCCACCATTTTTTATATTTAACTACTCCTATTAATCTAGCTAAGACTCTTTCGATTTCAGATGCCATCATAGACTGGCTGTCAGCAGTTTCCAGTATCAAGACTATTAAATCGCATGGTTTTTTCTTAATTAATTCCTCAATTCGATCAGGATTGGTTCTTGATAATACCAAAACATCGTTCTCTGAGAGCACCTCAAGCTTATCTGCACAGAATGCTGGTGCCATTGCATGTCCTGTCTTTCCTTCTTCAAAATCAATAATCAAACGATCATCCGTTTCTATATAATCGACAATTTTTCCAAAACCCCAGCTTCGATGGAGACAGTAATTTCCAGGTATCATAACCTCAAATTTAGAACGAAATGGTTCTAATTTTGGATTTTTTTCTATTAAAGAATCGATGGCACTTTTATTCATAATAATGCAAGTTGTAAAAAGATGAAAAGATAACTATGAGTCATATTTAACAAATGAGAAGCGTTAATTTCAAAAAATCCAATAAAAAAAAGAGCTCGTGGGTCTTGGCAACTCTTTTGATGAAGGAATATCTTGATTCTAGAGGGAAACCAAATGACCTTTTTGATACTCTTTCTCCCACAATAAATCAGCTTCAATTGAACCATTGTAAATTTCTATTTTATGGTGCTTTAAGAAATATTATGAGAATTGAAGATGCTTTGAGCGGATTTATCCAAAAGAAACCCAAAAATTTATTGTTAGCTATCTTTCAAATTTGCGGATATGAACTATTAGAATCTTCAAGAAGCAAAAAAGAAAAAATCATTCACAATGCCGTTGAGCAAGCGAAACTCATTGTGAGTGCGAATGAAGTAAAGTTCATCAATGCGGTATTAAGAAAGCTCACTGCAGCATTAGATGATCAAACTCCTGAAAAGTCTTTTTCCGTATTTTATAGTCATCCCCAATGGCTAGTTGAGCATTGGAACAATCAGTTTGGTAAAAAAAATACAGAACATCTCTTGAGTTGGAATCAGAAAATACCTGGTTTATATCTGTATTCAAAAAGCTTACCTAATGAAATAAAGAAACAACTAAATGTTGTTGCCCCTTATCTATTTGAGCTTCCGGAAAAAGGTCTTCAAGACACACAAATTAAAGAAATATTAGATCAAGGGAATGGATATATTAAAGATCCTGCCACTTTAAATGCAGTAAATGCATTAGACCCTAAGCCTAATGAATCTATCTTAGACCTATGTGCTTCACCAGGAGGCAAAACCTTTGATTGTATTCAAAGAATGGAAAACAAAGGCACAATAGTGGCTGTAGATTTGCCGAATAAGCGAATGGATCGATTGAAATCTAATCTTAGACCACTGCAAAAAGATAATCCTAATTTGATAATTTTACCACAAGACATATTGAAAATTGATGAAAAAAACTTCGAAGACTTAAGTCTTCCTATAAAATACGATGGCATTTTACTAGATGTACCCTGCTCTAATACCGGAGTAATCCAACGTAAGCCAGATATTCGCTGGCGACTTAATCCTGAAAATATAAAAGAATGCGCTGAGCTTCAACTAAGACTTTTAAATAAAGCAAGTGATTGGATAAAGCCTGAAGGTCGTATCGTATACAGCACTTGTAGCATAGATAATGCAGAAAATGACGCTGTAATTGATGAGTTTTTAAAAACCTCTAAAGGTCGAACATTTAAACTTATACAAAAAAAAGTATACTACCCTTGGGAGTCAGAGCACGATGGCGCGGGTGTCTTCTTGCTCAAAAAATCTAATATTTGAAATCAAGTTTATTTTTTTGAAGACTGATACGCGTTTATTGCACATTTTGAGCAGGCTTCAGCTACTGATGCAAAAAAGTCATTTCCTTTATCATCAATCAAAAGATAAGCAGGAAAATCAGTCACATCGATTTCCCAAATGGCCTCCATTCCAAGTTCTGGATACTCTAGAACTCTAACTGAGTTAATATTTTCCTCCGCTAAAAGGGCTGCTGGACCACCAATTGAACCTAAGTAAAAACCACCGTATTTATGACATGCATCAACTACTTCTTGAGAGCGATTCCCCTTAGCCAACATAATCATAGAGCCACCAGCTGCTTGAAATTGACTGACGTAACTATCCATGCGTCCAGCAGTCGTGGGTCCAAATGATCCCGAAGCCTTCCCCTCAGGTGTTTTTGCAGGACCCGCATAATATACGATATGTTCTTTAAAGTAATTTGGGAGTTCCTCGCCTTTATCCAAGCGCTCCTTTAATTTGGCATGAGCAATATCTCTAGCCACAACAATTTTACCGGTTAATTCTAATGCTGTAGCTATTGGATATCCGCTCAACTCTTTCAATAAAGCTTTCATCGGTTGATTCAGATTTATTTTTTCAGCTTTTGCTTTAGAGGAAAAAGAATGCTCAGGTAAAAATCTGGCAGGGTTATCTTCTAATTGTTCTAGCCAGACGCCCTCTTTATCTATTCGAGCCTTTATATTTCGGTCAGCTGAGCATGAAACACCCAAGCCTATAGGACAGGAAGCTCCGTGTCTTGGCAAACGAATCACACGTACATCAAGAGCAAAATAGCGACCACCAAATTGAGCACCATATCCCATTTCTCTAGTGTAAGCTAATAATTTTTTCTCAAATTCTATATCTCGAAACGCTCTGCCATATTCATTTCCAGTAGTTGGTAAATCGTCATAATATCGGGCAGATGCTAATTTGACAGTTTTCAGACATGCCTCCGCTGATGTTCCTCCTATGACAAACGCAATGTGATAAGGTGGGCATGCTGAGGTTCCCAATGTACTCATTTTTTCTATACAGAATTTAGCTAAACTTGCTGGATTTAAGACCGCTTTAGTTTTTTGATAAAAAAATGTTTTATTGGCAGAGCCACCACCCTTAGTCATAAATAAAAATTCATAAACACCGCCTGTAGTAGCAATTAAATCGACCTGTGCAGGTAAATTAGTACCTGTGTTTTTCTCCTCATAAAGACTCAAGGGTGCTAGTTGTGAGTATCTTAAATTTTCTTTCTTAAAAGCATTATATATTCCTTTTGTGATGACTGACTCATCATTGGCATTTGTCCAAACAGCTTGTCCTTTTTTAGCAAAAACAATACTTGTGCCAGTATCTTGACAAAGCGGTAATACTCCATGCACAGCAATTGAGGCATTTTTGATTAAAGTATAAGCTACTCTGCGATCATTTTCAGTGGCATCAGCATCTTCAAAAATTTTTGCAACCTGCTTAAGATGAGAAGTTCTCAGTTTAAAAGAAACTTCACGCATAGCGAATTCAGATAAAAAACTTAAAGCTTCTGGATCGATTGTTAAAACTTCTTGGCCTTTAAAATCAATCGTATCAACAAACTTATCTGTTAATAGCTGGTACCTTGTGTCATCTTTAGTAGATGATTGAAATACCTTTTCATAATGAAGTTGGGCTGTCTGTTGACTCATTATATTATATATTGGAAAAGGAAGATTAATTAACTGAGCGACCGCAACCACAAGTACTTGAGGCATTAGGATTTTGTATTTCAAATCCTTTACCGGTTAAACCATCATCAAAATGAATGGTACAATCATTTAAATATGACAAACTTGATGGATCGATCAGAACAATCATATCTTCTTTCTTAATTATGTTATCACCTTCCTTTTCGCTATCAAAAGACATTCCATATTCAAATCCTGAACAACCACCTGCTTCAACAAATATACGTAAATGCTGATCTTTTTGTGCATTTTCGTTACTTAACTCAGTTATTTGTTTGATTGCTGAATCTGTTAAATTTATCATGATTTAAAATTAATATAGCATTATTATTTGTCAAACATTGGTAAATCTATCTTTAAGACAGCATATATTTATAATTATTATAAAAGTAATTTGCACTAAACATTTATGTCAGGCCCTTTTCTCAGTCAAAGTCAGAAGCAAACGCATTCATTAACAATTGCGCCTCAGTTACAGAATTCCTTAAAGATTCTTCAGTCCGCTTCTTTTGATCTAAGAACTGCTATACTCGTAGAATTACAGCGTAACCCGCTTTTAGAGGAACTTCCTATAGAAAGTGTCAGCGTAGAAGCTGAGTCTGAACTCATCCAAGAAAACGGCGATTCAAGAAATGAGGAATTAGACTTTGATAATAATGATTTTAGTATTTTAGAAAAAATATCTGATGATTATATGGAGAACCAAATGACTGATTCGGTTATTTCTGGTTCTGATTTGCAGATACAAGAAAGAAGAGACCACTTTCTTAATTCGCTAACTCAAGAAGAATCACTACAACAACATTTGATCGATCAAATTAGCCTGTGCGACTGTGATGATGAAACTAAAGAACATCTTGTATTGCTAGTCGGTAGTTTAGATGAAAATGGATATTTAAATGAATCTCCTTCAAACTTATCCCTGCAATTAAATATCCCTTATCCAAAGTTTTTTCATGCGTTAGAAATTCTCAAAACATTTAATCCTGCAGGAATTGGTGCAAAGGATTTACAAGAATGTTTGCTTATCCAACTTGAGAGAAACCAAAGAGAAGATTCACTGGCCTATTCTATTATAAAACAGGTTTACCCACTTTTATTAAGAAGAAGAATTCAAGAAATCGCAAAAAAACTGAAAGTAAGTGACGAAGCAATTCAAGGTGCCCTTGAAGAGATTGCAAATATGGATCCATCGCCAGGTAAACGATTCAGTGCTGACACTAATACTGTGATTGAGCCAGATATTAGGATTTTCCACGAAGATGATCTATGGAAAATTGAGCTTAATAATGAGTACATTCCAAAATTAAGAATTAGCCAAAAATACAAAGACCTTTTAGCACAAGGAAATCTCAGTAAAAAAGAAAAAGAGTATTTAGTTGAAAATATGCGCTCTGGAAAATTTCTAATAAATTCGTTAGACCAAAGACAAAATACCTTAAAAAAAATCTCACAAAAGATTATTGAGCAGCAACCAAAATTCTTTGTTAAAGCTAATCCATCCTTACAGCCATTGACTATGCAACAGATCGCTGAAGACGTTGGTGTTCATGAAACAACGATCAGTCGAGCAATAGCTAACAAATATGTAAAGACACCACACGGTGTATTTCCCTTAAGGCATTTTTTCAACAGTGGATTCACTTCCGATAGCGGAGAAAGTATCGCGAATCGTTCCATCAAAGAAACTATCGAAAAAATCATCCAAAAAGAAGATCCCAAGAAACCGATTAGCGACCAAGCAATTTCAAAAGAACTAGAAAAAGATGGAATAAAAATTGCCCGAAGAACAGTAGCTAAATATCGGGAACAACAGGGTATTTTACCAACACACCTTAGAAGGCGATTTGATTAAGCACATTTTTCCTGTTGCAAATTAAGCAGCTCTACCCCGATAGCATCACATTTGAGTTGCCCTTCTCTTGTTAAAATAAAGCGAGAGCCATGCTTTTTCAAATAACCTTCAGATTCAAATTGCTTGATTAATCGTAGGTAACTTGTCGCATCAATGTTATCTGAACTAGAAAAACGTTTTAAAAGTTCATCTAAATTGATTCCTTTATTCATCCTCAATCCAAATATTAAGCTGTCCACAAATAGCAAATCTTGAGATAAAACTATTTCATCCTTTTTACTGGTATTTGTTGTCTTTAGTTCATTTAACCACTCATTTATAGAGCTAGGATTAGAATAACGATATCCTTTAAATTGCGATGCTGCTGATGGCCCACAGCCAAGCCAATCATACATTTTCCAAGTATTGACATTGTGCATACATCTATTCGATTCAGTTCGTGCAAAATTAGAAATTTCATATTGTTTGAAGCCAAACGTCTTTAATAAATCCCATCCTTCCACATAAAATGCCCGCTCTTTTTCTTCATCGATCTTTAGCTTGCCTTCAGATAGCTTTACATAAAGAGCGGTATCTTCCTCAAAAGTTAAACAGTAAGTCGAAAGATGAGTGCTACCTAAATCATTTGCTTTATTTAAATCATAATGCCAATCATTCAGTTCTTGATTAGGCAATGCAAACATCATGTCTACATTAGTATCAATTACTCCAGAGGCTGTAATTAAATCCCATGCTTTATAGATCTGCGTTGGGTTATGTAAGCGCCCTAACTTGACTAATAAATCAGGGTTGAAGCTCTGAATACCCAAAGAAAAACGCGTCACGCCTAAATCCAAAAGTATCTTAAGTTTATCTGCTTTTACAGAAGAAGGTGCCATTTCCACAGTCCATTCATGGAAATCATTTCCTATATGCCTTATCATGGATTTCCCGAGTCGTTCGAGGTCTTTAGCTGATAACAAGGTGGGCGTACCACCACCCCAAAAAATAGTATCAAAATGAGTCGACTTAGGTATTTGCTGGAATTCATATTCCATACCATCTAAATAAGCTAATAATTCAGATCGCTTAGGCTTTTCTTGATAAAAAGCGCAAAAATCGCACGTACTAGCACAAAATGGTATATGGCAATATAAGCCGGTCTGCATAATCTTTTAAAACACCAAATTTCTTTTAGATGGATGGCACTGCTTCGAGGAGTTTTTGAGTATAAGGGTGTTGAGGATTTCGGCAAATTTCTTGGGCACTTCCCTGCTCTACAATTTTACCTTCAGTCATCACTAAAATAGTATCACTCATATGCTCTACGACGGCTAAATCGTGGGCTACAAAAAGATAGGTTAAATTAAATTCAGATTGCAAATCTTTCAGCAGATTAATGTTATGTGCCTGTACTGAAACATCTAAAGCACTGACTGGTTCATCACAAATGATAAATTCTGGGTCGGCTGAGATTGCTCTAGCGATTCCAATTCGTTGCCTTTGTCCACCGCTAAACTCATGCGGAAAACGGCTCATCATGTCTGAAGAAAGTCCAACTTTCTCTAATAAATAAGCGACCTTTTCTTTTCTTTGACTTACGTTTAGCTCTTTTAAATGAACTAGCATGGGTTCACTGATAGAAGACTCTATATTCATTCTAGGATTCAAAGAACCGAAAGGATCTTGAAATACCATTTGGATTTTTTTGCGAAATGGATAAAATTCCTTTTCACTAAGATTAGAGATGTGTGTATCATTGTAGTAAATCGAACCTCCAGTCATTGGTACCAAACGGGCAATCGCCTTGCCAGTAGTTGATTTACCGCTTCCGCTTTCTCCTACTAAACCAACTGTTTTACCCTTAGGAATACAAAAACTAATAGTGTCGACTGCTTTAACAGTTTGAGTTTTTTGAGTGAAAATCCCTTGTTTACTCACAAAGTGCACCTTCAAATCATTGACTGTGATTAAATTTGCCATAATGATGTTATCCTAGTAAACAGTTTTAATAGTTATGATAAAAAAGACAATTCTGCTAATATTTTCCATTGTTATACTTTCCTCATGTACCTCAACAAAAAAGGAGCATGGTGTAACGATAAAAAAGAAAAATAATTATAACCCTATTCACCAGGTAAAAAAGTTATTTTAAAAAATCGATTGGGTCGGTGTAGTCTTTCCTGCGAAAAATTCAGAAGGCGATCCCGCAAATAGTAATTCACCTCCTGCTTCACCGCCGTCTGGGCCTAGCTCAACTATCCAGTCTGCCAAACGTATGACATCCTTATCGTGCTCAATGATAATTATGGTGTTACCAGCATCCCGTAAGCGAAATAATAAATCCATAAGTTTTTGAATATCCACCCAATGCAATCCTGTAGTTGGTTCGTCTAAAATATATAAAGTATTTCCCTGCTGCTTTTTGCTTAGTTCAAGTGACAACTTAATCCTTTGAGCTTCTCCGCCAGATAATGTGGTAGAGGATTGTCCTAAACTCAGGTAGCCAAGTCCAACCTCAGAAAGTGTTCTTAATTTTTGCGATATCTTAGGATGCTTTTCAAAGACTGTCAGTGCTTCGTTCACACTCATATTCAAAACATCTGATATAGAATAACCTTTATATAAAATATCCAAAGTTTCTCGATTATAACGGCGTCCTCTACAGCTAGGACATTCTGAATACACATTCGATAAAAATTGCATATCTAATTTAATAAGCCCATCGCCTTTACAACGTTCACAACGTCCCCCTTTTACATTGAAGCTGAAGCGACTGGATTTATATCCCCTCACTTTAGCTAAAGAGCATTGAGCAAAAAGATCTCTCAACAAATCGAATAACTTAATAAAAGTAGCGGGATTGGATCTTGGACTTCTACCTATCGGATCTTGATTGACTTGAATCACAGAACTAAATGCATCTAGTCCTTCAATTGCACTATGCTTACCTGGTATAGTTTTCGCCCGATTAAGTTTGAAAGCTGCGTATTTCGCTAAAATTCCATTTATCAGGGTACTTTTACCCGAACCAGATTTTCCACAAACTACACTAATTAATCCAATAGGAAATGAAACATCTATAGACTTTAAATTATTTTCCCTAGCTCCAAGAATTTTAAAATATTCAGAATAAACCGCATTTCGCTTCACATTTTTTTCAACCTGAAGTGCTCCAGACAAATAAGCACCAGATTGACTCTTTTTTGACTTGTGCGCCTCTTTAGGCAATCCTTCATAAGTAATATGACCTCCAGCATGTCCTGCATCTGGTCCTAATTCTATGAGATGATCTGCCGCCAGCATCATTTCATTATCGTGCTCAACAACTATTACTGAATTTCCCCGATCTCTAAGCCCAATGATCGTTTGAATTAACTGCCGGTTGTCTAGAGCATGAAGTCCAATACTCGGTTCATCTAGAATATAAACTACTCCGACTAAAGACATCCCTAGTTGTGTCGCTAATCTTACTCGTTGAGACTCTCCACCGCTTAAGGTAGAATAAGTGCGATTCATATTTAAGTAACCAAGACCAACCTCATCAAGAAAACTTATTCTAGATCGCAGCCCATTGATTGCATCACTCATTGAATTATAGGACTTATTCTTAACTAATTTCTTCAAAAATTGCTTAGCATCTTTTAAAGACATTTTTAAAAAATCGGTCAAAGAACAATCTTCTATCAAAACATTTCGACTTATCTTATTAAGTCTTTCCCCTTTGCACTCTTCACATTCTTTAGAAGTCTGATAAGCAAGCAAACGTGACCTAAGTCCGTCACTTGAAGTATTAATTCGTGTCTCTTCTAAGTCCACTAGTACTCCATTATAAGGCATACTTTCTGGCTTACGATTACCACCTTTTAATTTAAATAAAAACTCCCTATTTTCGATACCATATAGAATTTGATTTTTTATCTCATTATCTAATTCATCCCATGGGCACTCTGGGTCATAGGGCAATTGCTCTGCTAATTGTTTAAGAATAGCATTTCGTTTAATAATCATCTGTTTAGAACCAAGTCGCCATGGTTTGATTGCTCCATTTTTTATCGATTTTGACCCATCTGGCACACATAATTCTGCCCTAAATTGCAATGTTTCTCCAGTTCCGCTACAACTTTCACAAGCACCATCAGGATGATTCCACGAAAACATCTTAGCTGATGGATTTGGAAAAATTTGTCCGCAATTTTCACAAGATAATTCCATGCTCAATCTAAGCTCATTCCAAATATCTTTATCTTTTTGCTCCACCAGAATAATTGCTTGCTGAGAACCTTCACTGAAAGTTAATTCGAGTGAGTCAGCAATCCTACTGCGTTGGTCTTCTCTCAGTATGATACGATCAATTACAATATCGACCTGAATCAATTTTGATTTCGAATCAATTATGTTATCATCATCTAAGCGGTAAATATCACCATTCAAACGGACCCTCTGAAAACCTTTTTGAGCTAAACGTGGCAACTCCTCTCGTAACATTGAGGGTTTCAATTCCATCCAAGGTGCCAATAACATTAAACGGCTCCCCTCCTTTTCTTGGTAAATTTTCTCTATACACTGATCTAATGACCGCCTAATGATTGCCCCACCGTCGCTGGGACAATAAGCAACCCCACAAGCTGCCCAAAGCACTCTTGCATAATCCGCTATTTCGGTGACTGTAGCTATTGTACTTCTTGGATTAGTGCCTGAACCTGTTCTTTGCTCTAGAGCAATCACTGGGGACAGTCCTTGGATAAAATCAACATCAGGTCTTGGAATTTGATCGAGCACGGTACGTGCTTTAGTTGATAAGCTATCAATATATTTTCGATAACCTTCAGCATAAATAGTATCAAAAACAAGAGAAGATTTGCCTGAGCCACTTACACCAGTAATTACTACTAATTGATTTCGAGGAATTTCTACAGTCACATCCTTTAAGTTATGCTCTCGAGCACCCTTAACTTTTATAGACGGTGTATTATGTAGACTTTTACTCACTGATTTGACAAATGATTGAGATATAAATAGATAGAATTATTATTAATATACAAAAACATAAATGAGCAAACCGATCTTATATATTAAATCACAATGTCCTTGGTGCAAAGATGCTTTAGCTTTTTTTAAAAGCAATAATATCGCACTTGATATTAGGGATGTCTTAGATAACCCAAATGATATGGCTGATATGCAAAAAACTAGCGGCCAAAACTATACCCCTACTTTTGTCTTAGATGATTGTGTGATAGCAGACTTTTCTGTCGATGAATTCAAAGCTGCTATTGAGAGCCATCCTGATAAGAAAACTCTTTTGGGCTTATAAAGAGAATTCAATCAATGATTTAAATAGGTAGCACCAGATGCATCGCCAAAAGACATTGAATGAAGCGCATTGCTCTTTTTGGAAACTGTATCCAATAGGACAAGACGCGTTGTTCTCTTTAATCGCTCAGTAAAGACGATATGTCGCCCATCCGGCATCCAAGTTGCTTGCAAAGCACCACCATTGACAGAAGTTAATTGAGTACTTTTACCAGTTTTAAAAGAATGCAAAACAATTTGAAAGCGACCGCCAATCGAGGCTGTAAATATAATTAAGTCTTCATTAATAGGATTCCAGTCAGGTTCTGTACAATATCGACTGATATTCGTTTTGATTCGCTTCATTGAGCCACCCCTTGAATTAATTAAATATAATTGTGGGCTCCCTAATGTATCCGATACGACAACAAGTTGGTTCCCATCTGGAGACCAGCTTGGGCTCGATTCCAATGCTTTAGTTTTAGCAACCCTCTTTAAGTTACGTGTGTTTAAATTAAGCGTGTATAAATCTGAATTGCCATCATTAGAAAGCGTCATCGCTATCTTATCGCCTTTTGGCGAATAGACACCTCCCGTATTCGTACCTTTAAAAGCAGCTACCGTGCTCTTTTTAAGAGTGATTAAATCTATTTCAAATAAATCGGGAAATCCAGACTTGAAGTAACTAGTAAATATCAAGGAGTTGCCATCGGGAGACCACTTAGGGCGAGTCAATAAAGCTTTATCAAATGTAATCTGCTGAATTTTATTAAAAAATATATCGCTCAAGTATAATTCAGAAACGTCACCACGATTACCAACAAAAGCAAACTGCCCTGAATAGAACCCCACCAAATCTTCTGTGCTACCAGTAATTTCGACTGCTTTATCTAATAGATGAAGAAATGAAGTATAAGTATCGCTTTGATTTGATTTGGATTCATGGATTATTGTAGTACCATTGAGAATTCTTAAGCCAACTGACTCGTCTTTCAGTATCGCCATTTGAATGATGAATTCACTCTCTTTAATTGATACCAAACGATAAGCACCATGCATATTAAAAGCAATTTCACCAATCCCTTTATAGCGTTCATCATTACAGGAAAATGCGATTGAAATGACTTTATTTGACTCGCGTACTAAATCAGGCAACTCAATTACTGCAGAGCATACTGTACTATGAAATAAGAATGCCTGAATTATGAAGAAACGATAGAACAAACGCATGAAACTTATGCTGTTTTCGTCATAAATAAAAGCAAATCTAAACTAAGTTAATTTATAAATTTGCCTAATATGGTTTTTCCTTTTTTTTCTTATTATTATTATTATTA
>OZSS01000864.1_pt1 | contig 14544 bp, 13 predicted proteins | sample 1779911 | NCBI WGS metagenome assembly OZSS01 (sample SAMEA2603589, study PRJEB24840) | metagenome | biome: Water; feature: Photic zone; material: Seawater sample | place: Mediterranean Sea | collected 2013-11-12 | depth 10 m | reverse complement strand
GCCATCAGATAAGATATCTATTAATAATTCTATTCTCAATCTTGGTAAATGAGATATATTTTTGAAAATGGAAATAGAAATGAAGAACAACCAAAAAAAGAATAATTCAAAATACACTTCGTGGATGAATTCGATATTAAGAAGATCCGAAGAAATTGGAAAAGTTGAGCTACCAATCTGCTCAATAATTTTAGATGAGAGAGGAAGATGTATTGGGAGAGGGGTAAACAAGAGAAATATAAATAAAGACCCATTAGGTCATGCTGAGATAATGGCACTAAGGCAGGCATCTCTAATAAAAAATGATTGGAGATTTAATGAATGTATTATCATCACAAATTTAGAACCATGTACCATGTGTGCCTCAGCACTTATTCAAGCAAGGATGGGTAAAGTAGTTTTTGGTGCCTACGATAAGAAAAGAGGGGGATTGGGCGGCTCAATTGACTTATCAAAACATAAAAGTTCTCATCACAAAATGGAAATCGTAGGAGGTATTTTAGAAGACCAATGCAGTAAAATTTTACAATTATGGTTTAATAAGTTGAGGAATCAAAAATAGAATATTTTTTTAACTCAGTATCAAATAGGTTTAACAATCTGTCGACATTCTTATCACTTGAGTTATAGCCCATTAATCCTATGCGCCATACCTTACCAGACAATTCTCCAAGTCCATTTCCTATTTCTATTCCAAAGTTTCTTAAAAGATGATTTCTAAAACCATCTCCATCAACTGCAGGTGGGATCTTAACTGTTGTAAGAGTTGGCAATCGATAATCCTCTGATACATGTAATTCCATTCCTAGATTTTCTAAACCTTTCCAAAGTTTTTTTGCATTAGAATTATGCCTATACCAAACATTCTCTAAACCTTCATTTGCAATTAATCGTAAACCTTCTCGAATAGCAAAATTCATATTTACTGGGGCCGTATGATGGTAAACGCGATCAGAACCCCAATATTTATTTAAAAGAGATAAATCTAAATACCAGTTAGGTACTTTTGTTTTTCTTGAACTTAGTTTTTCTTCAGCTCTTTTATTCATCGTAAAAGGGCTTAATCCTGGGGGACAACTTAATCCTTTTTGACTACAACTGTATGCTAGATCAATTTTCCATTCGTCAATCAATAGTTCTAGGGCTCCAAGAGAAGTAACTGCATCAACTAAAAACAAGCAGTTATTTTTTCTACATACATCCCCGATACCATCAAGAGGTTGTAAAACACCACTTGATGTTTCAGCATGGACAATAGCAAAAATTGCTGGTTTTTTAGTTTCTATTTCATACTTGATTTCTTCATAAGAAAAGGATTCACCCCAAGGTTTTTCAATAACAGATACATCTGCTTTATATCTTGTTGCCATATCAACAAGTCTGTCTCCAAAATATCCTTTTTTAGCGATAAGAATTTTTTCTCCTTCCTCTATAAAATTAGCTATTGATGCTTCCATAGCTGCACTTCCAGTACCACTCATTGGAAGAGTCAGACGATTATTACATTGCCAGGTATATCTTAGAAGTTGTTGAACATCAGACATCAATGAAATATATGCTTCATCTAAGTGACCAATAGGATTCAAAGAAAGAGCGCTTAAGACTTCTGGATGTGCGTTTGAAGGACCAGGACCTAATAAAAGTCTAGAGGGAACATAAGTCTTTGAGAAATGAGATAAATTCTCTTCATTTAAAGCCGAAATAAGTTTTGCTTCTGTCAAAGCATTACATTCAATTACTTTTAAATTAATCCAATATCTCCACATAAGCGATATTTATTTAAAGAAATTAATTCAATTTAAATATTTAGGTAAACAATTATTAAACTTATGACTTGAAACACTAAAAGAATACATCAAGTCTTAAAAAAAGTTACCGTTGATACATAACAAGAATCATCAAGTTATTAATTTCATATAAGGTATTAAAAAATTATGTCTAAATCTCCTCAAGATGTTTTAAGTCAAATTAAAGACGAAGGAATTGAACTCATCGATTTAAAATTCACTGATATTCATGGAAAATGGCAACATTTAACTCTTACATCAGACATGATAGAGGAGGATTCTTTTACAGAAGGTTTGGCATTTGATGGCTCATCAATAAGAGGTTGGAAAGCAATTAATGCCTCGGATATGTCAATGGTGCCCGATGCAAGTACAGCTTGGATAGATCCTTTTTATAAACATAAAACTTTAAGTATGATTTGCTCTATTCAAGAGCCAAGAAGCGGGGAACCTTATGATAGGTGTCCAAGAGCTTTAGCTCAAAAGGCATTAAAATATTTAGACTCGACTGGTATAGCAGATACTGCTTTTTTTGGACCAGAACCAGAATTCTTCTTATTTGATGACGTTAGATACGACTCTAAAGAAGGAGGTTGTTTTTATAGTGTAGATACTATTGAAGCTCCATGGAATACAGGGAGAATTGAAGAAGGGGGAAACCTAGGATACAAAATACAATACAAAGAAGGATATTTTCCAGTAGCTCCAAATGATACTGCTCAAGATATCAGATCTGAGATGCTTCTTCTTATGGGTGAATTAGGTATCCCCACTGAAAAACATCACCATGAAGTTGCTGGTGCCGGCCAACACGAGCTTGGAATGAAATTTGATTCGTTAATAAATGCTGCTGATAACGTTATGACTTATAAATACGTTGTCAGAAATGTTGCAAAAAAATATGGGAAAACTGCAACATTTATGCCCAAACCTGTTTTTAACGACAACGGAACAGGAATGCATGTTCACCAAAGTTTATGGAAGAGTGGACAGCCACTATTCTTTGGTGAAGGATCATATGCAAATTTATCTCAAACAGCAAGATGGTACATCGGAGGCATACTTAAACATGCACCATCATTCTTAGCATTTACTAACCCAACCACTAATAGCTATAAACGATTGGTTCCAGGATTCGAAGCACCTGTAAATCTAGTTTATTCTGAGGGTAATAGATCAGCTGCGGTAAGAATACCTTTAACAGGACCAAGCCCCAAAGCTAAAAGATTAGAATTCAGATCAGGTGACGCACTTGCAAATCCTTACTTAGCATTCTCTGTAATGATGCTTGCTGGTATTGATGGAATTAAAAATCAAATTGATCCTGGTGATGGAGTAGATGTAGATTTATTTGAACTTCCAGCTGATGAACTTGCAAAAATTGATACAGTACCTTCATCTCTAAATGACTCACTTAATGCGCTAAAAGCAGATAAGGATTATCTATTAGCTGGTGGAGTATTTACTGAAGATTTTATTGATAACTTTATCGATATAAAATACGAAGAGGTACAACAACTAAGACAAAGGCCTCATCCACATGAATTCTTCATGTATTACGATGCATAAATAAAAGAAAATAATAGTTTAAATTAATCAATTTGAGAAATATCACAAAATATTCTCAAATTGATTTTTTTTTTGTTGGAATATATATATATAAATCGAAAAATGGCTAGGGAATCTATCTCAAAAATTGCATATAAAACGCTACAACAAAGTAAAAGCATTGCAGGTTTTGCTCACAAACAGATTAGTTCAAGATTAATGAACTTTATTCTTCCCGATTCAAAGCTTGAAAATTTTAATATAGATAGAGATCTTCTTATGCAAATCCAAAATTCAATGGATATCTTAAGAGAAGAAGATTGGAATGATGCAGAAAAAAATATATATCCAAAAAAATTATTGTTTGACGAACCATGGCTTAGATATCTAACTCAATATCCTAAAGTTTGGCTTGATATGCCTAATACATGGGATAGACGCAGAAAACAAAACTTTGATGATCTTCCAAAATCAATTGATAAAGATAATTATCCTCAATATTACTTGAGAAATTTTCATCATCAAACAGATGGTTATTTATCAGATTTTTCAGCTAGCATTTATGACCTACAAGTTGAGATACTTTTCAATGGTAGTGCTGACTCAATGAGGAGAAGAATAATTAAGCCAATAAAAGAAGGACTTGAAATTTTTAGAGATAGAAAAAAAAGTTCTATAAAAATACTTGATGTGGCTACAGGATCAGGAAGAACATTAAAACAATTAAGAGCAGCATTTCCTAAAGAAAAAATTACAGGCATTGATTTATCTGATTCATACTTAAAAGAGGCAAGTAGATATATTTCAGATTCAGATGGAGATTTAATTGAGTTGATAAAAGGTAACGCTGAGGAATTACCTTTTGAAAATGATAGTTTTCAATGCATTTCTTGTGTTTACCTATTTCATGAATTACCTAGAACAATTAGAGCTAAAGTATTAAATGAATTTTTTAGAGTTCTTGAACCTGGTGGAATATTAGTTTTAGCTGATTCAATTCAAATAAGTGATTCACCTGACTTTACATCCGTAATGGAAAGCTTCTACAAATCTTTTCATGAGCCTTTTTATTGTGATTACATAAAAGAGGATATAGATTCTAAAATTGAGGATGTAGGGTTTAAAGATGTAAAATCAAATTCCTTTTTTATGACCAAAGTATGGTCTGCTGTAAAGTAAAAAAAAAACTCCTATGACCTATTGGGATAAAGATACTATTCAACTTGTTCAAAGTCTTAATGACAAATTAAAGATTGATCATTCTAAATGGCATAAAGATAAAGGAAATAAATATAAACGAGCTGCAGAACTAATTTCAGCTGGATTATGCCATTTAATTATTTCTTGCAATGACGAGGAAACTATTGAGTATATAGAAGAAAGTGTTAAATGGTTAAAAGAAATAAACGTAGATCAACCTTGCCCTAGTAAAAATCACCTTTTTAAAGCCAACTGAAGCCTATTACCTTTACTACTCCATCTAATATCATCAAAACATTCATTAATAATGTATAGGCCACGGCCATTTACACTACTTATTTTTTTTGGTAATTTGTAGTCTCTTTTTTTTATTTCTAAACCATTACCTTGATCTTGAATTTGCCAAACACACCAATTAGGAGTAATTATTCTTCTTACTCTAATATTTTTTTTAGGATCTAATTTATTTCCATGTTTTACTGCGTTAACTAGAGCTTCATGTAAACCAAGTTTTATAAGATAGCTTGATTGAGAATTTTTAATAGGTTCTAATAATTGATCGACAAATTCATTTAACTGTAATGATGATTCAAATTCGTAGTTTGACCAGTTAATTTTTGGTCTTTTAAAAAATCTTTTTAAAATATTTTTGCCCCGGAATAAGGACATAATAATATTTTTAAACTGTCTTAATTTTAACTTATTAAATACCTTAATTTAAAGGATATTATTGTGTCTCTTTGAAATAGCAGGATGCCGTAGGATGGAGTCCATAAGTCTTACTCCTCTTAGTTGATTTATTAAAGGCATATGTCCATCAGGAGCATCCAATGACCAGCAAAAAGATCCAGGATATCTAGTCCATAAGCCCTCTTTTTTCCACCCTATTTTCGGCCACATTAATTCATATTTTTTCCCTACTGATTTTAATATCTTTGCTTGAATTGAAAATCCAAATCTACCAGTAGAATAAATAGTCCATAATCTATCTATTGTTTCTAGATCTTTTCCTGACATATTTTTAACTTCACTGTAGAAAACATATCCACGTTTTTCAGCTAATTTTCCAGCTAATTTTCGTAAGTAGGAACTTGTTAATCTATCTGCATCTTCAAATTTTTGCTCAACTAACATTAATTGCAATTCCTCATAATTAATATCAATATCTGAATATGTATTAAACCAATTATTGAATTTAGAGTTTTCAAAGAATTCTGGTTTAAATTTTTTTAAAACTTGCAATATCCAACCAGCAGCCCAGTCATCTCCTGCTCTATCAAACATATCAAACAGAGATGGGCCAAGATTAAAAATATTTTCGATTTCAGATTCTATTTGATTTAATGTATTTATTCTTTTTCTTTGATTGGAATCTACAAATTTTTTTATCAGATCTAATGTAGCATTATTATACATGTCTTGTTCCTTGTCATTCATTTTAAAAAATCAATCTAAAAAAATAAAAACTATCCATGTATTTCAAAAGAAAAGAACTAGAGAAATTTAGAAGTTTTAAAGGACCACTTATAGATGTTAGAAGCCCAAATGAATATTATAAAGGACACCTGCCTAATTCTATTAACATTCCACTATTTGATAATAATGAGAGATCTATAATTGGCACGATTTATAAAAAAGAAGGAAGAAAAAAAGCAGTCATACAGGGATTAACATTCTTTGAAAAAAAAATGGAGTCACTTCTTGATAATTTATTCAAGAGTATTGAGTTTTATAAAACTATTCCTCATAAAAATAATGAATTTTTTATCAGAATATATTGTTCTAGAGGAGGAATGCGTTCAAAAAGCATTGCTTGGCTAATAGAAAAATATAAATTAAATCCAATAACACTTAAGGGAGGATACAAAAAATATAGAAGATGGGTATTAGATAGTTTCTCAAAAAAATTGAATATAATAGTTATTGGAGGAAAAACAGGAACAGGGAAAACAAGATTATTATCATTACTAGAGAAATATAAATATCAAACCATAGATCTTGAGGGGTTTGCTTGTCATAGAGGAAGTACATTTGGAGGATTAGGTATGAAAGAACAACCTTCAAATGAACAATTTGAAAATATAATTGCAGAAAAATTAAATTCTTTTAATTGTTCTAATAATATTTTTGTAGAAGCTGAAAGTGCAAATATTGGTAAATGTAAAATTCCTCATGAATTCTTCAATCAGATGAAACATTCTAGGAGAATTGAAATTTTAAGAAGTGAATCTAACAGGTTAGATGAGTTGATAAATACATATAGTGTTTTTAAGAAAGAGGAACTCCAAGAATCTGTATTAAGAATAAAAAAAAGATTAGGACCGCAAAGAACAAAAATAGCTCTTGAATCAATTAATAGTGAGAAATGGGACTTAGTTTGCAGATCAGTTTTAGATTATTACGATAAGTGTTATGAATATGAAAAGGTTGGCAAAACTAATATAAAGATAATAGATTTAACTGATAAAAAATATGATGAAAGTATCCTAGAAATTATAAATAATGTTTTATAAAATAACTACAAACGAATGTGAAAAATATTTCCTAAAATAAAGAATTATTAACTGAATATTATGACAGCAAATAAAACTGCAAAAATACAATTTTATGAAGGAACTGATGAACCAGTAGTACCTGAAATAAGACTGACAAGGAGTAAGGATGGTACAACCGGCCAAGCATTATTTTTGTTCGAAAAACCTCAGGCATTATCTTCAATTACTGATGGAGAAATCACAGGTATGCGGATGATTGACTCCGAAGGTGAAATATTAACTAGGGAAGTTAAAGTAAAGTTTGTTGATGGAGAACCCATATTTTTAGAAGCAGTTTATATTTGGAAAAACACATCAGACTTTGAGAGATTTATGAGATTTGCAAATAGTTATGCCAAATCAAATGGATTAGGATATTCTGAGAAAAATTAGAATGTTCTGAAAATTGAATAGTTCATCATATTTCAAAATACTAGTAATTTTAATCACTTCTTTAATACTATGGACTTTAAGAGATTTTCTCCTATTAATAATTTGTTCTTTAGTTATTTCAAATATTGTATGTAATTTATGTAATCAAATACAAAAGGGCTTGAAAATCCCCCGATCGCTTTCTTTGTTTCTTGTCTTAACCGTTATATCAGTAATAGTATTTACTATTTTCATTCTTGTATTGCCTCCGTTTATAAAAGAATTCAATGAAATACTAGTTGATATTCCAAATGGCTTATCAAAAATAAATATTTTGATTAATACAAATTTGAACAAATTTAATAGCTTATTATATGGAGAACAATCAGAAAATGTTATAGACATATTCGGTCTTTTAAATAATGTAGTTACCATTCCAGATGCTTCAACTATTGCAAAAGCTATTCAAGAAAGCTTTAAGAATTTAATAAATATAGCGGGGAATCTGGGTTCAGGTCTTTTGAAATTAATATTCGTATTAGCAGTGAGTTTGATGATTTCTATTGAACCAAAACAGTATAAAGAAAATATACTTCTTTTAATTCCAAAAAATTATCGCAACAAATTTAGAAATATTCTGGAAAAATGCAATATTGCATTAGCAAATTGGACCTTTTCTATGGTTATAAGCTCATTATCAGTAGGTCTATTATCATTAATAGTTTTGTCAATACTAGACGTCAAATATGTTGTCTCAAATGCTTTAATAGCAATGGTTCTTAATATAATTCCAAATATAGGTCCAGTTATTAGTGGTATATTTCCAATCTCAATTGCACTACTTGATAATTTTTGGAAGCCACTGGCTGTTTTAGGAGCATATGTAATAATTCAAAATATTGAAAGCTATATAATAATGCCTTCTATAATGAAGAAAAAAGCAAACTTACTACCTGGTTTGACATTAATATCGCAATTTGGATTTACTTTCATTTTTGGTCCTTTAGGCTTAATACTTTCTCTTCCATTAGCTGTAGTAATTCAGGTTTTAATCAAAGAATCACTTAAAGATATTTAAAAACTACTTAATTAATTTTTTATATAAATATGGGTAGGAAAAAAGTATAAAAAAAGCTAAGGGATGTTTACCAATAGCAAAATATAGTGAACTAAATGTAAAATGATCAAATAATATTCTTAACTCGGTAGAAAGATCTATTAAAACTAAAGAAAATAAAATTATCAAATAGTAATTCAATTTCATAATTTTAGAAGGTTAAACTCAGTCTTTCAGCAACAAAGATGGAGCCAATAAAATACTTGAATAACTTCCAACTAATATTCCTAATGATAAGGCCAAAGAAAACCAAAATAGTGAGTAAGATCCAAACAAAATTATGCTTAATAAAGGGATAAGGGTTGTAATACTTGTAAAAGTTGTTCTTCTAAATGATTCGTTAACTGATAATTGAATAGTTTCGTTATAGCCTTCTTTCTTTGATTTTAAATTCTCACGAATCCTATCAAATATAACAACTGTATCATTTACAGAATAGCCAGCAATAGTTAACAATGACACAGCAAATAAACTGTTTACCTCGACGGATAATATAATTCCCAACCAAGAGAATATACCGAAAACAATTAATAAATCATGGAATAAAGCTAATAATGCAAATAATGCATATTTTTTGTCAAATCTAATGGTTATATATAAAGATATTGCAAATAAAGAAACCAACAATGAAGTAACACAATTAGTAAGTAATCTTTTCCCAAGCTTTGGACCTATTAATCTTGAGTCCTTACTCTCATAATTCAGAGGTCCAATAATATTATCAAGATTAGTAATAAGATTATTTGATTCTTCAATACTTAAATAAGGTGTTCTTATTGATATTAATTTATTATTATTTTGGAATTGTAATTTAATATTATTTAAAACATTTTTATTTTTAGAGATCTCTCTTAAATTTTTCAAAACTGAATCTGGGGAAAGATTAGAACATTCCGCTTCACAAAATCTTTCTATTCTTAGTTCATTTCCCCCAACAAAATCCATCCCTAAATTTATAGGTTTCTTATAAGAAGTATTAAATGTAGAATATAAAATTCCTAGCAGACTCAACAAAATAAGAATAGTTGAGAAACTAATTATCTTTTTTTTATTTTTTATTAGTTCAAGATTGTATTTCATGGGAAATTAAAAAAATTTTTAATTTGAAAAATTATTCTTTGGCAGATAGAGATTTTTCTGCCTCAAAGATTGATATGTTGTAAAAAATCGTAAAATAGTTTTAGAACAATTTAATGAGGTAAACAAGCTTATTAAGACTCCAATACCTAATGTTGCCGCAAAACCCTTAACAAAATTTGTTCCTAATAAAAACAATACAAAACAACTAAGAAGAGTTGTAATATGGCCATCAACTATGGATGAATTAGCTCTTTGAAAACCGCTATCAATAGATCTTGTAAGAGTATTACCGTCATATAATTCTTCTCTAATTCTCTCAAATGTAAGAATATTTGCATCAACAGCCATACCAATGCTAAGAATAAGACCAGAAATTCCAGGTAAAGTTAAAGTTACAGGAATTAAAGAATATAGGGCCAAATTAAAGAAACCATATAGTACTAGAGAAAGAACTGAAACAAAACCTAAAATTCTATAATTAAAAATCATAAATATACCAACAAAAATTAGTCCACTAATTGCTGCATAAAGACTTTTTAAAATATTTTTGGATCCCAAAAGAGCCCCTATAGTATTAGTTTCTACTATTTCAATTGGCAATGGTAATGAGCCTCCTTTAAGTTGAACTTCTAATTCTCTAGCATTTTCAGCACTAAAATTACCACTTATTGTTGCTGATCCACCTGTAATACCGGTATTAGCAAACTGATTACTAACACTAGCTTCACTTATTGATTCGCCATCTAGAATGATCGCCAAAAGTTGATTAGTTCCAGCAATTGACTTTGTAATATCTGCAAACTTGTCACCTCCCGAATTACTGAAAGTTAACAAAACTTCCCAATTACTATTTGTTTGTTCTTGTCTCCTTCCTGCGTTAATAAGATCCTTACCAGTTAAATCTGTTTTAATAAATAAATTTGTAATTTCTTTATCAACATACTTTTTAATTTCAATTAACTTCCCATATAAATCATTACTAGTAGTCGAGTAATTTAGTTCTTCCTCTATCTCTTTAAGATCCTCTTGAATAATTTTTAAGAAATTATCATCATATTGACTTTTTTCTGAAGAGGAATATTGATCAATAATTTCTTTAATATTTAATCTCTGAAGTTGCAGAGTTTTCAAATTGGTAGATGTTCCTGCTTTTTGGGTCCTAAACTCTAATAAAGCAGTCTTACCTAAAACTCTTGAAGCAACTAATGGATTTTGTTCTCCGGGTAATTCTAAAATTAATTGATCTCCACCCAGGGTTTGCAAGTTTGATTCTGAAACTCCTAAGTTGTTAACGCGTCTATCGATAACCGAATTAACTGCATCAAGTTCATCCTTCGTTACCTTGCCTTCCTCTTTAATAATTTGTAGAGTAAGCTGAGAACCCCCTTGTAAATCCAATCCCAACTGTAGGGGATAATTTATTAATAGATAAACAGATAAAGTAAGTAGAAATATAATAAAAAAAAGCCAACCTTGCCTTTTTTTCATTGTCTATATACTCCCACTAATTAAGTTTTCAACTTTTTCAACTATTTGATTTGGTTGAATTATTGTCAAATTCTCAAGATTTCCATTATAAGGAGTTGGAATATCTTGACTAGATAATCTAATTGGTCGGGCATCAAGATCATCGAAACACTCTTCAGTTATCAAGGCAATTAATTCTGCGCCAATACCTCCAGTTTTCATACATTCTTCAACAATAATTACTTTATTTGTTTTTCTTATTGATTTTGAGATGGTTTCCATATCAAATGGTTTTAAACTTATTAAATCTATTAACTCAACATCTATTCCTTTTTTTTCTAATTCTTCAACAGCTTTAAGGCAGTGATGTCTCATTCTTGAATAAGTCAATAAAGTAATATCTTTTCCTTCTTTTACAACGTCAGCCTGATCTAAAGCGCAAGTATAATCACCCTCAGGTAATTCTTCAGACAAATTGTATAGAAGAACATGTTCGAAAAATAGAACCGGATTATCATCTCTTATAGCTGCTTTCATTAAACCTTTAGCATTTGTAGGTGTACTACATGCTACGATCTTTATGCCAGGAACTGCATGGAAATATGCTTCAAGTCTTTGACTATGCTCAGCACCAAGTTGACGACCAACTCCTCCAGGTCCTCTAACTACTGCTGGTATTTTATAATTTCCGCCACTTGTATATCTAAGCATACCCATATTATTTGATATCTGATTAAAAGCTAAAAGCAAAAAACCCATATTCATACCTTCTACTATTGGTCTTAAGCCAGTCATTGCTGCACCAACAGCCATACCCGTAAAACTATTCTCTGCAATTGGAGTATCTAAGACTCTTAACTCTCCATATTTTTCATATAAATCCTTAGTTACCTTATAAGATCCTCCATATTGACCAACATCTTCCCCCATTACGCAAACATTTACATCATTTGCCATTTCTTCATCAATTGCCTCTTTCAAAGCATTAAATAATAATGTTCCAGCCACAATTAATTACCTAATTAATCACATATATAATCCTACCACTTTGAATAATTCAACCTCCTTCAGCGAAGGTTATGAGTAGTAATATTGATAAAATCATTCCAGGCGAAAGTAAAAGAACTAAAAGGCCTAAGTCATGTAAAGACATTCAAAGAAAGTGTTTTCTTAATAATATTGGCAATTCAATTTTTCTTCAGAAAAAAACTTCGAATAAATACAATAAAAAGTCCTATACCTATAAAAGCAAAAGAGAAAGTTAGCAAAAAAGATAATCCAATTATTAAGGTATTAATACTAGAAGAAATATTTTGGACTATTTCAGAAGAATTAGATGGTTTATGTACGGAAAAATAAATTGCAATTTTATTACTTAAAAAATAAAAAAATATAAATAATAAAAAACTTGTTAATGATCCTACAATAAAATTTAATGGTCCTTTTTCGGGAATATTTTTTTCAATATTCTCATTACTATTATCAGCCACAATAAAATTTGAATAAAAAAAATTTAAATGAATGTTATTCCCTTTTCAAGGAAAGTGCAAACCCATGAATCGTAACCTTTATTTCTAAACATTTTATAATTTGCGGTTAATTCTTTTTTAGCAGTCTCTATATCTTTAAAGAGTGCAAAGCATGTAGGGCCTGATCCACTCATTGAAAATGTAAGACAATTTTCTAATTTAGAAAGTAAATATAATGCCTGCTTTACAGAATCATTTTCATTTTCAACAACTAACTGCAAATCATTTTTAATAGATAAATGTTGATTATCAAAATTTAAGTTATTTAAACCATTATCTCTTAAATTTTTTCTTATGTTCTCAATTATTTCTCTATTAGTAAGATATTGATCACAAAATCTATTACTATATTTTTTATAAGTTTCAGCAGTTGATACTGATATATTCGGATTTTTTAAAAGAATTGCTCCATATTCAAGGTTTGAATCTAATTTCTCCAAAATTTCGCCTCTTCCAAAACATAATTGAATACCACCATTTATAAAAAAGGGAATATCAGATCCTAAAGTTGATGCTAATGAACATAAAGTATCTTGGTCTAATTTCAAATCCCATAAATTATTAAGACCAATTAATGTTGCTGCTGCATTACTGGAACCACCAGCTAATCCTGCGCCAATTGGGATATTTTTTCTTAAAAATATATTAGCACCGTAATCTATATTTGATTTTTTCCTTAATAGGTTTGCCGATTTAACAATTAAGTTATCATCAGATAGGCTTAAATCATTACAATCAGACTCAAGTTTAATTAAACCTTCATTATTAATTTCAAATTCTAAATAATCAGCAAGATCGATGTTTTGCATAATCATTGCTAACTCATGAAATCCATCCTCTCTTTTACCAATAACTTCAAGGTGCAAATTTATTTTGGCAGGAGATTTTATATTAATTTTCTTTTTAGCTAAATCTTGCATATACTTAAATTTTTATTCTTTAATTTTAATACAATTTTCTGCAAGCTTAATCCATTGGTCAATTGAAATATCTTGTGGTCTTAAATTAAAACAAACTTTTGAAGATTCAGATAATTCATTTATCTCTTCATTTGAAAGTATTGAATTAAGAGTATTTCTAAGCATTTTTCTTCTTGAATTAAATGAAATTCGAAGAAGTTTATCTATATATTTTTCTAGACCAATATCTAATCTTAAATCATTTTTAATTGGTTCGAAAACTACTAAAGAAGAAAAAACTTTTGGAGGCGGACTAAATGATGAAGGCGGCACATCACATATTCTTTTTATTTTTGATAAAAGTTGCATTCTTATACTAAGCGCACCAGCATTGGGACTACCTTCTTTTGACAAAATCCTATCTACAACGTCTTTCTGCATTAAAAATATTATTTTTTCGTAATTATAGTTTCTTATAATGCCCAATCGACCTATGAAAATATCCAATATTGGACCAGTTATATTGTAAGGAATATTTGCAATCACTTTTGTAATCTTCTTATTAATCGAATCTAAATTTACAGAAAGAACATCTCCTTGCTGAAGTGAAAACTTATCATTATCATTGAATTTATCATTTAATAAATTTATTAACTCATCATCAATTTCAACATCTATTTTGGTCCAATAATAGAATGCAAGTTTTGCCTGTAATATAAACATCATTTTTCCATTCATAACTTTGTTTCCCCTTTTTTTTGCATCAGCTAAAAAGTTAGTTTCTTTGGGATTATAAATGAGGTCGTAAAAAAGAGTATTTTTCAAGCCATTATAACTAGAAAAATCCAACTTTAATTTTTCATCTTTGGTTAACCCAATACTTGTCGTGTTTATAATTATATCTAAATTTTTAGGTATATCACCCCAATCTAAAACTTTGGATTTTGAATAATTCTCTGTCATACCATTGTATATTAAGTTTTCGGCATTCTTTTTGGTTCTATTCATAAT
>OZSS01000862.1_pt1 | contig 14547 bp, 18 predicted proteins | sample 1779911 | NCBI WGS metagenome assembly OZSS01 (sample SAMEA2603589, study PRJEB24840) | metagenome | biome: Water; feature: Photic zone; material: Seawater sample | place: Mediterranean Sea | collected 2013-11-12 | depth 10 m | reverse complement strand
GGGGGAGTGAATCGCTGAAGTCACTTCCCCAATTTGAAAGTCATTTAAAAAAATTGGCCATCTGCTGTCATTAGTACCAACTAATGGAGGCCCTTCGAATTCAAAGCCAACATGAAGCCGCTCGACACCGCTTTTTTGGATTTTTTCCAAGGCCGCTTTACCTAGAAAGTCGCAACCTTTGTCCAAATCGACAAGACGGTCCATACCCATCTCAAAAGGGTTATTATCAAGGGTCATATCCGCTTGATACGATAGCATCGCGCCCTCAATACGACGGATGCTTGAAGTGTGCCCTGGGTGAAGTCCCAAAGGCTGGCCAACTTCCATAAGATGCTCCCACAAAAGGTCACCTTTCGAACTATCACAAAGAAAAATTTCAAAACCAAGCTCACTGGACCACCCTGTTCGGGAAATCACTAGCGGGACGCCATTCCAGTCATGATTTATGAAACGGTAATAATTAAGTTCAGCGACTGCACCTGAGAAAGCTTTTCGAATGATCTCACGAGAACGCGGCCCTTGAATTTGCAACGGTGATACATCTGGCTCGCTTACGCGCACCCTCATCTTTAAAGCCGCAGCCACGCCCTTTACCCAAAGAAGTACATCACTATCGGCTATTGATAACCAAAATCGGTCTTCCGCTAGTTTTAGAAGTATCGGGTCATTTATGATTCCACCATCATTATCGGTGATGAAAACATATTTGCATTGGCCAACCTCGCAAGTCGATAGGTCACGGCAGACAATAAGCTGAGTAAGTCGCGCAGCATCAATACCAGTTATCTCAACCTGACGCTCAACAGCCACGTCGCAGAGGATGGCGTCATTAACAAGATTCCAGAAATTTTGTATCGGGTCGCCAAAATCACGAGGAATATACATATGGTTATAAACTGAAAATCCTCGCGCCCCCCATCGCAGAGCGGCATCAGAAAATGGCGATTTCCTAATTTGGGTCCCGAAGCTGAATTGTTTGAAATCTCGCTCTCGGATATCTGACATTGGACAGCCTGTTACTCGCTAGTGAATGGTAGAAGTTGAGGGGCGCCAGAGTTTTTTACCGCCAAATCGAAAGCGTTGCCTCAAGTACAAACACCCTGGTTTTTAATTCGATAGCGGTTATTCGTCGAGGAGCATGCGATCGATCTCGTCACGGTTCGGTGGTGCAAAATCTGCGGCTAAGTCTGCTGCTATAGTTCGATAACTGCCCAAGTCCTCAGATGGGATAAGAATTTCGCTTCTCACATGGTCGAAGGCTCCGGACCAATTAAGCACTTGATGGAGCACCGTCACCCGTTCTGCAGGGCCCTCAAGCTGGGCGACCATTTCGCCCTCACTTAGAGAAGAAAATAAGTTCAGATATTTGAAATCTCCTAGTTGCTCACAGAGTTTCGGTATCGCTTTGTGTAAGCCGGTTCGCCCGCGCGCTGCAGCTAGTTTCGATTGCTCCGAAAACTTCATCCGAAGAAGTATTGTTGCCACATCATGACTCCTCAAATTCGAGTTCGCATTTAGCTGCAAGTGAAATCAGCGCAGCAGGCATGTCCGATTATGAGAAAGCAATGGCTTGAGTCAAAGATTAGACCGTACAGCAAATGATATGAGGGTTCTCAACCGCTTGCGGGGCGACCAAAAACATCGGGTGGTCCATCTCGCCCGCCTGGCGCGCTCACCGGTAAGCCATGATCGTATCCTTGAACACGGCGCTCGAGGTGTCGATCGTGGTCATTCGTCGAGCAGAATATAGTCGGTCTCGGGTGTCACGGCGCATTCCACCTCATAACCGACCGAAATATAGCTTTGCTAGCCTACAGTTAAGAAATCATTTCATCTGCACCACCTGTACCGTCCGCAAGCACTATCTCGCCACGATCCACCAAGTCTTTGGTTGCTTGGATCATATCGATTTGGGCCGCTTCAACCTCACTTAAACGCACGGGGCCCATAGCCGTCATGTCTTCCTTCATCAGCTTAGACGCACGCTCGGACATATTGGAAAAAAACAATTCCTTTATCTCATCCGATCCACCTTTAAGAGCCAGGGTCAATTTATCTTTTTCAACAGTGCGCATCAGTGTCTGCACCCCAGCAGAATCCAGCTTAATTAGATCGTCGAAGGTAAACATTAAGGCTCGAATTTTTTCTGCCGAATCAGCACTACGTTCGCCCAGAGCAGCAAAAAAACGCTCTTCCGTTCTACTATCAAAATTATTAAAAATTTCTGCCATTACCTCATAACTGTCGCGTTGGTTGGTTCTCGCTAGATTCGACATGAATTCGGTTCGCAGAACTCGCTCGACGTCTTTTTCTATTTCTCTATCCACCGGCTGCTTCCGTAACATTCGCATCACAACCTCTAGCGAAAAATTTTCAGGCAAGGTCGCCAGTACCTTGGCGGCATGTACCTGACCAATTTTGTCCAAGATGACCGCGACTGTTTGTGGGTATTCGTTTTTCAGGTAATTAGCGAGCACCTGTTCATTAACGTTCGCCAGTTTGTCCCACATGGTGCGGCCGGCTGGACCGCGAATTTCTTCCATGATCGAACTAACTTTTTCGTCGCCAAGGATACCCCCAAGCAGGCGCTGCGCGCTGTCAGCCGAACCGATCAACCCCCCCGTCGACGAGACTTGTTCAGCAAACTCGACAAACAATCTCTCAATGATTTCGGAACCAACGGTGCCGAGACTCGACATCGCCTGGGAGATTTCTTTGATTTCCTCATCATCAAGGTTAGCAAAAATTTTGGCCGCTTGCTCTTGGCTCAGCGACATGAGGAAAATGGCCGCCTTTTCTTGGCCTCTTAAAGAACGGTAGTCATCACGGATACGCACAGCAACCTCCAAAAAAGGGACGCACTGCTCCGAAGCCGAGAACTGAAAATAATATAAGTTCTTTTGATAAGAATAATCGGAAATTGGTAAAAACAGTGCTCTATCAATACCTTGACGAATACACCCACTTGTCTCAATCGTCAATCATGGAAAGGAAGCCGCGGCATTTTGTATAACTGGCAAAGGCCCTTGGTTATGATGAGGTCCGAATGGTGAATCGCCAGTCAGCGTTTTGTCTTTCCTTCTAGATTGTCCACTGTACCTACGCTGCGTGCCATTCCATCCGCCATGATCGTATCCTTGAACACGGCGCTCGAGGTGTCGATCGTGGTCATTCGTCGAGTAGTATGCGGTCAATTTCGTCTTGGTTTGGAGCCTCATATAAATCATAGACTTTCGTCAGAGTTTTTGTGGCTTCCACAAATTCGGCTAGGGGTGTAAGGACGTCAGCCTTAACTGACAAAAAAGCGCCGGTAGACATCGCCCAAGCCTCCGCAAGTGGGATCTTATCAGGGTCACCTTCAGCGATCGCCACAGCGCACGTGTCGCTAGCCGAGAAATACATTTGCTTGATTTCAAGACCGATGGCCCTAAATGCGGTGCGGTTCATTTCCTCGCGTTCTTTCCCGTTAAACTTGCCGGTTGTGAAGCCCCTAATACCCTCTGCTGAGAACCGGTTGCGAAACATTATAGTCGCCATTTCTTATCTCCTCGTGAGTTTGAATGCACTAAAGCGACGTACAGCGGCTAGGCCGCCGCTGGACCTAATCATGAGGTTAAAATGCGTAGGAATTTACCGTCGGTGCGTTTGTGTGCCTTGCTTGCGGGTCTTCAGGCCATGGTCAAGTCCCTAAACACGGCGGTCATTCGTCGAGGAGCATGCGGTCGATCTCGTCTTGATCGGGCGGTTGAAATTCCGCAGCTAACCTTTGTACCTCGTCAGAGCGATCAAGCATGGCATCAAAAGTCTCGATTACCTCAGCTTCAATGTGCTCATAGGCACCAGACTGGTCTAAGACCTGCTGCAGCATAAGTGTTTTTTCTGCAGTGCCATCCAAAATCATCACGGTATGTCCACTTAGCGACCGGCCCACCCTCGATATGACCAGACCCAACTGATTTAAAAGTTTTCTCATGTTTTCTTGGCGCTGGCTCATAGCCTTTTTATTGAATGTGTAACCTTTCCGCCTTGCCTTCTCGTTAAGACGAAAACGTAAAATAACGATTGCCATCTTAATCCTCCTTAAATGGCTTATCCGTGCAAGCCTAGGCCCGCATCAAAATCCGACGGACGGTGGACGGATACCACTGCCCTCCCCTCGCAGTCGCCACGCCGCGCTTGTTCAAAGCGTCAGCAATGCCGTCGAGCGTGGTGATGCCTACCGCGCGGATCCCGTCAATGATCGGTAATATCTCAGCCGCGCGTTGGTCTGCCCGCTGGATCTGGCCACCTCGGGCTTTTTGAAGCGCAGGAACGCCCTTTGCCGCGATCAGTGGGTTCGCGGCGCCTAACTTCACACCACGCGCCTTAGCGGCCTTCAGCGCAGCTTTGGTGCGCTCCGATATCTGTTTTGCCTCGTGTTCGGCCATAACGGCCAACAGATGCACGGTCAGCTCGTTCGCATGCGGATTGTCGACGGCTACGAACTTCACGCCTGACCGCATCAATCGGCTGATAGTGTAAATATCGCGGGCCAGCCGATCTAACTTGGCAATCACAAGCGTAGCGCCCGCCTTCTTCGCATCCTTAATCGCAGCGGCGAGCTCGGGGCGATCGTCACGCCGCCCGCTTTCGATCTCGACGTGTTCGCTGACGAGCTCGTGCTGGTTTGTGCCAAGCCAGCGGGTGACCGCCTCTTTCTGGGCTTCGAGCCCCAGGCCGGACTGACCTTGGCGCTCGGTGCTAACGCGGTAGTACGAGACAAATTTGCCGTCAGACATGATTTAGCCTCCGATTAACACAACGTGTAACGGTCGTTACACATTGATAAAAACACCCTAAAAAAGGGGTCAGGCACCCTCCTCGTCGAGGAACTTCAAAACCAGCGACTCAATGATCGCCTGGCTCGTTAGGTCATTTTCGAAGCCATATCGCTTCAAACGGCGATAGTCGGTTTCGGTTAGCTTTAGTGTCATAGCCTTCGAGCGCGCTTCCTTGGTCGGCTTAGGCGGCTCAGGCGCAGCGGCGGGTGCAGCTGCCGCCTGGTGAGGCGTCACAGGGGCGCCCTTGGGCACGGCAAAGCCCTCGAGGCCAGATTTGGGTCGCTTTGCCATGACTATTTTTTCACCAGATATTTTTTCACACAGTCGGCAAGCTCGTTGATCTCCTTCGCGGCTTTAGTCGAGCCGTACTCGCAAGCCGCCTCACCCGAGATCGCGGCCGAAGGATAATCAACGCGGAAACCGATGTTGACGGGCGCCAGGCGACCCTGCGCCGCCAGCAAGCGAGCCGCCTCCCCATTAAGGCGGGCGCGCGGCGGCGTCTGGGTCAGCACAAAAACCCAGTTACGCTTGCCGAGGAGCTCAACGATCGACAAAGCCGAACCGAGATCGTCAGGCGATGGGCGCACCGGCACCAGAACCAGATCGCTTTTCTGGTCGCCAAGAATATTGGCAGCCCCTACGCCAGGCGGCGTATCGACAAACAGATAATCCGCGTTGGCCGCTATAGCCTTGTTACCAGCGTCTGCCGGAACCACGGCTGGCATGTCAGCCTCACGCCGCTGATACCAGGTCGTCGTTGTCAGCTGCGGATCGAGATCCTTGATAGCCACCCGCTCGCCACGCTGCGAAAAACAGACCGCCAACTCGCGAACGAGCGTCGATTTTGAGGCGCCGCCTTTGGGCGTATAAACCATGATAGTCTTCATGGCCGACACGATGCGCGTAAACGCCCACGCACGTCAATGGATACGTACATACGTACCTACTGATCTACGTAGACTGTGTTAATATCGCCACATGATGAAAAGGTCGAAAGAAGCCGGCGCAGACTTCGGCCCTGACTGGCCGGGAAAGCGATGCGCCGCACGCTCAAAGCGCACTGGCGAGCCCTGCCGCAACCCTGCGGTACTCGGTTGGGATGTCTGCCGCATGCACGGCGCTCGTGGTGGGCGCCCTGCCCGCTCTGGGCCTGACTGGCGCCAAGCAAGCAAATTACTGCAAAACTTGGCGCCAGAGCCTAAGGAGGTAACGGTGGTGATCGCCGCCGGGCGTGACGAGTGATTAAGCGCCTGCGCCACTTAGATTGATTGCGTCGGCGCCAAAATACTTGATTTGCTGAAACCAGTAATCCACTTCGCCCTCATAAGCGATTACGTCTCTCATCGTGTTAGCACCAATTTCTGCGGTGAACGCGTCATTTTGCGCCATAGCTTTCTCACAGGTGTCTAAGTCCGGAAAAACCTGAATCGAAAGGAGCTCTGTTTCGCTGGTATTCACGGCGATCAAAAGCTCCACTCCGGGTGAAAATTCGTTTAAACACGATCTAAAAACGACCGCAGTTTTATTTTTGTCCTCTGAACTGTTGAACTCAACCGACACAATCCTGGCTACTTTTCCCATCACGTTCTCCAAAGCATTTGTTGAAACTGGAGACGATAATGGCCGGCCCGTGCCGTGCCGCAAGGCTTCATAACCAAGAACATGACCATAGACCACGTCGCAGGGCATCTAGTTATCTGGCCACCGCCACAGGCATTGCGTTAGCACCGAAGTACTTGATTTGCTGAAACCAGAAATTCACATCACCGTCATATACAATGCGGTCTCGAAGGTTGGCGTCGGTATTTTTCTCAAACCATTCAGCCCGACGGAGCTCGTAAGCATCGAGGGTTCCCTGATCTGGCCAAATCTGAATCGTAATTGCGGATAACTCGCTCGTATCTATGGTCACGAGCAACTCAATCCCCTCGGCTAGTTCTGCCATGACCGAACGGAATTTCACCATGGCCTCGTTCTTATGGGCCTCAGTATCGAATTCGCTCGAGATAATCCGGCCAACCTTTTCCATCACATTCTCCAGGGCATTTGTTGAAACTGGAGACGATAATGGCCGGGCGGGGAGTTGCGACAAGGGTTACAGTCAACCCCACTGTCAACCGCTTGCAAGGGGTAAACCTTGTTTTCCTACACGCGCGGGGCGGTGCGAGTACCACAACGAGGACGGAACACCCGACCTAGAGAGACCTGGCACCTATCAGATGGGCAGACATATTAGGCCTGTAACCGGTTTCGGCCGCCTGCTGCGCGGCTAACGGCTTTCGGCTCTCTGGTCTCGGGTCATCGGCGGCCATTGCCGCGCCGCGTCGCGTTCGACGCTCACCACCGGGAGATGGCGAGCACGGCGCGAGGTAGGCCCTAAACTGCCTTTTCCCGCCTGAACATCAGCGCACATCGGCCGCCGAAGCCTAGGGCGGTGGGTTGGGCGTGTTTGCGGCCTGCATTGCTGAATAGGGTTGACGGGCGGACATCGGCAATTCAGGTGACCGCGGCCGCGAAAGTCGTCAAGATGATGTGACCCGCCGGCGTCTTAGGGATGACCGGATCAGACGCTGGCGGCCAGGGGTGACCAGATGCACTGGGAGGGAAAGGGATGGCGCTAATCCTAGTGAAGACACGCTATAACTCGGAAGGTTTTCGCGGCATCGCCAACGATCCAAGCGACCGGCGCGCGGCCAGCGAGGCCGGTTTCGCTGCCGCTAACTGGCAATTGCGCGATATGTATTTCCTGCCGTCATCGTCGGAATGGCTGATGATCGTTGAGGGCGATCCGGAAAATATGGTCGCCATGGAGGTGTCGATCATGTCGTCCGGCGCCTTCGAATACGCCCATTGCGAGGTGATCGTCACACCAGAGTCGTTTTTGACCCAAACTCAGCGGGCGGGCGAACTTGCCGCAAAATACGACGCTCCCAACCGTGACGAGATCGACCGCGTGCTGCTCGACGACTGACTTTCACCCTTATTTTGGGAAGGTACCATAATGGCCGTAGCCTGCGGCGCCTATCAATCAGCGTCGTATCGGCTCTGTCTACTCATCATCAGCTTCGTCTGACTTTCGCAGCCCGTTAACCTCGTACAGAGTAACACCGCTGTTCTTATGATCCTGTATCGCCTGCCTAATGCGGGGCTGGAGTGCCTCAAGCTCATCAGCGAAGCTTGGCCGATGCTCGACCTGCGTCCGGTCAGTGAACATGCCCAGCGTCTTGCCAAGTAATTCCCAGGAACGGACACGCGCCGCCGAGCTATCAGCGTAATGCGCCAATTCCAACAAGCCCTCGATGACCATATCTGCCGAGAGCTCATTTCGGCGTGCATGGGCATCCCTTAGATCTTCGATCAACCTTAGGACCTGAGGTTGCTTGAGATTTACGTGCGAAGCGCGGCGCGCGTTGGAGGCCGCATAACCAGCCTGGCGCGCCGCCTCGGCACCCGACACATTTCCTACCGCCATGATCTCCGCGAACTTAATCTGGCGTAGCGTTAGGCCTGCCGCTTGTTGTGTTTTGTAGCCCGTCATATCAAGCCCACCTGGCTAATACGTAGATACGTAAAGCGTACGTACCTACGTACGCACTTGAATACGCAGACTATACCGTGACTACACATCGGTGGCAAACATTAACTAAATGACAACAACGAGTTAACACCCGGCAGCGGATTGAACCCTACCTTCATTATTCTCGTGCAAACCAGCAATAAATTCAGCCGGTGTCGTGGTGATGAGTGTCCGCGTCCCACATTTGACGAACTTCAAATCACCGGCCTTTAACAGCTGATAAACCTTCGCCCGCTTGAGGCTGGTGGCCTGGCAAAACTCCATAACACCGAAGGCGACCTTATGCTCGGCGGGGGTAGTTAGGTTGTGCTCAGTCATAGAACGTCCTTTTCTGGTTCTAGCAGGAAAGGGGTGCGCTTGCGCTGGAACTTGCCTATTGGTTCCCACGGCGGCGCTATGGCCCAGCTGCCTGCATTGTTGGGCCAATCCATCAATAATTCCCGCAAGCGCTCGGCGGGCAGGGAAGGGGCGCCATTAGTAGGCGCCGGCTTGTACTTACTCAGCTGCGGCTTGAACTTCGGCGCAGCCTCGATGCCGTCCTGCCGTAACAGGTCGAGCGACTCCGGCGGCACTTTCACCATCGCATGATACAGCGACAGGCGTTGCTCGCGGGCCTGGCGGCGCAATTCATCGAAATCAATCAATTCAGCGACCGTCTGATTAACGCTCAGACGGTCATCAGGCTCGCGCTCTGACAATCGAGGCTCGGCGGCGGGCTCGTTCAGCACCGAGAACTCGGCGAGCGGGCCGACGCGCTGTCCTAGGTTTTCACGGGCTGACTCCGGGTCTGACGCCAACAAGTAAGTGGGTTTCTGTCCAGCCCCCTCTGGCTTGTACCTAACCCTGGCGAGGTTAACCTCACTCCCTATTAAATATATTCCTTTATAGGAAGTGAGGTCGACCTCTGCCCAGCCATTGCGATCGCGGTCGTTTACGGCGGCTTTAGCATTCGCCCATAGGTCGGGGTGCAGGGCGGCGGCGTGTTTCGGATTGGTGGCGAACAGCCCCCGCGCGGCGGCCACTTGCCACTTACTCGGCACCAGGTCGGCGTTCGTCCATAATTCATCTACCGGCACCGGTAGGGGCTCATTCGTCACCACATACCAAGTCACGGGGCGGTCGGGCGCCCGTTGCACGCCTCGCGTCCGATCGGATTGCATTAGGTTGGCGGTAACGATCTGGCGGCGAACGGCATCAATACGGGGGTCGCTATGCGCCCGCCTGGTTGCCAGAACGTGTTGGCCGTCCTTCGTCCAGTGCGCGTCATCCGCTTCCACATATGCGCCCGTCTCGGAAAACGATAGGGGGGTGTCGCTGTCGTAGAATAGGCCCCGGGCCTGGGCTTCGACTGCAAACGGCTTGGGCTCGGTTCTGCCAAAGGTGAAAAGGGCGTCGACATTACGCCACTCGTCCTTGCCGGCGATGTTGCCATAGTGCCCATGAACCAAGCCATCCAGTGCCCCGCGTTCTTCGAGCGCCGCCTTGGTGTTCAAGTACGTTATGACCCCGACGCTTTTGTGAACTGCGCGGGCGACCTCGAGCACGGCCGCGACATCGTTGAGCCGGTTCTCTTTCCGCCTGGCGGTTGCGGCGTCATCGGTTGCGATATCCGGCGCAATGGCGCTTTTGCCGTATGCCTCGTCCGTGATCTGCACGATCCGTTGACGCGGTGCGGCGGCGTTGACTGTGGTTAATTCGATTCCTGGCAGATAGGGCTCAAGAACCTCAGTAATAGCGGTGGCGTCCATAACTAAGGTCCAGGCTTCTTGCGCCTTTAGGTCCCGCCGCCAGTTAAACTCAATTTCCTCACCTTTCAGCCCCGGGATGATGCGAATAGCCTGTAATGGCCGGTCACGTTCTAATTCTTTGCCGAGTATGCGCCAGAAAGCGGCTTCCTTGCGGGCCGTCCCGTGCTCGTGCTGCCATTGGCCGATAATCTTGCCGAAGGCGTCTGGCTGCGCAGATTTCAGTCGTTCATTCAGGCTGTCAGCCCGCTGATGACAAATAGCTTCGGCTCGCCGGGCAACTTCAGGCGTTAAGCCGGCGTCCCCGAGAGGCGCGGGGGTGCCGTCCCAATTATCAATCGCGGCCTGCAGGCGCTGGTGCGCCGTAAACAAGTCGTTTTGTGCGTCCATATCTGTGGCGCCGCTGTTCATGGCTGATCCCCGGTAAGGCACTCTCGGGATACGGTTCAGCCAACTGAGCTCCAAGGTTCGTTGCTCAATGCCGGTTTGCCAAAAGGCCTCATCGAAAACTTGGATGTCCGCTTTCTCGGCTGTCGGCAAAAAGGCGTATTCCTGCGGCATGATAATTAGGCCCGGCGCTCGATCCTGACGCTGCTTTTCCCACCCGCATGTTTCAAGGTAAGGGCATCGGCCACAGACCGTGGCGCGCACGTCACCGCGAACGGCCTCAACGCGGCCGGCCTGTTCCTGCATATCTGGGTGGCAGTAGGGCTCGATGTCTTTAGCCTGGTACATGCGGCCTCGATGCATTCGTGCATTTTCGATGCCCGCATTTTTTGCCCGATCTAGCAATTCTTTGCTTAACTCGTTCGTCGGCACATACATGTGAATGCGGAGCGTCTCGGCTAGGCCGCTTTCGGCCACGTTCTTCAGGAATAACGCGGTTTTGCCGACGCCAGTTGATGCCGCAATGGCGGCCCGCGTTACATCGCCATTGAGAACGCTCATAATCACATTCTCGGTGCGCTCTTGAGCTTCCGTTAGCGATACACCCTGTTTTGCCTTTTCCGGCGGTGCTGGGCGGTCGTTGTCTAGCTTATGGGTCGCGTCGCGGTAACTGGTGTCGAGGAAAAGGTCGTGTGTGTATCGCTTAAGGTCGGCTTGCCTGTTTTCGTTGGCGGGTGCGTCACCGATCGCGCGCCGTAACGTGCTTTTGAATGCGGTCCAATCACGCAAATCTGGGTGCGTGCTTTTAACGAAATGCCAGATCGCAGAGGTTAACGGGCCGTGAAAGCCTTCGAGCCCCGGCCCGTCACCCATTAGTGCAATGGCCTCTTGCACGCCGCTACCTAATAGGCCGACCGTGCGCTTGCCTTTGCCGCGTGCTTTTTTCTGTGCAGCTGCGGCCTGCTTCTTCTGTTTAACCTTTTGTTTGACCTCTGCCGGCCGGATCTCCGGCAAGGTGACCACATCGCGCGCACCTTGAATAAAGCCGCTGCGCTGTTTGATCGGGTCAACGGCGCCACCCTTGAAAACTGGGGCGGTTAGCAGGTGCGGCTGTACTTCCATGTAGAGCGCTTTGTCTGTTTTTGGCCGCTCTGTTTCCACCCACCGCCGGAAAAGCCTGAGATCCACAGGTCTGTCGTACCAGAACCATAAATGCAGCCCGGGATTGCCGCCCTTGTAAGTGCCAGAACGCGCGGAGTACTGCCAGAAGCAGCTGGCACCTTCGTAGAACGACGGAAGCTCGGTCGCGATGACGTGTCGGACATAGCCCTCCGGGTCGTTGATAAAGTCAAAGTCGCCGGCATCGAGATCGTCCATGTCGATCATGTCCCAAATGATCGACGTGCCGCCGTCTTGCCAGTGGGCCTTGTCAGCCCCGTTTTTTTCGCGCTTCCGTCGGTTTAAGCGTGCGTTGGCGTCAGCTGCGAGAGCTGCTTGCCCGTGCTCGCTTAATGGCCCTCGTATGACAAAGGCGAGGGGGTCATGCTCGAGGTTGGCTATTAGTGTGGCCAATTCATGAATATCGTGAACGCTTCTTGGTTCGACTGTGAACCACTCGCCCAGACGATAATCATCACTCTTTTTCCATACGCCGTCGGCGTCTCGTTCAATGCTCTTGGCGGCCGGCACAACAGTCCCGTCGTGCCGTGGCACGGTGCGTAAAATGAATATGTTTGCCGGGGCGGCTATTTCGTCTCTCCGACGATGCGGTAGTCGAGCCGGTGTTCCTGGAAGCCGTTAAACACCCGCACTCGCGGGTTCGGGCAGTGAGCGTCGACCAGGTCGGACAGCATTTCCTGCGAAAAGCCGAAAACACGGTCATTGAACGCTAAGAAAGGGAAGCGGGCCCGTAGGTTGCCCTTGAGCTTTCGGACGATCACGATGTCGGCGCCGTATTCAGCTTGTTCGACGGGCTCGGCAAAACGCACGCGAATGTAACGCTTCGGATACCGATCGAAATACTGGCGGTCCTTAGTCGTCATGTCGTTGATGGCGACCGCATAGCTTTCTGGTGTGTAGCCGGGCGGCACCTTCATTTCGTTGAAGTCGCGCTCGATCACCTTCGTCATCACGCGGCGCCCCGCGCTGACTGGGCCTCATACCAGGCGTCGACCAATGCATCTTCAAGGTCATCGCGGCGGCCAGGGTCAGGCACAACGATAGCGAACCGCCCTTTAGGCGTGTCACGCACCGGCCACGACACTCGCGGGCCGTTCCGGTGATCGTTGATCCAAATGCCAGATATGTGGAAGCCGTCCGTGACGATGTCACAGACCGCGTCGGCATTTGACCCTACTAGCCTGACCGCAATGCGATCTAAGCCATGCCGCTCCGCGACATTCGGGCAGATGTGGTAAGACATTTCCTCATTCCGAGCGCGAAGGCACGGGCCAAGGACAAACCGTAATATGACATTGTTTAGCCGCGCTCCTTCGGCGCGTTAGATCTGTTGCCCGCTTTAGAGCCACACACCATTGTTACAGCTGCCAAGCTGGTGCGGCTCACGGAATACGCGTACTATACATGTCCACAGCGTTATCCACAAGATATTGTGTCGGTAACAAGCTGTTACGCTACGTGAGCTATTTGAGCGCTAGGTTTTGTGAATTTGAGGCTACGCAAAGGGCACAAAAAAACCCATTTGGCATACGGCTTAACAACGTTTTGTTAAGTTTTGCTAATTTTTGTTAATTTAAGCATTTACGTAGATACGTATCCTATGTACAAACAGTGACTGATTCGTTGAGGCGATCAAATTCAAAAATGCCGCTTGCGGTTAGATCTGTGAGAAAAGGTCAGGGACCGCCAAGCCCCTGGCCTTTTTCTTTGCCCGCTGCGACTCGGCGTAAACCTTAAATTTCTGAAAATTAGTCAGCGCGCGGGCGCTATGCATACGACTACGCGACTCGGTCCGACTCGGGCGAGGGGGGGCTGGCCGCTACCCCGTCTTTTCCTGGCAGCTATAGCCGGCGATATAAAACAAGGGGGGGGCTTTACCAGCAGTTAATAGAGGCGCCATAGGTTTGGTTATAAACTTGGCAGTTCATACGGTTACGGTTTGGATCTAGCACACCAGGCGGCTGTATTCCGGGGATCACCTCATAAGTCTGCGATTTTGAGATCTCGTTACCTATCGTTTGCAGGCCTTTTGAGATCCTATCCATCGCTTCCCGTCGCCGCTGGGCCTTTTGTTTTCCTTGCTCAACGCAGTATGTGAGCTGGCGTTTTTGGGCTTCGATCAACCATGTTCCCGGAAGCTGGTTGGATGCGCCAAGTTCAATCAGGGCGTCGCATACCTTTGAGTCTGACATTCTAGTTATCTGACTAGAGTTTAGTTAAAGCGCTGCCGACGAACGCCCAAGGCATCCGGCCAACGCTAGGCAGGTTGCTGCGACCAGAAACATTCCCATGGTTTTTTTCATTTCCAACGCTCCTACGTGCCTTTGATCCATCTTGGACAAACTGATAGGGCGATATCAAGCGCCTAACTGCCCCTCCAAAACCACTCAGTCGCCCGCTCAGTGGCGACATGGATCATGAGGCCGACCATCCTGCCGGCTTCACTGTCGCCAGGCTGGTGGCCCTCATACGCTCGCATGGCAGCCATGAACGCCGGGTGGTCCATCTCACCTGCCTGCCGCGCTGACCTGTAAGCCATGATCGTATCCTTGAACACGGCGCTCGAGGTGTCGATCGTAGTCATTCGTCGAGCAACCAGCGACGATTTCTTAGCTCCGGGTGATTTTTTTCTGAGGGTCATAAAACGGCTTGGGTACAACCGTGCAGCGAGCCTGTGAGCCGTTAGTATGAATACAAGCTTCATGCCCAATGCTCGCGTATTGCGGTCTCACAAAACCGAGCGCTATATTTTTATTTAGCCGGGGGGAGTGAATCGCTGAAGTCACTTCCCCAATTTGAAAGTCATTTAAAAAAATTGGCCATCTGCTGTCATTAGTAC
>OZSS01000860.1_pt1 | contig 14573 bp, 9 predicted proteins | sample 1779911 | NCBI WGS metagenome assembly OZSS01 (sample SAMEA2603589, study PRJEB24840) | metagenome | biome: Water; feature: Photic zone; material: Seawater sample | place: Mediterranean Sea | collected 2013-11-12 | depth 10 m | reverse complement strand
ATGGTGCCCCCGCACGGATTCGAACCGCGGACCTATTGATTACAAATCAATTGCTCTACCAACTGAGCTACAAGGGCATGCGCAATAATTATTAACTATTTATTAAATAATCAACTCTTTTTTTTAATATAACTTAAATGATGAAAGACAATAGCAGCACTATTAGAGATATTTAAACTTTCAATCTTATCATTCATATTAATCTTAACTAAGAAATCAGCATATTTACCAGTATGTTGTTTCATACCAAAACCTTCAGATCCAAATAATAAAATATTATTTCCTTCCCATTTGATGTCTGTAAAGTCTTTTTCACCTCTAGCATCAAAACCATATACCCAAAAATTTTTTTCTCTTAAATTTTTTAGTGTTGAATTAATATTAGATACTTCAAAAATATTAAGATGTTCCATACAGCCACTAGCAGATTTATACATTAACTTACTATCACTTGGAAAATGCCTTTCTTTTATTATTAAACCATCAATTCTAAATGAAGCTGCACTCCTAATTAAAGAGCCTATATTTCTTGGGTCTGTTACTTCATCCAAACAAACAAATGTGAGATTATTTTTGTCTTTTATAAATTGTTTAAGATCAGGTTGATCTAAATGCTCTAGTTCTGCAACGTAACCATTATGCATTAACTGCTCTTTAGATGAATATTTATCTAATTCTTTTTTTGATTTAAAATAAACCTTAACATCTTCTAGAAGATTTTTATTTTGGTTTTTTCTATGAATATTTTTTTTTGCTTCTTCAGTTAAAAAAACTCTTAAAACCTTTCTTTGTGGGTTTCGAAGAGCCTCAATAACAGCATGTTGACCAACAATAAAAAATGAGGATTTGTTCATAAATTATCATGAGTTTTACACGTTTTTTTGAATATTTGGCTATTAAATCACGTGTTGCATTTGCATAAATAAAATATATAAAACGCATGTTGTTTAAAGCTTTATTGAACAGGGGACACTTCCCCAAAAGGAGGGGTTCCAGAGCGGTCAAATGGGGCGGGCTGTAAACCCGTTGACTTCGGTCTTCGAAAGTTCGAATCTTTCCCCCTCCACCATTCAGTAGAATTTTAAGTGGCAATGGAGTGTTACTCTTGGGGTTGTGCGGGTGTAGTTCAATGGTAGAACGCTAGCCTTCCAAGCTGGATGTAAGGGTTCGATTCCCTTTACCCGCTCCAAGAAAAAAATTAGTAATGAAACAAATAAAACTGAGGTAAAAAAGTAATGTCGAAAGAAAAATTTGTAAGAAATAAACCCCACTGTAACATTGGGACTATTGGTCATGTCGACCATGGTAAAACAACTCTTACTGCTGCAATCACAAATGTGTTAGCACAAGCAGGTGGTGGAACTGCGGTTGCTTACGATCAAATTGATAAAGCGCCAGAAGAAAAAGAAAGAGGAATAACAATTTCAACAGCTCACGTTGAGTATGAAACTGAAAAGAGACACTATGCTCACGTAGATTGTCCAGGCCACGCTGACTATGTAAAAAATATGATTACTGGTGCAGCACAAATGGATGGTGCGATTTTAGTTGTAAATGCTGCAGATGGTCCAATGCCACAAACTAGAGAACATATTCTTTTAGGTAGACAAGTTGGTATTCCAGCTATTGTTGTTTATCTTAATAAAGTTGATCAAGTTGACGATAAAGAAATGATTGAACTTGTAGAAGAAGAAATTAAAGAACTTTTAACTTCTTATAAATATCCTGGTGATAAAACACCAATCGTTAAAGGTTCTGCTTTAGCAGCAGTTGAAGGAAGAGATGATGAAATTGGAAAAAATTCAATTTTAGAATTAATGAAAGCTGTTGATGAACATATCCCACAACCAGCTAGAGAAGTAGATAAGCCTTTCTTGATGCCTGTTGAGGATGTTTTTTCAATTTCTGGTAGAGGAACAGTTGCAACTGGTAGAGTTGAATCTGGTGTAGTTAAAACTGGTGAAGAAGTTGAAATCGTTGGAATTAAAGAAACAAAAAAGTCAGTTTGTACTGGTGTTGAAATGTTTAGAAAGCTTTTAGATACAGGTGAAGCTGGTGATAATGTTGGAATTTTATTGAGAGGTATAGAAAGAGATGACATCGAAAGAGGTCAAGTACTTTGTAAACCTGGATCAATTACTCCACACACTAAATTTGAAGCTCAAGCGTATGTACTTAAAAAAGATGAAGGTGGAAGACACACTCCATTCTTTACTAAGTACAGACCACAGTTTTATTTTAGAACAACAGATGTAACAGGTGAAGTAGAATTACCAGCTGGAACTGAAATGGTTATGCCAGGTGATGATGCTAAATTCACAGTGAAATTAATTACACCGATTGCAATGGCTGAAAAATTAAATTTTGCCATTCGTGAAGGTGGAAGAACTGTTGGAGCAGGAGTAGTAACTAAAATTATAGAGTAACTCTATAAATAGGAGTGTAGCTCAATTGGTAGAGCGCCGGTCTCCAAAACCGGAGGCTGAGGGTTCGAGTCCCTCCGCTCCTGCCAATTAGAGCTAAGAAAGTATGAGAAACCCGATTAAATTTATTCAAGAAGTAAAACAAGAGGCATTTAAAGTTACTTGGCCAACTTGGAAAGAGACTTTGCAAGGTGCCTTGATGGTATTTGCTATGGCTGTAGTGATGTCTCTGTTTTTTTTACTTTTAGATCAGGTTTTAAAGTTTTTCTTAGAACTTTTACTTAAGGTGAGTATTTAATGAAAAACTGGTATATTGTTCAATCTCATTCTAGCTTTGAAAATAAAGTTGCTTCACTAATTAAAGAAGAAGCAGATAAAGCTAAAATTAGTGAAAAATTTGAGGAAATTGTTGTTCCAACTCATGATGTTACTGAAGTAAAAAGAGGAAAAAGAATTCAAAGAAAAAAAAAATATTTTCCTGGATATGTACTGATAAAGAGTGAGATGGATAATAATATCTATCACATGATAAAGAACATAAAAAGAGTGAGTGGTTTTCTTGGTACAAAGGGTATTCCAGTTCCTGTTTCAGATAAAGAAGTAGAAAAGATTTTGGGTCAAATAAAAGATGGTGTGGCTCAGCCAAAATCTGGTATAGAATACAGCGTTGGTGAAAAAGTTCAGGTTGTTGATGGCCCTTTTGCTTCATTCAGTGGAATGATTGAAGAAATAGATGAAGAAAAGTCTAGACTTAAAGTGTCAGTTTCTATATTTGGACGACCAACACCAGTAGATTTAGAATATAACCAAGTTGAGAAAGCAAGTTAATGGCAAAAGAAATTAGTGGATTTATAAAATTACAAATTAAAGGTGGTCAAGCTAACCCAGCTCCCCCGGTAGGACCTGCTTTAGGTCAACGAGGTGTTAACATCATGGAATTTTGTAAGGCTTTCAATGACAAAACAAAATCAATGGCAGGTAAACCTGTTCCCGTTGAAATCACAGTTTATAAAGACAAAAAATTTGACTTTAAGATCAAATCACCCCCTGCATCTTACTATATTAAAGAAGCAGTAAAACTTAAGGGTGGATCTAAAGAACCAGGAAGAAATATTGTAGCTTCAATTTCTAAAAAGCAATTAGAGGATATTGCTAAAGAAAAAATGAATGATCTTAACGCTCATGATATCAATGAAGCAGTAAAAATTATAGCAGGATCAGCAAGATCAATGGGCATAGAGGTAAAAGAATAATGCCCTCAAAGAGATTTAAAAAGTTGCCAGAAAAAACAAAAGATATTAGCGCTGAAGCTTTTGAAAAATTGATACCAGAGCTAAAAAAAAATTGTACTACAAAATTTGATGAGTCTTTAGATTTAAGTTTTCAAATAAACAACAAACAAAAGAAAAGTGAAGTTAATATTAGAACAGTAGTTAATTTACCAGGTGGTACAGGTAAAAAAGTAAAAGTTGCTGTTGTTTGTGAAGACAATAAAGCTCAAGAGGCTAAAGATGCTGGAGCAGATATTGTAGGTAGTGATGAATTTGTTGAAAAAATTAAAGGTGGTGAATTAAATTTTGAAAAATTAATTTGTACACCTGGAATGATGGTAAAACTTTCAAAATTAGGAAAAGTTTTAGGACCAAAAGGTTTAATGCCAAATCCAAAACTTGGTTCTGTCTCTGATAATATTAAAGAAGCAGTAACAAATGCAAAATCAGGTCAAGTTGAAATTAGAAACGATAAAGATGGTAATATTGGTGTTAGCATTGGTAAAAAATCTTTTAGTGATGACCAATTAATGAAAAATTATAACGCTATATTAGAAACCTTAGAAAAAGAAAAATCGAATAATACTCTAAAAGGGGATTTAATAAAAAATGTTTTTGCAACCTCAACAATGGGTGTTTCTTACAAAGTTAAATTAGGTAAGTCGATATAGTTATGATGAATAAAGATCAAAAGAAAAATTATATTGAAGAAATGTCTTCAAAATTCGAGAACAGTAAAGCTGTTATGGTTACTCATTATCAAGGTTTAACCATGACTCAATTAGATGATTTAAGAGCAAAAATGAGAGAGCATGGAATAGTTTTTAAAATCACTAAAAATAGAATTACTAAACTTGCATTAGAAAAAACCAAATGCAAAGATTTGACTAATTTGTTCACTGGCCCAACAGCGGTTGCTTTTGGTGAAGATGCAATTATGTCAGCAAGGATTCTCTCAAAATTTGCAAAAGATAACGAAAATTTAAAATTAATTGGCGGTATAATGGATAATGAAGTCTTAGATCAGGCTGGTGTCCAAAATGTAGCAAGTTTACCAACTTTAGATGAAGCTAGAGCTAATATTGTGGGTATTTTAAATGCACCTGCATCTAAATTAATTAGCATTTTACTTGCACATTCGGAAAAAATGAGTAGTTTGTCCGCAGAAAATTCTGAAACACAACCCAAAGAGTAATTGATATGCCAGACCTTAACAAAATTATTGAAGATCTTTCAAGTTTAACAGTTGCAGAAGCAGCTGAACTTTCAAAACAGTTAGAAGAAAAATGGGGTGTAACTCCAATGGCCGCAGCAGCTCCAGCAGCAGCAGGTGGTGCAGAAGCAGCTGAAGAAAAAGATGATTTTACTATCATGTTAGTTTCTGCTGGTGATAAAAAAATTAATGTCATTAAAGAAGTAAGAGCAGCTACTTCATTAGGATTAAAAGAAGCTAAAGATCTTGTAGAGGGAGCACCAAAAGAAGTTAAATCTGGTGTTAATAAAAAAGAAGCTGAAGAGATCAAAGCTAAGTTAGAAGCTGCAGGCGCTAAAGTAGAACTTAAATAAATTAATAAGAAAGAATTCAAATACTGATTATTTTTAATCAGTATTAATAAATATAAATGCAATTATCTTTTACTGAAAAGAAAAATATAAGAAAAAGTTTTGGAAAACTAAAAGAAAGTTTATCAATACCAAATTTAATAGAAGTTCAAAAAAACTCATACAAAGAATTAACTGAATTTAATTCTGAAGCAGCAGATCTAACCAAAGGGTTTGATAGAGTTTTTAAAAGTATATTCCCTATTGAAGATTTAAACGACAAAGCAACATTAGAATATGTTTCATATAGATTAGAAAAACCAAAATTTGATGTTGACGAATGTATTACTAGAGGACTTACTTACTCATCAGCCTTGAAGTGCACTTTGAGATTAGTTGTTTATGAAATAGATCAAGATAACAACACAAAAGATATTTTGTCTGCAAAAGAACAAGAAGTTTACATGGGTGAAGTTCCAATGATGACAAATAGTGGAACGTTTATTACTAATGGTGTTCAACGTGTTGTAGTGAACCAGATGCATAGAAGTCCTGGCGTTTTCTTTGACCATGACAAAGGTAAAACTCATGCAAGCGGTAAACTTTTATTTAATTGTCGAGTAATACCAAACAGAGGATCTTGGCTAGATTTTGAATACGATGTTAAAGATTTTTTATATTTCAAAATAGATAGAAAAAAGAAAATTTTTGCATCCACTTTACTTTTAGCACTTGGATATACTAAAGCTGAAATTGCAGACGAGTTTTATGATAACGAACAGTATACTTATGATGCTAAAACAGAAAAATGGAAAACAAAATTTAATCCTGAAAATTACAAAGCTAAAAACTTTGCTGAGGAAGTAATCGATGCAAAAACTGGTGAAGTTGTAATTAAATTAGGTGATAAAATTAATTTCTTAAATGCAAAAAAATTAGCAAACGATGGACTAAAAGATATTTTAGTTTCAAGAGAATCTTTATTCGGTAAAATTTTACATAGAGATATTAAAGTTAATGATGAGGAAGAGGGAACATTTAAAATCGGTACTGAATTGAATGATACAGTAATCCAACAAATATTAGACGCAAATATACACTCGATTCAGATTTCAGTTACAAACTCAATTAATAAAGGTCCTTATTTGCTTACTACAATTTTGAATGACAAAAATAATTCAAAAGAGGAAGCAATAACTGAGGTTTATAAAATGTTAAGACCTGGAGAGCCACCAACAATAGAAATTGCTACTCAGATATTTAATAATTTATTTTTCAGTTCAGACAGATACGACTTGTCTGATGTTGGAAGAGTGAAAATGAATTCTAGGTTAAATCAAGAATGTTCTGATAAAATTACAATTCTAAGAAATGATGACATTATAGCGATTGTTCATAAAATGTTGGATTTAAGAGATGGTAAAGATGAAGTTGATGATATTGACCATTTAGGAAATAGAAGAGTTCGTTCTGTAGGTGAGTTGGTTGAAAACCAAGCTCGTATAGGTGTTTATAGAATGGAAAGAGCAATCAAAGAGAAGATGACTACTTTAGATGTAGAGTCTGCAATGCCGCAAGACTTAATTAACGCAAAACCTTTAACGGTTTCTTTAAAAGATTTTTTTGCAAGTTCACAACTTTCACAATTCATGGATCAAACAAATCCTCTTTCTGAAATCACACACAAAAGAAGAGTATCAGCATTAGGACCAGGTGGTCTTACTAGAGAGAGAGCAGGATTTGAAGTTCGTGATGTTCACCCAACTCATTATGGTAGAATTTGTCCGATCGAAACACCAGAAGGACCAAACATTGGTCTAATAAACAGTTTATCTACTTATGCAAAAATTAATAAGTATGGTTTTATTGAAAGTCCCTATAAAAAAGTTAAAGACGGAGTTGTTCAAGATAAAGTGGAATATCTTTCTGCTATGGAAGAGACTAAATACACTATTGCGCAAGCAAATACCAAACTTGATAAGAATGGAAAAATTATAGAGGATTTAGTTTCTTGCAGACAAAATTTAAACTTTCTTTTATCTAAACCAGATACAATTGATTATATTGATGTTTCACCTAAACAACTTGTTTCAGTTGCGGCATCTTTAATTCCTTTTTTAGAAAATGATGACGCTAACAGAGCTCTTATGGGTTCAAATATGATGAGACAGGCTGTTCCGTTATTAAAACCAGAGTCGCCACTTGTTGGAACAGGTATTGAAAGTGATGTTGCATTAGATTCTGGTGTTACAATTGTTGCAAAAAGAGATGGTATTGTTGATAAAATTGATGGAAAAAGAATTGTTATTAAAGTCACTGAGGAAACAGAATTTAGTGAGTCTGGAGTTGATATTTACAATCTTCAAAAATTTAAAAGGTCAAATCAAAATACTTGTATAAATCAAAGACCACTAGTTAGAGTTGGTGATAAAGTTAAATCAGGAGATATAATTGCAGATGGTCCGTCAACAAAACTAGGTGAATTAGCATTAGGAAAAAATGTGACTGTAGCTTTTATGCCTTGGCAAGGTTACAATTTTGAAGACTCTATCCTAATTTCAGAAAGATGCGTAACCGATGACGTATTTACGTCTGTTCATATTGAAGAATATGAAATTATGGCAAGAGATACAAAGTTAGGTGAAGAAGAAATTACAAGAGATATTCCAAACGTTAATGAAGAAGCCTTAAAAAATCTTGACGAGTCAGGTGTAGTTTATATTGGCGCAGAAGTAAACGCAGGTGATATTTTAGTTGGAAAAGTGACACCAAAAGGTGACTCAGCATCAGGTCCAGAAGAAAAATTATTAAGATCAATATTCGGTGAAAAAGCTATTGATGTAACTGATACATCTTTAAGAATGTCTAGAGGAAGTAGTGGAACAATTGTTGATGTAAGAGTATTTAATAGACATGGTATTGAAAAAGATGAAAGATCAATAACTATCGAAAGAGCTGAAATTGAAGAAGTTCAACAAGATAAAATAGTTGAAGAAGAAATTTTAGAAAGAAGTATCAAGCAAAGAGCAGGTCAAATTTTATCTGGAACATCATTAGCTAAAAAAGTTAAAGATTTAGCTGAAGGAACAAAACTAGACTTTGAGGCTATAAGTAACCTTCCAATTAATGATGTTTTCAAAATTTCAAATGGAAATGCAGCAAATGAAACAACTCTTTTACAATTAAAAGATCAGTACAATAAAGCTAAACAGGATATTACTGAAAGGTTTGAAGACAAAGTTCTTAAAATTAGAAGTGGAGACGATCTACTTCCAAGCGTAATGAAAATGGTAAAAGTTTTTGTTGCTATCAAAAGAAGATTAAGACCTGGTGATAAAATGTCTGGAAGACATGGTAACAAAGGTGTAGTTAGTAAAATCGTTCCAGTTGAGGATATGCCTTATCGTGAAGATGGTAGACCTGTTGACATAGTTCTTAATCCACTAGGTGTTCCTAGTAGGATGAATGTAGGTCAGATTTTAGAAACTCACCTAGGTTGGGCTTGTAAAGAATTTGGGGAAGAAGTTAAAAAATTAGTAAACGAGAACAGTAAAAAAATTGAAAAAACTGAGAAAATTGCAAGTTTTTTAAAATCTGTTTATGGAGAGGAAATCTTTAACGATAAAGTTGATAAATTAAGCAAGAATGAATTTAAAGATTTGTGTGAAAATTTACAAAACGGAATAGCAATCTCGACCCCAGTATTTGATGGAGCTAAAGAAAAAAATGTTACCGAAATGCTTGAATTAGCAAAATTACCAGGTTCTGGTCAAACATATTTATGGGATGGAAGAACAGGTGAGAAATTTGATAGACCAGTAACTGTTGGAATTATTTATATGTTAAAACTTCATCATTTAGTTGAAGATAAAATACACGCAAGATCAACAGGGCCTTACAGTTTGGTTACACAACAGCCACTTGGAGGAAAAGCTCAACTTGGTGGCCAAAGATTTGGTGAAATGGAAGTTTGGGCGCTGGAGGCTTATGGTGCTTCATACACTCTTCAAGAAATTTTGACCGTTAAGTCTGATGACGTAGCTGGTAGAGTTAAAGTTTACGAGACAATAGTTAAAGGTGAGGAGAACTTTGAGTCAGGTATTCCTGAGTCCTTTAACGTATTGGTTAAAGAAATTAAATCATTAGCATTAAACGTGGAGCTTAATTAAATGAAAAAAGAGTTAACAGATTTATTTAAAAATACTGAGATATCCGAAGCTCAAAATTTTAATAGTATTAAAATTTCTCTTGCTAGTCCTGAAAAAATTAAATCCTGGACGTATGGTGAAATTAAAAAACCTGAAACAATTAACTATAGAACTTTCAGACCTGAAAAAGATGGTTTATTTTGTGCGAGAATTTTTGGCCCAATTAAAGATTATGAATGTTTGTGTGGAAAATACAAACGAATGAAATTTAGAGGCATTATTTGTGAGAAATGTGGTGTTGAAGTTACAAAATCAAATGTAAGAAGAGAAAGAATGGGCCATATAAATCTTGCTACACCAGTAGCACATATATGGTTTTTAAAATCATTACCTAGTAGAATTGCTCTTGCTGTTGATATGAAGCTTAAAGAAATAGAGAGAGTTCTTTATTTTGAGAATTTTATTGTCATAGAACCTGGTTTAACTGGTCTACAAAAAAATCAATTATTAAATGAAGAAGAATTAGCAAAGTATCAAGACGAGTTTGGTGAAGAGTCGTTTAGTGCAGGAATAGGTGCTGAAGCGGTTCTTGAGATGCTTAAGAATTTAGATTTAGAGCAAGAGAGAAAAAATTTAGTTAATTTTATTAAAGAAACAAAATCAAAAGTTAACGAAGAAAGAGCTATTAAAAGACTAAAACTTGTTGAGTCATTTATTGAAACTGGTCAAAAACCGGAGTGGATGATTATGACAGTTGTACCTGTAATTCCACCTGAATTGAGACCACTTGTTCCATTGGATGGTGGTAGATTTGCAACTTCCGATCTGAATGATCTTTATAGAAGAGTAATCAATAGAAATAATAGATTAAAAAGATTAATGGATCTTAAAGCTCCAGATATTATTGTTCGAAACGAAAAAAGAATGCTCCAAGAGTCAGTTGATGCATTATTTGACAACGGACGAAGAGGAAGAGTAATTACTGGTACAGGAAAAAGACCTCTTAAATCCCTTGCTGAAATGCTTAAAGGTAAGCAAGGCAGATTTAGACAAAACTTATTAGGAAAACGTGTAGATTACTCCGGTAGATCTGTAATTGTTGTTGGTCCAGATTTAAAACTTCATGAATGTGGATTACCAAAAAAAATGGCTTTAGAATTATTTAAACCATTTTTGTACGCAAGATTAAACAAACTAGGTTTAGCCTCAACAATTAAACAGGCCAAAAAACTTGTTGAAAAGGAAACCAACGCAGTTTGGGATGCACTTGAGTTAATTGTTAGAGAACACCCAGTATTACTAAATAGAGCACCAACACTTCATAGACTTGGTGTTCAAGCATTTGAACCAAAATTAATTGAGGGAGATGCAATTGAACTTCACCCTTTAACATGTGCAGCATTTAATGCTGATTTTGATGGCGACCAGATGGCGGTGCACGTACCTTTAAGTTTAGAAGCTCAGTTAGAGGCAAGAATTTTAATGTTATCAACTAATAACATTCTTTCACCTTCAAATGGTAAACCTATTATCGTTCCAAGTCAGGATATGATCCTAGGGATTTATTATCTTTCCCAGGAGCCAGTTACTGATAAGCCAGCTGGATACTTTGTTGACTCTGATCAAATCGAATTTGCATTATCTTCTGGTCAAATTAAAGTACATAATACAATTATATCTAGATTTGAAACTGTTGATGAAAATGGAAATAAAAAATTTGAAAAGTACACTTCTACTGCCGGAAGATTTCTACTAGCAAATTTACTACCAAAAAATAGTAATATAAAATTCTCTTTAATAGATAGATTGTTGCCTAAAAAAGTAGTTTCAGAAATTATTGATATTGTCTTTAGATTTTGTGGACAAAAAACTACAGTTATATTTTGTGATAAGTTAAAAGACTTAGGTTTCAAACATGCATTTAAAGCTGGAATATCGTTTGGAAAAGATGATCTGGTAATTCCTGAGAGCAAAACACAACTAATTGATGATACTAAAAAATTAATTGCCGACTATGAAACACAGTATGCAGAAGGATTAATTACAAGAGGTGAAAAATATAACAAAGTTGTAGATGCTTGGTCTAAATGTACAGATAAAGTAGCTGGTGAAATGATGAAGGGTATTTCTGCAACAGAGAAAACATCAGAGGGATTAAAAATTAATTCAGTATTTATGATGGCTGATAGTGGAGCGAGAGGTTCTGCAGCTCAAATGAAACAATTAGCTGGAATGCGTGGTCTAATTGCAAAACCATCTGGAGAAATTATTGAAAGTCCAATTATCTCTAACTTTAAAGAAGGTTTAACAGCCTTAGAGTATTTCAATTCAACTCACGGAGCTAGAAAAGGTCTTGCTGATACTGCCCTTAAAACTGCGAGTTCAGGCTATTTAACTAGAAGACTTTGTGATGTTGCACAGGACTTAACTATTACAAAAGTTAATTGTGATAATCCAGGATTTATTGAACTTTCGGAGATTTTAGAGGGTGGAAATGTTGTTGTTAGTTTATCAGAAAGAGCTTTGGGAAGAGTTACTGCTTCAGATGTTAAAAACCCATTAAGTGGAGATGTAATAATTAAAAAAGAAAAAATGATAGATGAAGCTGGCTGTGATAAAATTGATGCTGCTGGTGTGAAATCAATTAAAGTTTATTCAGTGATGACATGTAGTTCAAAAGAAGGTGTTTGTGCAACATGTTATGGTAGAGACTTATCTAGAGGCAAAATGGTTCATGTTGGTGAAGCTATTGGGATGATATCTGCACAATCTATTGGTGAGCCAGGAACTCAATTAACTATGAGAACTTTCCACGTTGGTGGTACTGCATCTGTTAAACAAGACTCTCAAATTGTAACTAAGAATGAAGGAACATTAAAAATTTTAAACTCAAATATACTAGAGGACTCTAAGAAAAATTTAATTGTAATGGGGAGAAATACTCAACTTTCTATTGAGGATGATAAAGGAGTTCAAATAGCTGTTTATAAGGTTGCTTATGGTTCTAAATTATTTTTTAACAGTGGTGACAAAGTTAAAGCAAATACAAAAATTTGTGAATGGGATCCATACACAACACCAGTCATAGCTGAAAAAAGTGGTGAGGCTAGCTTTGTTGATTTGATTGATGGTGTTTCTATTCAAGAAACTACTGATGATGCAACTGGTATATCTTCTAAATCTGTAATTGACTGGAGAGGTCAATCAAAAAGTACAGATTTAAAACCAAGAATTACTTTAAGAGATGAAAAAGGAAACGTAATTAAAAAAGCTGATGATAATGAAGCTAGGTACTATCTAGTACCAGACTCAATTTTATCTATAAAAGATGGACAAAAGGTTTTTGCAGGAGATGTTATTGCAAGATTACCTAAAGAGACTACTAAAACAAAAGATATCACTGGTGGTCTTCCAAGAGTTGCTGAATTATTTGAAGCAAGAAAAGCAAAAGACAGTGCAATTATTGCTGAAAATGATGGCCAAGTTGTTTTTGGTAAAGAGGTTAGAGGGAAACAAAGAGTTTCGATTGTACCAGAAGATGGAGCAGAACCTTCAAATTATTTAATACCAAAAGGTAAGCATATTAATTTCAATCCTGGTGAAAGAATTCAAAAAGGTGAATATCTTCTCGATGGTCAGCCATTACCGCACGATATTTTAAGAATTCTAGGTATTAAAGAATTAACCGAATATTTCGTCAATCAAGTTCAAGAAGTTTACAGATTGCAAGGTGTAATCATTAATGATAAACACATTGAAACTATCCTAAGACAGATGTTGAAAAAAGTTGAGGTAAAAGTTTCTGGAGACTCTTCTTATTTACCTGGTGAAATTGTGGATAGAATTAAATTTGAAAATACAAACGAAAAATTGGTTGCCGAAGGTAAAGACCCAGCTGTTGGAGAAAGAGTATTAATGGGAATTACTAAAGCATCATTGCAAACAGAGTCATTTATTTCTGCAGCATCTTTCCAAGAAACTACAAGAGTATTAACAGATGCGGCCATTAAGGGTAAAGTTGATCCATTAAACGGTCTGAAAGAGAACGTTATTGTTGGTAGATTAGTACCCGCAGGAACTGGAAATATAAAAAATAATTGGAACAAAAAAGCTCTTATGGATGATAATGAGTTCTTATCCGAACAAGAAAAAATTGAGAGCTCGGAGCCGTCTGAAACACAAGCAAATCAGTAAAAAAATCGCTTAATACTTGAAATTTTAGTTTGACAATGGTCAATTAATAAGTAATTTGGCGGTGTTTTTGGTTGGAATGTAGTGCTTCTAACAGTGCTAAACGCTGCCACAAAATAACCTGTCAGTTATTTTCATCTAAAAATAAATTAATTAATTTTAAAAATTTATGCCAACAATTAACCAATTGTTAAGAAAAAAAAGAGTTAAACAAGTATCTAGGAACAAAGTTCCTGCTTTACAAAAACAACCTTTAAAAAGAGGTGTTTGTGTTAAAGTTTATACGACCACACCAAAGAAACCCAATTCAGCTTTAAGAAAGGTTGCAAGAGTAAGACTATCAAATGGTTTTGAAGTTACAGCTTATATTCCTGGTGAGGGTCACAATCTACAAGAACACTCAGTGGTTCTGATAAGAGGTGGAAGGGTAAAAGATTTACCAGGCGTCAGGTATCATATTCTTAGAGGTAATCTCGATACTCAAGGCGTTGCTAACAGAAAACAAAGAAGATCTTTGTACGGAACAAAAAAAGGTAAGTAATGTCTAGAAAAAAAACCCAACCTAAAAAAAACGTTGTTCCAGATCCAAAATTTAACTCAACAATAATTCCAAAATTAATAAATAATATTATGTACGATGGCAAAAGGGGTGTTGCTGCTAAAATTGTTTATGATGCAATCGATAAAATAAAAACGAAAAGCAAAGACGAGCCAATTAATATTTTTAATGAAGCTATCAACAATATTAAGCCAACAGTAGAAGTAAGATCAAGAAGAGTTGGTGGTGCAACTTATCAAGTTCCTGTTGAGGTTAAGAGTAAAAGAGCACAAGCTCTAGCAATTAGATGGTTAGTAGACTCAGCAAGAAAAAGAAAAGATAAACATATGTCAGATAAAATTTTTAATGAACTTTACGATGCATATGAAAAAAAAGGTGCTGCAGTTAAAAAAAGAGAGGATGTTCATAAAATGGCAGAGTCTAATAAGGCTTTTGCTCA
>OZSS01000859.1_pt1 | contig 14577 bp, 18 predicted proteins | sample 1779911 | NCBI WGS metagenome assembly OZSS01 (sample SAMEA2603589, study PRJEB24840) | metagenome | biome: Water; feature: Photic zone; material: Seawater sample | place: Mediterranean Sea | collected 2013-11-12 | depth 10 m | reverse complement strand
ATTTATCACGTGTGCCGGCTTAGCTCAGCTGGTAGAGCAGTTGATTTGTAATCATCAGGTCGGGAGTTCGAGTCCCCCAGCCGGCACCATAAAAATAATCATTATAACTTTTCTGCTGATCATTTTTTGAAAATGAAAAGATTGTTAAAATATTACAAATTTTAGCTTTTTATATATTTCATCGCTATGTGAGGAATTCCATCTTCAAAAAATTTATCACCATAGGAAATAAAATTTATACTTTTATAAAAATCTGCAACAGCAACCTGACTATGTAAAACAAAAGAAATGCTGTCATTCAAGTTTATAAAGTATTGAATAATATTATTAATTAAAGTTGATCCTACCTTTAGCCTTCTAAACTCAAACAAGACAGCAACCCTTTCAATTTTTAAAAGGTTTTCTTCTTTTTGACGCACTCTTGCTGTTGCAATTACATTTTTGTCATCAAAAATCAAAAAATGACTGCAAAGGTGATCTAAATTGTCAAACTCTATTTTTTTAGATATTTTTTGTTCTTCACAAAAAACTTTTTTTCTAATGGCATAAGATTTTTCCATTTCTTCTTTTGAACTTACTTTTTTAAACATAAAATTATGCATAATATTTTTTACCAAAGTTTAGATTTAAAACAAACTTCTATAATGGAAGTGGTTTTCCATCATAGTTGAAAAATTTTCCAGAATCAGATTTTTGTAATTTTAAAAAGTGATTTATCAAGCCAGTTGCACTTTCTTCAGTTGATATATCAGCATTACCTCCACCCATGTCAGTTCTCACCCACCCTGGATGATACGATGATACAATAATATTATCATTCAAGAAATGGTTTGATATTGTTCTCATTAAATTATTAGCAGCTGCTTTAGATGCCCTGTATATAGGGGCATTATTTGAAATATGAGTTTGAGTTCCCATTAGGGAAGAAATAATAACAATTTTAGATATAGTTTTTTTATTGAGATTTTTATAGAGATTTTGAATTGTTAAGAATGGCCCACCAACATTAACCATCATTACTTCCATGATAGTATTCTCGTTATGCTCATCACTAAAAATATCACCTTTACCGTTATTAACACCAGCATTACAAACCATAATGTCAATTTCATTTTTAAAATTTTCAGAGGCTTTCAAAATACTTTTTGAACTTGTTACATCCATTTTAGTTATATTGAGATGAGGATTATTATTTGATAAATTATTTAGTTCATGAGAATTATCAGGATTTCTACAACATGCTTCAACATAAAAATCTTTACTAAGACATAGCTTTGTTAGCGCAAAACCAATACCTCTATTGGCGCCAGTAATTAAAATAGTTTTTTTCATAAAACCTCCTATATCAAGTAATGATCAATTAAAAATTTGAATTTTAGTTGTTTTTACTTTTTATGTGTGTTCTCCATGCTGCAAATATACCGCTTGCAACAACTATACTACCTCCAAAAAGAATTGATATGGTTAAAGTATCATTAAAAATTATTATTCCAATAATAGACGCAAAGAATAACTGAAAATACGTGAATGGCTGAAGGACACTAGCTTCTGTTTTTTCATAAGCTTTTATCAAGAGAAAATGACCTGCAGTACTCAAAACACATAACAATCCCATCCATCCCCAATCTTTAAATAAGATTGGCTCCCAGTGAAATGGGCCAACAATTGACATTATAATACATCCAACAATGGCAACCCAGAAAAAACTTGTTTCTGACGTGTCTGTTTCTGAGACCTTTCTTGTAAGAATAGAATAAAAACCCAGAATAAAAGCACCTAACACTGGTAAAATTGCATCAAAACTGAATATATAATTTGAAGGATCCAGTATAATTATAACACCAATAAAACCAAAGATAACTGCCAACCATCTCTGAACACCAATTTTTTCTTTTAATATTGGTCCTGAAAAAGCAACAACAATTAATGGAAAAGAGGATAGTATGGAATGAGTTTGGACCAGACCCAGTTTAGTAAATGAATAAACCCCAATTAAAATAGCACTAATAAGTAATAAACCTCTAATAAACTGTATGTAAGGTTGCTTTGTTCTAAAAACTTTTACAATACCGTTTTTATTTCTAAGACTTATAGAAACCACTAAAAAAGCTAAAACCCAACTTCTTATCATATTAATAACAAAAACATTGTAAGTATCGGCTAAATATCTTGAAACGCCATCCATGGTTGCAAAAAATAGTGTTGAGAGGATTATTATGAAGATACCCAATTTAACATTATTAATCATGGCAGTCTTTTTTCCAAAAATATTTGCCTTAAATTTTCAAAATATATAATTTTAAAATAAATTTAAATAGTTGATGCCATCTTTATGTATGTTTAAGTTTAACAGTTGTAAATAAATTTTAACTTTTTACGAACTAAAAATGAATAATCTAGGTTTAGGGTTTATAGGTATAGGATTAATGGGATTGTCTCTAGTTAGGAGATTATGTTACTTAGATTACAAAATAGGAGCTTATGATAAAAATTTTGAAAAACTTGAACCATTAAAAAAAATATCAAATATCAAACTCAACCAAAATGCTTCTGAAATATCCAAAAATAATGACATAATAATTTTATGCCTTGATAAGACAGAGAGTGTAAAAGAAGTAGTATTTGGGAAAGATGGTATAGTTAATAATGCAAATAATAATACTATTATTTTGGATTTATCAACTACATTGGCAAATGAAACAATTGAATTTGCTAATCAACTAAAAAAAACAGGAGCTTCATGGATTGATGCACCAGTTTCAGGTGGTCCTGATAAAGCGTTAGAGGGCAACCTTGCTATTATGGTAGGCGGAGATGAAAAAGTTGTAGAAACTGTTAAACCTATTTTAGAAGCAATATCTTCAAAATTTACTTATTTTGGTGAATCTGGATCTGGTCAAATCGCAAAAATGATAAATCAAATAATAGTTTTAAATAATTATGCAATTTTAGCGGAAGCAGCTTCCTTTGCACAAGCTTGGAATATTGATGCAAACAAAATTCCAGAAGCACTCTCTGATGGTCATGCAGGATCTAATTTATTAAATGATCTATTTCCTAGAATAGTTAATAGAGATTTTGTGCCTAAAGGATACGCTTCACAAATTTTAAAGGATTTACAAATGGTGTCTAAGTTAGCTAATGCTAAAAATACACCAACACCTATGTCTTCTCTGACCAAACAATTATTTACAATTTTGGTAAATAGTTCACAAGAAAAATTAGATGGTACATCTATAGTAAAATTATTTGATTCAAAAGAAAATATTTAGGCATTTTCAATGAAAGATATACCTATAATCGATGCCCATCATCACTTCTGGGATTTAAGTTTAAAGAAAAACCCTTGGTTGAACCCAGATAACCAAATACCATTTAGGTATGGTGATTATAAATCTATTTGCAAAAATTTTTTAATAACAGATTATTTTGAAGTTAGTAAAAATCATAACATTGTAAAAACAATCCATATGGAAACTGAATGGGATTCAAATGACCCCATTGGGGAAACTGAATGGCTTCATAAATTATTTGAAATGACTGGTTTTCCAAATGCTTTGGTTGCACAAGCATGGTTTGACAGGAACGATATTGCAAAAGTGCTAGAAAATCAGTCTAAATATGACCTTACAAGAAGTATAAGACATAAACCTAAATCAACTAATAATCCAAATACAAAACTTGATAATATAAAGGGATCATTAAAAGATCCTATTTTTAGAAGAGGGTATTCTTTATTAAAAAAACATAAACTACATTTTGATCTGCAAACCCCATGGTGGCACCTTAATGATGCAACTCAATTAGCAAAAGATTTCCCTGATACGATCATTATTCTTAACCATACAGGTCTTCCTTCTGATAGATCTTTTGATGGATTAAATCAATGGAGAATAAATTTAGAGGAATTTTCTGAACAGCCAAATACCGCTATCAAAATTTCTGGTATTTGTGTTCCTGGTAAAAAATGGACTGCTAAACTCAACAAAAAAATTATATTGGATGTGATAAATATATTTGGATATGAAAGATGTATGTTTGCATCTAATTTTCCTGTAGATAGTTTATGTGCTACTTTTGATGAAATTTATAATGGTTTTAAAAACATAACAGTAGGGTTGCCAGAAAATGAAATTCAGTGTTTGTTTCACGATAATGCGATTAAATATTATAATCCCGTGTAAAGTTTAGAGCCCTCTGAAGTTTGGTTTCCTTTTTTCCATAAATGCTTTTCTTCCCTCCTTGTAATCTTCACTATCAAAACAAGCGGAAGCTAAATTTTCACATAAAGTCAAATCCCTTTCAGAAGGATTTTTTAAAATTTCAATACCAATTTGTTTCATTGCCTTTATAGTTAAAGGAGCATTTTTAGAAATTGTAAAAGCATAATCATTTACAAAAGTTTCTAAATTTTCTTCACTTACTAGCTTTTGAATTAATCCACAAGAAACTGCCTCTTTTGAAGATATTTTTTCAGCAGTAAACATGAAGTGTTTAGCCATCCCAGGTCCCATTATATCAAACAATCTTTTTATTGATGAAAAAGGATAGCCAAGGGATAGTTTCGCCGCAGGCATTGCAAATTGTGACTTTTCAGAGCAAATTCTTATGTCACAACATACAGCTAAATTGAGACCTCCACCAATACAATATCCATTAATTTTGGCTATTGTTGGCTTTGGAAACGCTTCAATAAGCTCATAAACCTTTTGTGTTCGTTTGTTATAACTTAATACAGCTTCTTTTGTACTTCTTTCTTTATCAAATTTAGAAATGTCAGCTCCAGAAACAAATGATTTGCCCCCTGCACCTTCAAGAACAATAACCCTAATATTGTTGTCTTCTCTAAATTGATTAAGAAATTTTTCAAGCGCATCCCACATTTCTATGGATACTGCGTTATGTTTTTCTGGATTATTAAAAATTATATATCCAACACTATCTTGAGTGCGAGACAACATTTTTTCTTCAGTCATTGTCTTTCCCTTATATTAAATTATCTCTTGATTTTTAAAATCATTTAGTTCTTTATCACTGAAACCTAGCTCGGAAAGTACATCACTATTTTGTTCACCCTTTTCAGGGGGACGCTGCTTTAAACTGCTAGGAGTACGGGATAAATTAAAAGGTTGCCCCACTAATTCAGTTACCCCAAAAGGAATTGTTTCAACAGATTGCGCAATACCAAGATGCTTAACCTGAGGGTCTTCAAAAACCTTATCTATAGAATTTATTGGACCACAAGGAACGCCAACCTTTTCTAATTTTTCAACCCATTCATTTGAAGATTTGGTTACTGTCAATTCTTCAATTAAACTATTTAAATAATCTCGGTTTTTTAATCGATTTTTTGCATCTTTAAATTCTTCCATTTCAAGCCAATCTCTTTTGTCAACCGCTTCAACAAAGCGTCTCCAAATTGTTTCTCCAGCAACTGCTAAGTTAATCGAACCATCAGAAGTTTTAAAAACGCCGGTAGGAACACTTGTCGGATGGTTGTTGCCAGCCTGCCCCGCTACATTATTATCACACAGCCACCGCGAGGCTTGAAAATCTAACATAAAGATCTGAGCCTGTAATAATGATGTGTTAACCCATTGACCAATACCAGATTTTTCTCTTTCTAGAAGAGCAGTCTGAATTCCCATTGCACAGAACAATCCTGCCGTTAAATCAGCTACAGGAATACCAACCCTCATTGGTCCCTTACCTGGTTCTCCGGTTATACTCATTAATCCACCCATACCTTGAGCAATTTGATCAAAGCCTGGTCTCTTTGCATATGGTCCATCTTGACCAAATCCTGATATACTAGCAAGAATAATTCTAGGATTTCTCTTTTTTAGGGTTTCATAATCAATACCAAGTCTTTTCTTCACATCTGGACGAAAGTTTTCGACCACTACATCAGACTTTTCCACTAATTTCATAAGAATTTCTAAAGCCTCAGATTTTTTTAAATTTAGAGTAATGCTTCTTTTGTTACGGTGTAAATTTTGAAAGTCAGAAGTGTGCCTTGACGCGCCTAACGCCCCGTCCGGCTCAACACTTTCAGGAGCTTCTACTTTTATAACGTCAGCTCCCCAGTCAGCAAGTTGTCTAACTGCTGTTGGACCAGATCTTACTCTAGTAAGATCAATAACTCTTATATGTGACAATGCATCAGATGCAGGTAAATGTGGCATTAGGTATTCTCCATAACCAAATATTTTTTAGTTATTTAATCTTATATTATTAACTATCAAGAGATCAATAAAATGCTTGTTATTAATTTAAAAAAAAATTATTAGTTTTTTGAATAGAATATTGAGGCAATTAATGAAAAATAAAAAATTTAATTTTGAAAATTATTCGAGAGATTTGTATGAAATTGAAAAAAACTCCCAAAAACAATTATTAGAAACTAATGGTATTAAAATGTGTTGGAGGTCTTGGGGGGAGGGAACACCTCTAGTTCTTTTGCATGGTGGTTATGGAAGTTGGAGACATTGGATAAAACAAGCAATACCATTTTCGAAAAATTATAATGTTTTAATTCCTGACATGCCAGGCTTTGGTGAGTCAGATGATTTACCTTTACCTCATACACCAGAAAAGATTGCCTCTTATTTAGCAGACACTTTAATTAAATTAATTTCATTAAATGAAAATCCTTTGGTATGCGGCTTTTCATTTGGAGGTTTAATTGCCGGACACTTATCTTATGAGCTGATTAATAGACAATTATCACCTAGAAAATTAATTTTGGTGGGTCCTGGAGGTTTGGGAGCCAAAAGAGGCGAAATGAAAACTATGATAGCTAGACACTCAAATATGACAGAACAAGAAGTGTATAATGCTCACAGGACAAACCTTGAAATACTAATGTTTTATAATCCAAAAAAAGTTGATGATCTTGCAGTCCATATTCAAAAACAAAATACAGATGATCACCGAATTAAAAGCCGACCAATTTCAGCAACTGACACTTTAGCTAAAATATTAAAAAAACAAGAAGTACCTCTTTACGTGATTTGGGGAGAAAAAGATGCCAGTGTAGGGGTTTATTTAGAAGATAGAATGAAAATATTGAGATCTATTAATCCTCGGGTCAGGTTTCATGTAGAATTCAACATTGGTCATTGGATAATGTATGAAAATGAAGTTTTGTTTAATGATATATTAAATAATATTATTCAAGATTAAATCCATTTTTTTTAAGCCAATTTTTAAAATGGCTTCTTTCTGGAACCGATAATTGTCTGCTAATATTCTCAGACCATGTCCCCTTTTTTGCAACTCCATAAAGGTCAATGTGACGTTGCTTCTTCTCTGGAATTGGATCTTTTTTAAAAACTTTTGCATCATATTTATTTATTTTATGAATTAAATCTTTTTCACTATATTTGTTTAAATGTGTTACAATATCTTGGGATAATCTAATTGAAATTTTTGATTTTTGATTAGGCCAACCAATAGCAAGTCCTGCAATGGGGAAAACTCCTTTAGGTAATTCACAAATTACTTTAACCTCTTCAATTATGTTTCTAATCATACTAATTGGGCAGACTCCCAGACCTATGGATTCTGCCGCACATATTGTTGATTGCATTGCTAAAGCAGCATCAATTACGCTATTTATAAATGTATCAACATTGTTGTTTTTATGATCATATCCTCTGTCATTAGTTATTTTTATATTTCTTCTTATATCAGCAAGATATAATAAAAAAATTGGTGCCGTCAGTGCCCACTTAGTGTTTCCTATTAAATCAGAAATTTCATTTTTAATATTTTGATCTTGAATTACTAAAATTGAGTATTGTTGAAGGTTTGATTTTGACGGAGCACTTTGTGATGCAGCTAAAAGTAAAGTTAGAAGTTCTTTTGATATTGGCTTGTTTAAAAACTTTCTGATACTTCTTCTTGATAAAATTGACTTAAGAATTGCTGTTTCTTGAATTTTTGAAAAATCTAAATCAATTTTCTCAGCATATCTATCTACAATTAATTTTGAAAATTTCATTACGATTTATACTTTCTTGTAAATTAAATACCTTATGTTAATACTATTGTATCAAAAATTTAAGAGGTTTTCTGATGCTTAATCTAAAAGATAAAATTGCAGTGGTTTCTGGATGTGGCTCTACAGGCAGTGGTTTTGGCAATGGTCGCGCAATTTCGACCCTTTTAGCTCGTCAGGGTGCAAAAGTTTTTGGCACAGATATAAATGAAGAAGCAGGACAAAATACTAGTAATTTTATTAAAGAAGAAGGTAACGAATTTACCTTTAATAAAGTTAACATGACTAATGAAGAGGAAGTAGAAGAGTTTTTCAAAAAAATTGAAAAAGAACAAAAAAAAGTCGATATTTTAGTTAATGTTGTTGGTCAATCTGAGCCGGGAGGACCAGTAGAAATCGACAGTACTACATGGCAAAAACAATTTACTTTGAATTTAGATACAGCTTATTTTTGTATTAAATTTACAATACCAATCATGGAAAAAAATTCAGGTGGATCCATTGTAAACATATCATCTGTTGCAGGATTAAGATATATAGGAAAACCTCAAGTAGGTTATAGCGCATCAAAAGCCGCTCTTATACAAATGACAAAAACAACAGCTGTAATTGAAGCAAAAAAAAATATTCGTCTGAATTGTGTTGTTCCAGGTTTAATGCATACTCCTTTAGTAGAAAGGTTAGCAAAAAAATATGCTGATGGTGATTATGAAGGATTTGTGAAACGAAGACATGATCAAGTACCAATAGGGAGAATGGGAGAATCATGGGATGTAGCTCATGCTGTTTTATTTTTATGCTCAGACGAAGCTAAATATATTACTGGGACTGAAATAATTGTTGATGGTGGACTGACTGCAGCAACACCATAAATAAGTTTTTGAATTACATGTAAATTCAAGATTTTTTAATGTTTATTTTAGACTATTAAGCCTAATCATGCGTAAAAAATTTAAAAGATTATTTATATTCTTCTAGCATATTGGGGAGGAACCTCGATATCATGATTAAGAATTTTAGCTGCATCCCATACCCATCTTGGATTAGATAAAAAAGCTCTTGCCATCGCTACCATATCAGCGTCTTGATTAATGACAATATTATTAGCTTCATATGGATCTTTAATCATTCCAACTGTTCTAACAACCATATCAGTATCTTTTTTTATTCTTTTTGCAAGATGAACTTGATAGTGGGGTCCTAATGGTATTTTAGGATTCGGTGTATTTCCTCCACTAGAGACACAAACATAATGACATCCGATTTTTTCTAATTCTTTTGCAAAGATTAGAGCTTCATCCTCATTAATTCCATTATTTTCCCAATCAGTTCCAGTAATTCTCATACCAAGAGGGAAATCTTTAGGTAGTATATTTTTAACTGAAGAGAAAACTTCTAGTGGAAATCTCATTCTATTTTCTAAACTTCCTCCATATTTATCTTTACGTTTATTTGAAATTGGAGATAAAAACTGATGAAGCAAGTAACCGTGTGTTCCATGAATTTCTATTAAATCAAATCCAATTTCAACAGCCTTTAGTGAAGCAGAAATAAATTGTTTTTTAACTCTTTCTATATCAGATAATTTCATTTCTTCAGGAACATGCCAGTTTTCTTGAAAAGGTATTGGAGAGGGCGATATGGTTTTCCAAGGTTTTTCCCCTTTTGCAAGAGTACTTCTTCCTTCCCAAGGCCTCTGGGTAGAAGCTTTTCTTCCAGCATGAGCTAATTGAATTCCAAAACATGACTTATTGGAAGCAACTGATTTTGCTAATTGAAGATTTTTTTTTAAAGAAACAATACATTTATTATCATATATTCCAACACAGTTATGTGTAATTCTTCCAATCTTCTCCACTGCAGTTGCTTCAACCATTATTAAACCTGCTGCTGAATAACCTAATTGCATAAGATGCTGAGTATGCCAATCAGTCATTACTCCATTAATTGCAGAATATTGACACATAGGAGCAACAACAATCCTGTTTGAAACTTTTAAACTTCCTATTTTAATTGGAGAAAAAATCATAATTATCTATATAAAAATTTTTAATTAAAACTATTGATCCAAGTGTCTACTAATCTTCGTGCGATTGAGTCCACTCTTGGTAATTTAAAACCTCCACTAATAGATGGATGTTGTAAAGACTTTAATTCATTAATTGAAAACCATTGAGCATCCTCAATTTCATCATAATCAATTGTCATTTGATCGTTTATTGCTTCTGCAAAAAAACCTAGCATAAGTGAAGCGGGGAACGGCCAAGGTTGTGAGTTAAAATATTTAATATTCTTTACCTTTATTCCTACCTCTTCAAAAACCTCTCTTTCAAGTGCCTGTTCAAGACTTTCTCCTGGTTCTACAAAACCAGCTAAAGTGCTATACATACAATTAGGAAATTTAGGAGACCTCCCTAATAGAACTTTGTCTTGAAAAGAAATAAGCGTAATTATCGCAGGATCAGTTCTTGGAAAATGACTTTTACCACATTTATTGTTAGAACATTTCATTACAAAACCTCCTTCTTTTGAATTATTTTGAAACCCGCATGAACCGCAAAATTTGTGGGTCTTTTGCCAAAAAAACATTCCATTAGAAAGAGCTAAGAATGAAGCTTCTATATCATCTAGAATTGGACCATATTTTCTCAAATCATCAATGATAATGTTGTTTTCGTTTAACCAAAAATCAAATTTTTGATTAGTATAACTTAAATCTATACCAAAATAATTTAAGGCATTAGCTACGCCTAAAAAAATTGTGTTATCTATTCCCTCAGGAAAAAAATCATGAAGTTGTATTTGATTAAAAAAAATAGGCTTTATGTTTTCATTAACACTCATAAATAGATTTTTTCCATGATAATATGGAACAAATTTGGTATTTTTTTCAGTAGTTATACTATTGAGTAATTTGTCATTATTTCTGTAGTCTCCATGACGATTTATGGCAGAGCTAGCATAAAAGGGTTGGATCATATTTTACCTCAGGAATTGCTTTAATTATTTATAGAAAATGATTCTCTACTTTTGTATGTTTTGTTATATAGATTTCAAAATCTATTCTAAAAATATATATTTTTCAATTGGTTATATTTTTCTATTGCTGATCCTTTTGGTAAAGGAGATTATTGTCATTTTTAAAGGATAAATTATGATAAAGATTAGTAGAATTTCTTCGCCGTTAAAGGATAAGGTAAAGAATTTAGAAACCTGCTCTCAATTAGATGGCGATGGAGTTTTTGAAGGTAAATACAAAACAACAGGATCAATATTAATAAGAAATAAATTTATTGGTGAACTTTCTGCTGATCAAATAATAGTTGACGAAAATGGAGTGGTTGAAGGTACTCTCAAGTCCTCAGAGTTAATTATAAGTGGCAATGTTAGTGGTAAGATAAACACTGATAATGTTGTGATCATGGAAAATGGAGTTATATCAGGTGATATTCTCTACAAACAAATAGCTGTGTTTGAAGGTGGAATCATAAATGTTGCTGGCATGAAGCGGATAGAAAACAAAGATGAGAAAGTTGTAGATATCTTACATAAAGTTGTTGAATAAGTTAATTAAGTTTTAACAATAAACTCTAATCCAGCCATAGATCCTACATAAAGATTAGGCTTTGTCTTTTTAAGCTTAATGATAGAACCTGAAACCTCTATATCTATTCCATTTGGGAAAATTCTTATTATTCTACCATTGCTTTTAGTGTCGTTGTCTGTACAAGTTACTGTCACTTTTTGGTCTAAATGCATTATTTCTCCCCTTCAATTATACAGAATATTTTTTTAAATCCTCTAATTTTACTACTGAAATGGTTGCTATGTTAGTGCTTCTTAAAATTACTTTAGGTGCATTTCCAGATTCAAATGCCTCTTGCCATCTTGAAGCGCAGAGGCACCAACGATCCCCCTCTCTTAAACCTTTAAAGTTATATTCAGGTATAGGGGCACTTAAGTCATTCCCAACTGATTTTGAAAAAGTTAAAAAAGTTTCAGTCATTATGCAACAAACAGTGTGTAATCCGAAATCATCTGGGCCAGTATTACAACAATTATCTCTATAAAATCCAGTTACAATTCCATTTTTATTTTGAGATGAACTACATGCTTCAAGTTCGCTACCAAGAACATTAAGTTGTTTGTTATTCCACCCTCTTTTATATAATCCATCCATTTATTTCTCCAACTTTATAAGTTTGTTTGATGCAGTTTCTATAATATTTTCTAATTTTGTCAAAAATTCTTGCTTTGACAACCCTGGCTTTATTTCTGGAAAAATCTGGATAGTAACAGATTTGGATCTAAGTCTATTAGGATACTTTAAAAAACTATTTTTGGGCCATAGTAATCCTGCATTATGAGCCACAGGAACAACAGGAACTTTGGCTTGGGAATATAAGAAAAAAACTCCTGGTAGATATGGCTTGTCTTTTGAAGAAATTCCAGGATTTACTCTTGTACCTTGAGGAAAAATCATCATAGATCTATTTTCTTTAACTGCTTTTTTTGCATTTCTACCCATTTTTCTTAGTGCATTTAAACCCTGATCCCTAGTTATAGGAATAGCCCCTGCTCTTAAAAAATATAATCCAATCACAGGCAAAAAAATTAGAGCTTTTTTTAAAATTATTGATGGCATCGAAAACAGATGAGTGCAAAAAACAGTTTCCCAAGCTGATTGATGTTTAATTGCATATATAACAACTCGATCTTTTGATGGGATTTGCCCTATAATTTTTATTTCAGTATTTAACCACCATTTCATTCCTTTAGTCATTAAAGAACACCAAATTTTATTTACAAAGATAACTATTCTTCTTGGAAATAAGAGACATGGAAGGCATATCGTTACTAATATACTCGTACCTAAATAGAATTGTATATTGAATAAAAGAGATCTTAAAAATATCATTCTCTGTTACCCTAGTATTTTAAGTTTCATTCTTATACATCGTAAAATAATGTATACCTTTTGATGTGCTTTTAATTGAAATTTCATAACCTTCATTTTCTGAAAAATGAGTAAAGTCTATAGGGCTAGCAGGGTCATCTGAAATAAATGTTACTTTTTTTCCTTTTATCAAATTCTTCAATACTCTTTTTGCCTTTAAAACAGGAAGAGGACATTTTAATCCAATAAAATCATGTTCTTCTATCAAAAAAAGCTCCTTAAAATAAGCTTACCTAAAAAATAAGTTATACATATTTATTAACCTAATCCAATTTAATTTTCTTGAATGAGATGAATCTTAATTGTAATAGATAGATTATGACTATTTGGGGGAAAATTATTGGTGGTACAACTGGATTTGCGTTAGGTGGTCCAATAGGAGCGCTTCTTGGCGGTGTGGCAGGACATGCTCTTGATAAATTTAAAATAAAACAAAAGCTACCAGAAAAACTCGCATTAAAACAAATTGGATTTACCATTGGTGTAATTGTTCTTTCTGCTAAAATGGCCAAAGCTGACGGTAAAGTCACTAAAAGTGAAATAAAAGCATTCAAAGAAAAAATAAACGTTCCAGATAATGAAATAAAAAATGTTGCAAGACTTTGGGATCAAGCAAAAGAAACAACAGATGGTTTTGAAGTTTACGCAAAACAATTATCTAATCTATTAGAAAAAAACTCATCTGTATTAGAAGAACTTCTTAACTTACTGGTGATAATAGCAGAAGCAGATGGTAAAATAACGAACCAAGAAAAAATTTATCTGAAAGAGGTTAGCAATATTTTTGGTTTTTCAGATCAAGATTTTGAGAGAATTTGTTATTCAAAACTGAATAATTTTATAGATCCATACCAAACGCTAGGTGTTTCAAAAAATGCGCAATTAGAAGAAATTAAAAATAGGTGGAAAACTCTTGCAATGAAACATCATCCTGACAGATTAATTGCTCAAGGTGTCCCTGAAGATATAATAGAAACAAATACATATAGACTAAAAGAAATAAATAATGCATGGGATTTAATTAAAAATAAAAAGTATGATTTAAATGCCTAAAACTTTAATTACCTTTCAAGATTTTAAAATGTCTCAATCAAATAGAGTTTTATTAGAGAATATAAATATCTCAATTCATCAATTTGATAGAATTGTTTTGGTAGGGCAAAATGGATGCGGTAAAAGCTCATTATTAAGCCTCTTAAAAAATAAAGAAGAATGTGATTCTGGTAGTATTTGGATTGCACCTAACATGAAAATAGACTTTTTGGAACAAGATCCTCCTGAGCCTTCTATTAATAATCTTTTAGAATTTTTGTCTCAAGACAATCAACATCCTAACTTGTCTAGAACAAAAGAAATTATTGAAGAATTAAATCTAAAAAAAATTAATTTAAAAAATAAATTATCAGGAGGTGAAATTCGTAAAATTTATCTTGCGAAATTAATTCTCAGTGAATCAGAATTATTACTATTAGATGAACCAACCAACCACCTTGACCTGCCAACTATAGACTGGTTAGAAAAAAAGCTTTTATCTTTGAATAAAACTATAATCATAGTAAGCCATGACCAAGAATTTCTAAAAAAAATTTCTACAAAAACTTTTTGGATACATCAAGCC